>JAABUO010006401.1_pt1 | contig 13552 bp, 12 predicted proteins | sample 5559291 | NCBI WGS metagenome assembly JAABUO01 (sample SAMN10711878, study PRJNA513372) | rock metagenome | isolation source: Antarctica rocks | place: Antarctica: Victoria Land, Finger Mt sud | reverse complement strand
GGAAAGGGAGATGGAGTTGGGCATGGGTGAGAGAGAGGAGTGAGAGAAGACGAGAGGAAGGTATGTGGGGTGTTTATATGTAGGCCGGGGGCTCGTGTTGGGGAGGGGAGAGAGGTAGGGGAATATTCTGTTTTCGCTTCTGGTTCTGCACAGAGGTTATGGGTGTGAGAACTTAAAGCATAGAGCATCCCTGAACATGGTATGCTGTGGCTTCGAGCAAAAGTGATGGCTTAGAAGAGATTAGATGAGATGGATATGGCGCTGATTATTCGGCAGAAACGTGATTACAGATAATGAGTAGGAGTTTTTCGAGGAAGGGGTTAGGATGGACTTGACATGAGGTTGGAGGTGTGTAATAATGTAGAGGGCTCGGGTGATGTGGGGATGGTTGGAGGGGATGAAGAGGTTGGAACATGTTTTCGTGCGGTGTTGTTTTTGATATTTTTGTGGTGGTATTTGGGATAAAAGGAGTTGATATAGATGAACCGGGGTAGGTAAATATAAGTGTTATATTGCCGTTTTCGCCAGATAAGACGTAGACAACAGAAGGGTAGAGTGTATGGTGGCAGTAGGTAAATGCCCTTGCAGGTTTTCACGAACATAGTTTTTTGAGACAGACAGTGATGACACCTTGCATAACGCAGGTGTACTTAGAGCAGTTCGGAGAAAAAGGGATTGATACACGGGCAAGGCTAGAAAGGCAAGACTAAAAGGAACATCTAGTCCACTGGCGAAGGGAATGGTCCAAAAGTGGTCTCATCCCGCTCTTCATACCATAGAGGCGGAGGCACAGTGGTACAGTCGGCTCCGAATCCTGAGGTTCAAAGCTAACACATAAAGCTCTTTGGGTGAGGGGCTATAACATATTCTCTTCTAGGTACAAAGTCCAAATCGGAGGGCCCCAACGTCATCAAGCCATACGTACAAGTATTCTACCAGTATAGTTTATGAACGTATGCGCGGCCGTCAGATTCTGTAGCAATCCGCTGGGTGATTTTGATTCTCTGCACCGAGAAGCAGCAACTGCATCTCATTTCCAGTCAGGCGTGCTGATGTCTGCTGGCGGGGTAAGGAGGAGACGGCGGCAGCTACAGAAGGTAAAATGTCAGCGCAGTGTCCTAAAGCTATTCGAAGACCTACTGATAGACGCGTTGAAGTATGTTGCGCAACGAAAACCCTTTCGAGCCCTGCGAATAAGTTAAGAATTTTCGATGCTCTTTGGTCTCTTGATTTAAGAAGTAGCAAGAACCTTTGGGAAGCAAGGGGATTGTCGAGGGCAGGCAGCGGAGCCCTGTTTTCCGTCGGATCTTGTAGCACCGGGTTCCTTCGTGCTTGCATTGACAGAGAATCATACGATCTAAGAGTCGAGGGGCGTTCGGCAATCGGTTCAGCTGCGAACCAGAAATAGATTTATGCCTATAGAATAGATAATCGTACAGACTACGGTCCCTGAAAAGCGGAATGCTCGATGACCGAGTCCTGGGTCAGGTGACAGCTCTGTCATAGCAAGGAAAGGTAAAGCTGTAATGCGAAGAGGGACCGTTGGCACCCCACAAAGCTGTCCAAACCAACGCAGGGATATCCGTTGTCCAGCTTCCCCCGGCCACAGGCAATACACAGTAAGCTGACCGTGTCCGAGGGTATCATACGATTAGATGGACTTTTACAATCATCCAATAGAAAGCTCATCTCAGGGCAATACAGCAGGACCGTCACCCATAGGCTCAAGATAAGCTGACTTCGGGAACAACACCTCTCGCATTTCACCCGTGATATATGCCGTGTGGCGGCACATGCTAAAATCCTGATAGCATCACGCCGGACCGTAGCATTTCGCCTTTCTACGGGCTAAAGAAAAGCTGGAAGATGTTGCAAATCGGTTCGAATAGCCAAGTCGGGATCGCGAACAGAGTACGATCGAGATGATGGTGAGTTTTGTCACGAACCGATGGTCAATGCGCTGTCAAGAAGCAGGGACGAAGCAATAAGCCATTCTGCAAAGTCCCGCATCTCTCAGTCTAAGAACCGAGAGGCTTCGGTTCGTGGGCCTCCTAATCTCTGGCTGGTGATATCTCCAGCTCGTGCTCTTCAATGAGAAGACTCAACGCTTCCCGCAAGTAGAGTGTGGGGGGATTGCCGGTGCTGATCATTTTTCGAAGCAGCCACTGGCCGTAGCCGCCACGAAGACCATAGGCTGAAGGTTATGGGTGGCAGGGTCGTCCGTAGAGTAATAAAATAGGCCCCGTTCGTCCGCTCTATTGGACGCCTGGCGATCGTCATCCATCATGCTGCGAAACATTACCGGAAGTGGTACCAAGTCCCAGAACAAGCTTCCCGTAATTTCAAAGGTATCCCCCGGGGGCTAACGGCCACGAAAGAGGTATTAGGCGGCTAGGGCATCTATGTTACACAACGTCACCATGTGATAACGCTTGACGTGAACTACCGTAGTTAGTGATCCTACGACACGGAACAAAGTGGCAAGCCAGACTGGTGCCTTCACAAGTCGTACGTTCAACCTTAGCCACGGGCACTGCTGATGTGAGCCACGTCCTATCCTCAGTAGGCGCTATCAATTCACTTGTTGCACTAGCTTGTATTAAGGAGTAACTCCTGGCGAAATTTCGCTCGCCAAATTTCCAGAGCCCCCATATGTCTGCCGAGAGGACCTATACACTGATCCTAGCCTTGAACCCGCAATACTAAGATGCTAAAGCTCAAATGAACTGGATCATCGGGGGCCAAAGCCAGATGCCAAAGAAGTATCGCAGGAGTGGTGCCGCTAGAGCTGTCCTGAATATTAGACACAAACCTGGGAATTTTGAACGCGGTTCTATTAGATTACTGTAGCCCGTGAAGGGTCTGGCCTGTTTTTCCTAAGTTGAATAGCCAGCAGTGCTATTGGAGTTGCTTTAGTGCAAATCAGCTGCAATGCAGAACGGAATGATGGACGTGTCCGGTTGGACGAGAGAACATCACTATAAGAAGTGAACTATCATGCAGGCTTCCGCTGGGACTTACCTAAGGAGGCATCAGAGTCCTGAGAAGTGAACGTCTCTCTAAGCCCCTCGGGTTCGAAGTGACAAATAGAGGGCTCTTGACGTCAGTTGAGGTAAAGTTCGATGAATAGGATGAGCCCACGATAATTGCTGTAAGAGCAAACAGTTGCTCCAGCAAAATCATAGTTTTCATATCTAATTCTGATAGATTCAGAACACGAGGCCGGATGAATCACTACTTAGAAAGGGGAAAATGGTGTGGATCATGGAAAACACCTTCAGCTCCGCCTTAACTGCCTGGCTGATGGGGGAAATTTCCCTCGGAAAGCATGTAATGGCGTGGAAGAATTCTGGGAGGCCAGCCAGGCAGCGTTCAGGATATATACCGGTCTTGGGGCTGAGACTTAATGGCGAAATGATTATCCCTGTTGACGTTCAGAGTCCCGTTCTTGCGGCTGACTCTATCGGCCTTCCTGCCCCAAATTCCCTGTAGCTCATCAACGAGATCGCCTAGATTGTAATGCGATGAGTTAAGGAGGGATGGGGCGTAGTTACGATAGCAGCGTCGGCAGCTGGTTCAACGGGCGGAATGCTGATGCCGGTGAGTGAGTATTTTGAGTGGTGTCCAATGAATGACCTCAAATCCATAACGTCGGTGACCCATACATATTCATTGTACCTACACTGAGGTATTATCGTGGTTTGACCGCCACGCCATGCTATGAGAGTGCGGTATAGACCGATTGTAGTTACCGTGGTTTGTCTATTTCGGAAAGATAGGGCACTGTCTGTTGGGCTGTTAATAACCTATCAGCCCCACGGCTGCACGACTGCAAAGACCTGCACGATCCGATTGGAGGCGTACAAGATCCATCATGCAAGGTACGGAAATGCCATTTGGAATACATCAAATGCTGATAATCGTTTCCTTTACGTACCTTCAAAATTATAATGGACAGAAAGAGAAGAGAGGAAGAGGGTTGAAAGAAGATTTAGACCCGATCTCAAGCGGCGGACCGGTTAGCCCGCCCGGGGAAGGTGTCGGTTAGTTGGGGTTTAGTGAGCATTTAGTGAGCCTTTAGTTAGTTCTTAGTTAGCTTCTAGTTGGCTTTGCGAGGCCCCCATCGTTAACGTTTACTACGTATGTATCTATTTCCATTCGCCTTTTCCTTTGTCCTGGCACCTAGAGAGTAACCAGCTAGGTTGCTCCACAAAAGCGTCATAAGGTCATTCACGTACTGCATGACTGGTATGCATTTCTATTGTTAGTTAACACCAAGGGAAAATCATGAGGATCATCTGCCTCATATTAATGACTCGTCCTTGCTAAACCTAGCTGCCCCTATGGATTACAGTACCTAAAACATTCTGGCTGATGCTGCAGCGAACCGCATCGACCAAGGCGCAGGCTAACTAAGTTCGTGTTCCTGCATTGTCGAAACGAACCATCAACTTTATGCCACTTCCATTGACCCGTAGAAACAAAAAAACCATAGGGCCTGACGATCTCAGGCAACAAAGAACAATGGACCCTGCAGTGCAGCGCGGTGGTCCTTGAAAGCACTATGAATGAGATCTCGGACTCGTTCGGCCAGAGATTATCCAATGTGGTTCGTTGTGAATATGTGCTGGGTTTACTTTATCTGCATGATGCTGCAAGATGCCAGGCTGCCCTGACAACAAGGCATGACGCTGATATGTTTAATACGAGCTGTCGAGTACTCAGCATCGTTCACGGAGGCAATAAAGCGTGATATCAGGATTTGACAGCAACCGCAGTGCGTCTAGCGAGCTTCAGTGAACGCTGCTCGGAACCGGTTCGATGACGCTAGTCTCCGGTTAGAAGACGAGAGCAACAGTGATCTTTTTTCAGAGCAAAGGAATCCTACCTGTGGTGTTCTGGCATGGTGTGTGCTGCGCAAATCGATTCGCTGGCCGTTGAAATTGATTCTCAATACTTAATCTTCCATCTATGCCTCTTCCTTGCGCGCATTTGGTTTCAACAAATCATCCCTCATCACACCAAATCTCATTTCTTTGTTTCTCCATTGTCGACTATCTCGAAAGTATAGTTAGCTCCACGAAATTAGCTTAAACTGGCAGCGAAGCAACGAGCGATTTGATTTGATACCAGCAAATTCTCGCTTTCCAAGAGCGTGAGTGGACTTTTGTTTACAAGAAGAGATCGTTGCCCGTCTTACGAAATCAAACATCACCCTCAACCCGGATCTTACGCTTTGGAGGATTGAAAAAGCTTCTTGATATAACCGGTAAGTCTGTCTGTTCTTGACAAATACATCGACACCCTTCAAATTGCTTGAAACGTTGCGATATCAGAAACCCATAATCAGGAGAATCTACTATCATCCATCCAATTTCTCACATCGGCTTGAACTGCTATTCGTCGAGTTACGCCCCACGCCGTGAGGCAAAGCGGAAGTTTCAGATCTTGCCCACATTAGCTTCTGCCTTTAAGGCACTGTCTGCAGCTAACAGGTCAAAAACCAAAACCCCATTTCATGTCATTTGCCTTATGTTTCCCCATTCATTAATGCACACGTAATGGCATTGCGCTGGAAGGAACATCTGGCTGTGACGGGATACCTTTCTTAGCCCGGTTGTAATCTTCGATTATATCTACTCACACTCCCAGTCTCAGCTTTGCTTGTTGGAATAACTTGAACAAGGTTTTTGTATTGTTCTCCATCTTACTTATGTTTCGACGTGTTGGGTGTGTAACATGCAAGTGCTTGGGCTGACCTGGTACAGTCTAGTGGCCGCTTTTAGTTGAAGATCCCACTGCCATTGGCAAACTCGACGTGTCAGCGACTGAAGCGAAGAATAACCTTACGCGGCAAGCCTAAGCCCTAGGTTCCGGTCCCGAGAGCCCTAAGCATCGGCTTATACTACTTTCGAAGAGATCGAAGAGAGAAATATATTGCCAAAAGGATTGAACTCGACCTCAAGGTCCGAGACGGGCCTTTGGCCTTTCATAGGTCTCGACGAAACATTTTGGAGCTGGTCGAGACCATTAGGAAACATTTCCCAGCCTTACGTCGTTTAGTTGGTGTGAGCGAAACTCAACTGCCTCGATGAACAATAATAGTAAGCCTACCTCGTCTTCATACACCATTCGCTTGTACCTATCTTTTCGACGATGATGATTATATTATGAGTTTTACAATCGATTTATTGCTACTTGAAATCCCCTTGCAAAAGAAAAAGAAGAAGAAAAAGAAAAAGAATTTTTTTGGTTCAGCTATACATGCAAGGGATCATCCATCAACTGTGGACATAACTCACTTTTCGATAAACATTCCCCCCGAGTTACCTAGTTGACCCGAGGGTATGGTACTGGCTGGAAAAAAGCTGGAATGTGGACCAGGTTATCCTCGGTCGTAAACAGGGGTTCTAACATATCCCGTTGCGAATAAGATGTCTTCTCATTCGTGTATCAACCGTGGTGGCTAGTGACTAACAGGCATTAGCGCTCCTCCATAGGAGTCCCTACGAGTACTCCCTCCAGACCGAGAGCGAGTCGCTAGGGCAAATCCGGGCATATGCAAGCCAAACCCCGTTGCTGACTGAGAATCCCATCGGAAGCCTTCAACATCGGTCTGACGGCTACGGCTTGCTAGACCAGCAACTCGTCCACTCGGTGCCATTGAATACCGCCAAGCCTTTCGGTTATGCATCTCAACCCAGCATTCTGGCTGTGCCGCCGTAAGTTTTCCTCTTTTGAGACATCCTTGAGTGTCTCATACGCCCCATACGCATGTCATTGGTCCGTCCACCCCCAATTGCCTTGTTTCATCTCTTCTTGCCTTCTTTCCCATCCTTCTCGTTTTTTCCCTTTGCAACCCGCACACTCACTCCTTCCCCCTAAATGCTATCATAGCTATCATGATATTATTGGCACCAGCATTCTGGATTGCGCGATATTTCATGCATAACCCAGCGGCGTGGCTCGTCACACCGATCACACGACGTGGTATCACTTCTCTAGCCATGCATTAGCTACTGCTCCCGCCGTCCCAGGCGTTACACTAATTTTCACGATGATCTGATGTACACTCAGCCGCGCCGCGGAACCCATACCTTAGCACACACTTGAACATCGCTAACCAATGAGTAATATGATGCATCAGTTTCCAGTCTGGACCTGGATTATCCTTGAGTCCACTGGATTCAAGTTGCGATTCTGCATCTACCAGTCCCAGTTCAGCCTCATCATCCTTCGTCTACTCACCCCACGCCACTGATCCCACGAATGGCTTCAACAACATCGCAGGCTTCTCGTCGGCAGCGTCAGTGGGCTATCCAACAACGCTGAAGTATCCGCAGGCGTACTTGCCAAACATGTACGACGGTAGACCACGAAACACATCAATGTGCGTTCCCTTCTCGCATGCTTGTGCTTCCAATTTCCTTCGTTCTTAAGCCATGACAGTCTTGTCGTCTGACCGTTATCGTCGAGTATTAGTCCATCCTCCTCGGGTATGCCACCTCCCTCACAAGCTCCAGGAAACTTAAATGCAGTGTTACCTGCGCTCAGTGCGACGTCCGCAAGAGAATCATACCCATCGTCACCTCACTTCGCCAGGTACGGATACCCTTCTCATGGGAATTCCAATTTTCTATCCCATTCTACTACAAATCCTATCTTGGCGGGCCCCAGAGTCCACGAGTTGTCTCTCAACCCAATGTCGCAAAACACGAGGGTCAGCTATGGCCACCCGGGCCAACAGGACCCCTCTGCCCCTTATCCGCTCACTTCGAATAACACGGTGCCTCCGTTCCAAAAGACAAGAAGTTTGCAACAGATATATGACAAAAACCGCGTTCCTGTCCAAGTCGAACTCGACGCAAATATTGACAAAGGGTTTTTTCAAACCGACCCGGACCAGGACTGGACTTGTTATCGCCGCAACTACTTCTCGGTTGCCTGTTCTTATAGCTTGAAGCCATATTACAATCCCACCTCCGAACCTCTTTATCTGCAGAGCAACCGCATTCAAGCTTTTGCAATGTGTATCTCGGCCAGGGTAGACGGTGAAGATGGAAAGGTTATTGACCTGGTCCAACACACCCCGAAACGCGACAAAGGGCCGATGGGACGGCCGGAGAAGGTTAAACTAACGCCGCATCCCTCTGGATCGCAGGGAATATACGATGCTGGCGGAGGTATCAGTCCCAGTTCACAGCTAACGGGTCCCGAATACGAACCAGTGTATGCACCTTCTGCGCCAGCCCAGCAGCACAGCCAAACGACGGCGACCTTCGATCGTATCCAGTTCAAGAGCGCTACAGCCAATAATGGTAAGAGAAGGGCGGCACAGCAATACTATCACATCCTGGTAGAGTTGTTTGCCGACGTCCCAAACAGTCAATCTTCCATGAATCCATGGGTCAGAGTTGCCTCTCGAATCTCTGCTCCTATGGTCGTACGTGGTCGCTCACCTGGACACTATTCGGAAGATCGTCGTAGCAGCTCGACGAGTATGGGTCCTGGAGGAGGCTCTAGTGGCGACAGTGGCGGAAGCCAGGGAAACTCAAATGCCGCGGGTCCGTCGGGCGCGATGCGTGGTGGCATATCGGGACTGCCGTTTTCCGGATCTTCTCGAGTCGGTAGTGGTACGTACCGATCGCATCAAAATTCTCAACACGAGCCTCTTTCGGACAGTCCTTCCAAACCCTCTTCGTCGTCGTCGGGCTATAGCGTTAGGATGATGCCCCTTGAACGCCCGCGAGATCTCGTACTCACAAAAGAAGAGACTAGTGCTATAGACGATCACGATGGCTACCTGTACTTCCCCTCACCTCTGGCGGAGATCCCCGACAACGGTCGATTTATGCGACCTCAGCTTCCATCAGTCAATTCGAGCGCATTCAAAACTGAATCCTTGCTTGCTGCATCTCAGTATGACTCTTCTTACGGTTACGTCGATAATCCTTCGGTGAGGCAGCAAATCGGCCTCGAACGAAGGACATCTATTAAAGAAGAGAATGACGAATCTCATACCGGCTTCTCTTGGCTCCAATCGACTGACAATCGCCAGTCGCATAGCAATTCAGCACAAAGCAACACTAATTATCTCAGGAGCTGTGGTCGATTTCAAGGAGTGGAAAGTAGCCGTGGTTACTATCCCGTTGCTCCTGCATTGTGAACGGGAATCGACATAATGCTACCATCACTGCCATGGTCATTGATCTATTACAAAATATTTTGTTGATGTCTCAATTATGCCAACCAAAAATTTGGATCTTCCACGGAACTTTCAAAGTACAAAAAGCCCAACAACACTATGGGATTCGTAACTAATTTCTATTTCTTGGTGTTTTCTTCTTCTACGGTGAGCCTGATCACCTCTTTACATTTTCGGATATTGGTCTTGGATACTTCTGTTTACGGGCGATGAGGGACGAATGTAGATGGTCTACAATCATTGCTTTGGCGCTATATACCTTTGGTTGGGAATCCTATAGAGGGAATGGGCTGGGCTGGATATGGACGGCCGGATGGACACTGGATACAGCATTGGCGCTAAAGGCTGGGAAAGCTGCCACAGCATGTGCTGCAGCGGCAGTTTGGTCTAGATGGGATTCCTTTGGGTTTGGGGGAGGGGGAGGGGGGAGGATACCTTAGGCTAGCTAGCGTTTCTGTGGGTCAGCAGATGCATTACTAGAGTAGAACAATCTTCCAGGACTGCTTATTAGTAGATCGGATCAGGAGTTGAGCGAAACACTCGGTGCTTTGATGTTAATGGAAAGTGTTCATCGAAAAGGACAAGCCCTGGAAATTTAACAGGTAACGGCTTCATCGGCAAAGCATGTCAACGATGGTGTCAAACAGCTAGCCTCGACTCTTCCAATTGCTGGAGTGAAGCAATGCTCCGCCTCAGGACGCGGGCAACTCCAACATCAAATGACAAATCCCAAGGTCTTTGGATCGGTCGTTTGTGAAGATGAATTACTGAAAAGGGGGAAGAAAATTGCATGTCGACCTAATGAAAAGATCAAAAATGGTAGTCCGAGGGGTCGGTCTTGGGGATCCTTGAGATTGGGCAGCCATCGGACTTCAAACCCTTAGCGAGACGCTAATCCGTAGTAGTCTGACCCCCGCGTCATCATACTTTAAGTGCCAAGGTCTGCTTTACAACGGTCAACCTTCTATACAATAACCTCACCTTCTCCATAATTGATGTACTCTTGATCCTCTTGCAACGACATCTCTTGTCGTCTGGAGTCGTCATTTGATACTACCAGTTGACCAAATTCTCGCACGCAGATACTATAGTACCACTACCACGACAAGCGGTCTGACACCCGAAGCTGCTGCACCTCACCTCACCTCAGCCCTTTCCCTCAATAATTTAGAACTTCACAATTTCTGAGGTACAATTCATACTTTGCCACTTCTTGATTCTTCGCTGCTCCCCATTCCTACTGTTCAAGCCTCCTGCAGGCACAATGTCTCGTTTTGGCGGCGACCCCCGCTCTTATGGTGGCTATGATCGAGGCAGTGGAGGACCCGAACGCTGGGATCCCGAACGTTTCAGTCGTGAAAGAGACCGTGCCGAGAGATCTCGAGGTCCAATGCTTGCTGAGCGAGACATCTACGAAGAGCGAGACATCTTCCAACCTAGACCGGCTCGAGGTAGCGTAAGGCGAGAGAGTTCCGCTGACCGCTCCTATCATGGTGGCGGAGGGGGAAGAGGTCAAGCGTTCTTCGGGGAGAAAGATATTTATCGCCAAGAAGAGAGATTTGGCCCGCCAGCCAGAAGACCTAGACCGCCGCCAGCGAGGTATTATGACGAAGAAGTTGACAGCTTCGATGGCAGTCCCAGCCGAGGACAGATGGTACCTTTCGAAAGCCGCAGGAAGAGCATTAGTATTGAAAAGAACTTCACTCCACCACCGAGGCGAGCTCCGCCGAGGCCAAACATTATCAGACGTCAGTCCAGTCTGGACACTTTTGATCGGAAACCCCTGCCTCGATATGGGGTGCCAACGAGAGAGCCTCCTGAGACTATCGTCATTCCAGCTAGAAGCAAAAGGATGATTAGTCCGCCGAGGTTTGTAGAAAGAGATTACGAGGAGGATATCAGAGTTGCAGAGCCAGACTACTACGGCGACGAAGATTTTAGAGGCTACAGAGAAAGAGAGGTTTCCACTGTCAGGAGAAGAAGAGCTGACAGTGAAGTACCTGAGTTCAAGGAAGAGATTTTCAAGGAAGAGGTTTTGGAGGTGGAAGAGGAGGAGCCGTTCCCACGGCGTGGTAAGACCAAGATGCCGAGACGATTGGTCAACAAGATGGCTATAATTGAACTTGGATATCCGTTTGAGGAAGAAGTAAGTCAAAGCGGACAAGACTTTGAATCATACTTATATCAACGCAGGGAGAAACCATCATCATTCTCAAAGCGCTCGGTAAAGAGCACATAGATGAAGTCATCAGGATCAGTAAGGAGATGAATGAAAGACCTGTTGTCAGGGAAGAAGGTCGGTCTTCTAGATTGTATGACTCTCCGTCGCTCATAATTCGCAGTCAAGAAAACCTATGTTATTGAATCTGGGCCCCCTCCGCCTCCGGAGCCCGAACTTGTTGAGCGTCGCACGGAAATCATCATCAACCCTCCACCGCCAGCTAACATCCCTCGTTCGGTCCGTGAATGGGACGTAATGAGTGGAACCGCAGGAGGCAAATCCGAGCATGGAGGCCACAAGTCTGAATACGGGGGCCACAAATCCGAGTACGGCGGTCACAAGTCCGAGTACGGCGGTCACAAGTCTGAATATGGAGGCCATAAGTCTGAACATGGAGGCCGCAAGTCCGAACACGGAGGTCACAAGGCCAAATCTCACAGAAGCCACTCCCATTCTCGCGCCCGCAGCTCATCCTCCTCCAGCGGCGGCTCCGGCCCCTCGGCGATCGAAATCGTCCGCAAACCCAGCAAAAAATCCCGCCACCGCTCCCGCTCCTCCGCCGCCCACAAAACCGAATATCTTGTCGAAGAAAAAGAAGAATCAAACTCCATGCACGGGCTCTCGCTCGTCGTCCCCAGCCGCAGCAAAGACACCCACAAAGACGAACGCCAGATCAAAGCTGAGATCCGCGCGCTCGAGGCCGAGAAGAAAATGCTCAAGTACGAGCGCGAGATTGAAAAGGAGCACCGCAAGGCCGACCGGTATCGGGAGGAGCCGGTTATAATTGAGAGGGAGAAAGATATCGTGAAGATTGAGAAGGATAGGAAAGGTAGGATGAGCATAGTGAAATCGTGATTTTGGGGAGGAAGAGGAGGCTGATCTTTTTTTGCGTGGGCGCAGCTCCGAACCCGAAGGTTGTTAAGGCTATGTTGGCGACTTTGACCTAGCTCTTGCTGTGCCACCAGCGGAGTACGCGCGAACCGCTATTCACGCACCACTCGTCTGCAATACAACACACATCACAACCGCATAATTCGAAGCCACTGCAGCCTCCCTCAAACACGGCCCAAAATGATCGCATCACCACAATTTAACCTTCTCCAAAACCTTGGCCAAAACCTCGGAGTACCCAAACGTTCCCAATAATCTTAACGAACGTATTTCCTAAGTCCTTTTTCCTAGGTGTCTGGTGGGTATCTCATAGAGCGAGTTGAAGTGTAGCTAATAACGAAATAATGCCCCCTTGCTTTTATGCTGGCAAACATGATAGATATTTTGGTCTGGCTTTGAAAGAGCATATTCGAAACCCCCTTTTTTTTCCCGCTCTGATTCATACGCTGGTGTTCACTTCTCTACGTCCCTCCCATTTTCTCCTTTCTCCTCCTTTCACCCCTCATCCGCCCTATCCACCATAAAATCCACAACTATCGCATCCCCCATCCGCGCCGCACCAAGCCCAGAACGCGTCTAGATCATCTACCCAAATCTCACATACAGCCAACCATTCTTTCCAATCTAATTCCATCTCATTTCTTCTCCCAAATATCTCTCTACTACTTCCACCTGCCTAACGATCCCTAAGATTTTCAAAATCCCCCCAAGCTCTCACAAGCATCTTAACAGTCACCAACGTCCGGACGCTTGTATTGCTTCGAGAAATCAGTAAAATTCTGAGATTTGTTCCTGGGGTGTTTTCTTGCGAGTCGGCTTTCGGATTGGGGGGAAGGGGGTATTAGTATATTAGTGGCTGGTGGATTGGGGGGGGGGGGGGGCTGCTTTATAAACCTCCTGACCTTTCTCCATCCTTCCTCCGCACTTCCCTCCCTTCCCCCCTCTATCATCCATTCAACACCTCACCGCATCTCCTCCTCTCATACTCATCCATCTTTCCCTCTTCATCCCCAACCCCCAAACCCCAACACCTCCTATTCCCTATAATATTCTCACCAACGCTTTCAACGTCATCCTTCATCGGCAGAACGAGAAGGGGTTGTATGGTCTTGAAAACGAAGATGTTGGTGGAGATTGTGTTGATGGAGTCCTGTAAGTGAGATGGCTGGCTGCAAGGCCGTGGGGATGGGTTTGAAGGGGGGGTCAGGGGATGGTGAGTTTTTGGCGAAAGGAAA
>JAABUO010006400.1_pt1 | contig 13552 bp, 17 predicted proteins | sample 5559291 | NCBI WGS metagenome assembly JAABUO01 (sample SAMN10711878, study PRJNA513372) | rock metagenome | isolation source: Antarctica rocks | place: Antarctica: Victoria Land, Finger Mt sud | reverse complement strand
GCCAGGTGTTTACACTGCAGGCATGGAGCTTCTTCAGAATGCCCACTTTGCTCAGACATTGTGAGCAAAATGTAGCAATCTGGGATCTTGTTTGCTTGAAATCATCCAAGTTGTCACACCAAACCTGCGGTCTCATCAGCATTGTAGGCCTGCCCATCACTCAGGTGGGTCAGTGGTTGCAACTTAATCTGCGATTGATCTGTCCAGGCTGCTTTGCTATGACGGTTTCCACAGACCATTGATGTGTTCTTCCATGAGTCGTCAGTCTCTTCTGGGCAAACCTTTTTTCGGCAGCAATCAGCACGCTTATACCGTGAAAGAGCCGTCGGCTGTTTTGACATGGGCTGTCAGTTGGCACAGTTCACAGCACTGGCTGGATTGGTTGGCCGACTCTTAAAACACGTGTGAGGCAGGCTGCCTTCTTTCTGCTTGCCTGAAGCAAGGCTGAGGTGCATGGTTGTTTGCAGGACTTCATGCAGTGTGTGCCATTTCCAGAGTACACACACCCGGATGGGCAGCTCAATGTGGCTTCGCATCTGGCTACGGACCTAGTCAAGCCAGACCTGGGACCCAAATCGTACATTGCCACTGGCAGGTGCCAATCAAACAATCAGTCAACAACCAGTCAGTCAATCAATCAATCAATACAGCAACAGTCGTACTTCTCATTCTGGCTCAACCTTGCTTCGGCGACTGCAAACTTCACAAACTTCACAGTCATCCACTTTGACGTGTTGTATTTTCTGCTCTTACTGTTGTTATCAGGCACATATGCCCTGCTGACATGCACTTCTGACAGTCTATTGGAGCTTTGCAAGGCGTCTGTACGTCTGTGCGCTGATCACATGTACAAGTGCGCCAGGTCTGACAGTGACTGATAGACCAGTAGTGAATCACATGGCAAAGCAGGTGCCATGTGACAGGTGTAACATGGCATACCATGCATGTGTAGGCCACCAGCCATCAACTTGCACTTCGTACCTGACCATTGCAAGGGACAAAAGTGCTGTGCAGCCTATCAACGTGCATCATACTGCATCATCTGAGACCACCATAAGGGCACACAATGTTGGTGGTGTTTTAAACTTGTTCCTAAATGCCATTGTCAAACATAGTCAAACATTTCTTATACTGCTACATTTGAAATCAGAAAATTCAGGAGGGACACGGTGATCCAGTTTTGTACATTCTTGACACCATCCTTGAGCCCAGTCAAGCACAGCTACGGGCCAGCAGTTTAAGCTTTGTAACCTTGTCTGTCATTCCAGGCTGTAGGAGTGCGGCAAGAGAGATTTGGTGACAAAAGCTATGAGCAAGCATTTTGAGCCCTCTATCCTGGTCTGTCATTCCAGGCCTGAGGAGTGTGGTGAGGGGGATTCAGTGACAAAGCTGCATGTGGATCTGTCCGATGCCATCAATGTGTTGTGCCACCAGGAGGGGACCTCCCAGGCTGGGCCAGTGCGATGCGGCAAAACCATTGCAGATGCTGAGTCTGACCCTACGTGAGGCACATGCTTGTCATCTTGGTTGTGCTGCCTGGGGACAGTCAGGCTGTGTTACCTTGACTGTGCTGGATGCTGACAGTCAGGCTGCGTCCTTCCAATCATGTTTGCATGAAGTCTGTTGGGTTGTATCATTCTGCATGCAATCAGTCAGGCTGTGTCAATCTGTATGCAAGCAGTCAGGCTGTGTCATCCTGCACAGAATCTGGCAGGCTGCGTCAATGTGAAGTCGCTGTTCTCAACTGGCTGTTCCAGCTTGCTGTCTGGTATGCACAACATCTCCGCCACTCATGGCATAGATATGCTAACACAAGGAGTGGCATCAGTATGCTGCTGTCTCTTCTTTGCTTCTGATGCCAAGCTGGCTCCAAGATTGTTCTGAGCCTGGTTTGACGCTCATGTCACAAGACCCGTTATCTTGCATCTTGCTGCTCATGACGTAGGAAGGCTCTGAGCCAGTGCTGCTGCTCATGGCCCATCATTGTCTTGGCCTAACCCAACCTAGATACATGTTGGCGACAGTTGATCTTGTCTGTGTAAACCTGGGCAGGCCCTGCTGCCCTAGTAAAGCTGTTTGATGATGGTGATGGTGCTGCTGTCACAGGTGTGGTGGGGCCGGCGCTGTGTGGGACATCTTCCAGCGACAAGATGTGCCTGCCTTGACAGAGTACCTCGAGAAACATTGTGGGGAGTTCAGTCATGCTGGAAAGCCCATCGAGCGTGAGGCCACTGCTCATGCCATCCACTCCCAGGTCAGTTTGCCACCTGACCTGTGTCTGTCACAGCACGTGAGCAGACCATTTTTCTGTGCGTGCTGGAGAAGCCACTCCCTTAGTCATGATAGTCAAAAGTCAACTCCATCCCTTTGTCGGGCCTTCTTGCACACATGCTTTCTGACGTAATCCATGAGCATCCGCCCTCATTGTTTGTGAGGGGCTTCATGCACAATGGCTTCACTCGCTTGCCTTCTGAGCATCCGCCTGCTGGCACTGATCCAGTCACCCAATAGTTTACCGACATGCGCATGCATGTAAACATGCAAGTGCACATGCATGCATGCCTCAAATCTCACATAGTCATGTAATCACTCACTCACTCACCCACTCACTCACCCACTCACTCACCCACTCACTCACCCACCCACTCACCCACTCACTCACCCACTCACCCACTCACTCACTCACTCACTCACTCACTCACTCACTACTCACTCACTACTCACTCAATCACTCACTTGCTCGCTCGCTCGCTCACATGGTCAAGTCTACATGCACAATTCCTTGAGCATCATGGCGGCAGGACTGCAATCACATCAAAATGATTGGCCGGAGTCTGGCATGCACAGCCATGCCTACTGGCAAAGCAGCATACTGCATGTGCATCTGCCTCTGGGCAAGCCTGTATGCAGGTTGCAACCACAAAAGTCACCTAGATTGTGCAGCTGGTGTCACATTGCAAGTGCCCTGACCCAGAGGTTGCATCTGGAAGCTTCAGTGGCAATGGGCTATTTTTGTGAAGCGATGCTGAGAATATGCTGCAGCTGTACCAAGGAAGAGTTTCATCTGCGGCTGCATTCTCTGCTTGCAGAACTTCTTCCTGAGTAGCCACCACTTGCAGCAGCTGGAGGAGGAGTATGGGGTGCAGCCCTGGCACTTTGAGCAGTATCATGGGGAGGGGGTCTTCATACCTGCTGGGTGCCCTCATCAGGTAATTTCTTAGCTTTGCGTTGTAAAAGCAAATTGGCCCAAGTTGCCTCATTCTGACATGCATGATGGTGAGCAGCATGAGGGGAGACAGCTTTCATCCCTAATGGCTGTCCCCATCAGATACAGCCTGACAAACTCATGTATCTTTGTTCCTCCTACTTACATTCCCTGAACCCCAAACTCTGAAACATAAGCCCCCATGGACTTCTCTGTGAAAATGGAGCACTGGTGCCCAGGGAGTCGCTATTCAGCCGCAGTGTCACACTCCAGAATTGCCTGTTCAGACTCAGTCTGGGGCCCTGTGCAATCCCTGATCAAACTCAGCCAAGGGCTGTCGGGCTTAACCACCCTACAGCCTATGTCCTCACAATAGGCAGAGCTGTGCTGTGTCATCAACTGACAGGATCCCTGCATGTCAGCACACTCGCATTTGTTTTCCTCACAGGGAACACCTCAGAAGGATGTTCAAGGCATCAAACCACCACGCCACAAGGATGCATGTGGTTCGCTGTGTGGACCGTAGCAGCGGGCTTTTCCATGTCAAAGTCACTCCCTGTACATTGCATCTGCACTTGACAGCTTGGCAAGAGATGTCCAAGTCAGCTTTGCTGCTTGAACTCCTCTATGGGTGCATAGGTGCGTAACCTGGCCAGCTGTGTGAAGGTGGCAGTGGATTTTATCTTGCCAGAATCCCTGCCACAGGCCTTCAAGTTTGCCCAGGAGTTTCGCCAAATGGCCAAAGCAGAAGCAACAGAGACGAATCACCTTGGAGAGACAGTTGCAGTTGCTCCTGCCGATCGGCACTCTCAAGACAAGCTGCAGGCAGAGCTGAGCATGTGCCTGGCTGCTATGCATGCTGTGGAGCTGCTGCAAACTCAACAGGCTGCTGTAACTCAGACCAAAGGTAGGCTTGCAAGGATACAGGGTGGGTTGCTGGCATGGGAAGCTGAGCCTGGAGGCAGGCTGCAGGCTCAGCTTTGCACATGCCTGGCTTTAACATTTGTTCTGAAGTGTTTCAAGCTTCAGCCGATCATGAAGCGCACAAAACATCGTCATTGGGCTCAGACAAGAGCTTCATATGACGCATGGCCAGAGGCACACGTTTGGGGGCAGCAACGTCTTCATGATACATTTGTTCCTTTTCCAAAGTGCATCAGCTGTACCAACTCTTGTTTTGTGTGCAGGATCCAGAAAGCAGCAGAGCACAAAAAGGCCTGCTGCACATGTTCACTCAGATGCTCAAACGTTTGAAGATGGTTCTAGTTCTGACTATGCTCCTGCCAAGAGGCAGAGATCAGTCCTTTTTCCTGCCAAGCACAGAGGCAAAGGGCAAAAGGGTGGGCGGCAAAAGAAGAAATGAATGAACTCACTATGGTTGATGCGTTGTGTAACAATATAGTTGCTGCATTGTATCAGATATGAAGCCAAAAGGGCGAAACATAAGTAGAGATTTAGGAGTCCTTGTATGCATCACATATTGCAGCAGGAATGTGTATGTATAATTTGTCATGCAAAGTCGTTGTTCATTGCATCCTAAATATGTGTCGTCCAAACACATGATCCCAAGGATGCACTAGAATGCAGAGCCTGTCATATTGCTTGGGGCATGGGGGGTCAGACTTAATTACAGTATGCAGTTACATGACATTGGATCAGGATGCACAATGTACTGATGTGCATCTCAAAGACCGCTTTGTCTGTGCAAGTGAAGTTAGTGACACACGAGTTGAAGCGGCTGGGGTTGACTGTCAGGTCAATGCTGAGGACTCTGACAGCACTGACGAATGTCTGCCAATGATGACTTGGCCTGCATAACTCTGCATTTGGCTGCTCATGCACAAAAACGTATGCAGATTCTGTTTCATCAAGCAGTGTGTTTGACACTCAATCCCTAGTTGTCGAGTGGTGAGAGCAAGTGTTGAGCAAAACTTTCATACACAGCACAGTTGGTGGAACAGCTCTTGCACCAACACAACTATACAGCAACACTAAGACACAGCAACACACCATGTGTCTACACATCTTCAGCACACTGCCACAAACTACGTGGAGCTAACACAGAATGGGCACACACACACACAGACATACACATCATGCACTGCACACCACGCAAACTATGCACAAGAAAGGCAACCTAAATCTTCTTGACAATCTGAACAATGTCCTCATCATCTAACACATGGTCTCTGCCGACCTTTTGAGGCTTATGTTTCACGCTTGTTCCCCAAACCAGCGCATATTTGAACTGCTTCATGATGCCCTTGTGTATTCGGTTGCAGAAGTCCTCTACCGTCCTCCTGTTCTTAGGTAGCACAACTGGGTCACCATAGTCTGGCAATTTGCCCTACACAGCAAAGCATGGAATACTCACTGGGAACTGAGCATAGCGCTTGAGCAAGAAGGCCATGGACGGGCATCTGTATAGGTGTGGCAAATGCCACAGAGACATATGTCAAGCAAATAAGTCTTGTCAGGCATTGTTGAGCATGCCTGGCTGTCTGCCTGCTTGGACAACTACAGCAGTCTGCTTGTCATAATATGCACAAGCAATGAGGCAATCAGGCAAGGACAGCTTGTCATGACTCCGAGTCACACTGCTCGTACACCGACACAGGGTTTGCAAAGAATGCTGCATCCGTTGCTTGCCTTCTGTACGCCCAAGAAGAGATGCTTCTGGGACTACAAGACATCAAAGTCTCTCACCTTGGGCTTTGTGTAAATGCGTAGCACATCTATGTAGTCCCAGATCATCTCAACAAGCCCGTCCAGATTCCATTCATGATACGCGCACACAGGGCAGTAATGAGGCAACTTGTCTATGACATTCAGCTCCTCCATTGTGATCTGCATGGCAACATGTAATGTTTTGAGTCCAAGTCTTCAACTAAATCTATGCTCTTTGACAGCGCATCTGTAGCTTTGACACAGCAGTGCAAGCGCAGCGATCAGCCCCTTGAAGCATGACAAGTCTAGTTCCGCATAGGTCCCCTTATAAGACAATCTGCGCTCTCTGACATGTTTACCATGTGGGTTCGTTCTGCCCAATCAATCTTGTTCAGGACACATGAGTAAACATATGTCTGGTGTACCTGATCAATCTTGTTGAGCACATATATGCATGGAATGTAGACTCTGCTGCCCTCTATGCAGTCCACCAAGTCGTCCACATCACAGTCTTCCTTCAGGTGGACATCTGCATTGTGTATTCTGTACTCTGAGCACACCGCCTTCACAGCTGCAACACCACAACACATGTCAGCTTTTGCTTTTTCGACAGGCACTGTTGCAGCATGCGTTGACAAGTCTAACATTTAGCAAGCCAGGAAGAACTGTTCACGCCATTGCACAACACAAAGCACGTGCAAGGTTTATGGAGTGACTGTTGATTGAAGTTGGATGCCATACCCATTCAGGGAAACAGGGACATGATGTCTTGCTGGACCTGATACAGCACACAGCAGACACAATGCTTTCAGCTGTTGCAGTGTGTCTGCTGTATGCAAAACAGGCTGACCTTTCAATCACTGTTGCGCCTGTCAAGCTTGAGAGCAGCTTGAGCCGACACTGGAAATTGTGCAAAGGTAATCAAAAATTCCTCGGAGTACAGCAGAGCATGGACCGCAACAGGCCAGACAGCTCAGCACACAAGACATGCAGAGAGTGTTTGTGAACTCACAGTCTAGGTCTAGCTTGGGCTCAGAGATGGTTGTGGTCAAGCTAACCCCTCCCTTGTCTTTTTTTCTGAAGGTAATGCCAGGCGGTCGCTTGTTCAGCCGGATTCCAAATCCTTCCAGCTCCTTCTCTATCAGCTTCTTATGACTGATGGGTTTCAGGCAATCCAGGACAATCAGGATGACATTACATGTTCGCGCTGTACTGATGACCTGTAAGCATGCCATGAACCGTGTGTTAACAGTGCACCTGAAGTCTGCAAATTTGATGCCTTGTACATCCACTGCATACGCAACTGAACATGCGTCACGCAAGGCCTGTCACACTGAGACATGGAGTCTGATGGTGGAGTTGAAGCACATCACATATGGCACAAGCTGCATGTGGTGCAAAGGTCTGCGCCACTCACTCAAAGATCCCTCGCTGCAGTTTTGCTCTGCAAATGAGGAGATGAGAAGAGTACACAAAAGCTAAAAACAACAACAGACACATGCTTTCATGGCAAGCAGATTGGACTTGCATCCACAGAGTGCATTGGAGGTGTTGTATCAGAGCGCATTGCATCAGAGCCCAAAGTCTTTGCGTTCCACTGCAGATAACAAAAGTTCCAGTCAACATGCACCAACTACAGCAATCATACCTGACGACCTCGACCTTTGCCATCTTTCGCGCCTTCAATAATTCCTGGCAAATCCAGCATCTGAATTTTGGCTCCTCTGTAGTGTACTACTCCAGGAATGCATGTCAAGGTTGTAAACTCATAAGCTGCCACCTGTCAAACACAAGCAATGGATATTAAGTGCCAAGCAGCATGCAGTGATATATGTTTATTGCCATTAATGGGCGTAGTGCAGGTTGATACAGCAGCTGAGCATGGCAAACTGCATCGGACCAGAGTTGCTGAATTGTTGAGTGAGTGAGTAGGTGAGTGAGTGGGTGGAGGTGGGTGGGTGGGTGGGTGGGTGGGTGGGTGGGTGGGTGGGTAGATAAGTGAGTGAGTGAGTGGGTGAGTGGGTGAGTGGGTGAGTGAATGAGTGCAGTACAAGGCAAACCAGTTCAGCTCAATGCGAGCTGCAGCACTGCAGACGCAGGTGAGAGCAAAAACATGCTGCATGCTAGCCTTGTGTACATGATTCCATAAGCCTAGACCATGTTCTATCAAGGATGCAATGGGGCTGTGCACCTGCCATAATATGCATGAGGTTGTATGCACTCAGAATTGTGATGGACCCAATCAAATGTTGCCCACCTCAGACATTGTTCCAGTCAACTTTGTCAAGAGAGTGCTTTTGCCCACAGAAGGGAATCCGACCAATCCCACTCTTGCATCACCAACTTTGTTCACATCAAAACCTGCAGCAGTTCCAGCCCCCTCATCAGTGCAGGACGTCTCTGAGCCTTGAGCAGTAGGGCACAACAATACAAATTGAGGTGTCCACGTACTGATGACTGCATAAGACCCTTGGCTCTGGACATGTGCAGAGATTTGCTCCATCAGCAGGGAGATAAACAACCTGATGGGATCTAAGCAGAAACAGACACAACAGTGACTCTCTGATTCAGCTCAAACACATTGCAGAGCATGCAACATCATCATGCATGTCTGCCGCTGGCAAATGACAGGTGACAAAATGTTGAAACGTGCTATTAGACATCCTTGAAAGACATCATAGCAGGAGGGCATACCTTCCCCCTTGCCTCCTCCGCCAGCCCCTGCACCAGTGCTAGGTTCTAGCAGCTCACGCCGTAGCTTTGCCAGCTTGGCCTGCAAATGAACACCATTCATTCAGTCAGGCAACAAACATCTTGCAGCTGAGACTTAGGCATCCTTTGAATGTGGGCTTTGCTTACAGACTCGAGGATGCCGTGACAATGGCATGTTCAGCTGTAGTATGCAGACTGCAAGTGCAAATCACACTTGAGTCAGGCAAAGGCTGCCACTGTAAGGTCTATGATAATCTTGCCAGGATGCTGTGTGCAGACAGTGTCACCTTGAGAGATCCCAAATGCGCAGAGGTCGCTTTGTTCTTCTGTGTCCTGGCCATCTGCAGAACATAGCCGTATTGCAGCATAACTCATGAACCAGTGCGCCAGCTAATATGACTTTGGCTAAGATCGGCCTGCCATCGATCTGTCTGAATGCTCCAAGTGCACACAGAACATATCGTGCTTAACGCCATCGGCAATATGACAGCAAAGACGCGATACCTCATCCTCAATATCTTTGATCTTTTGCATGACCGACATGGCTGCGAGGGAACTGCCTGTGGCCTCCTCACTATGCTGGTTGCAGCAACACTTTCAAAGCTGTCTTTGAGTCGACTGGGCAGCGACAATACACACGTCACTTTGGATGGGAACAATGTCGTTGTCGCTCTGACAAAAACTCGACGAAAGCGCCCTAATAGCGGCTCGAGCCCCTCAACCGCCCTGCTGCTCGAATGGCAGACACGGCGCAAGTCCCTTCGAGGCCAGGAAAGCGGCCGCAAGTTCGCTTCTGTGACTGGAAGAAGTAAACTACGCTGAACCACGGCATAAGACGTTGAACTGCAGACTGCCCAGGCCATGAGCTTACAAGTAGGCAAGTACTTTCACGCCCCGCCAATAGCGGCACAGCACGCACCTTGACCGGTCTTGCACATTGTTGCACTTGCTCTTTCTCGTATCCCACTTTCCTGAATGACAAGGGGCCAGCAGCACACAGTTAGCACGTCAGCACTGACAGATTGAATAGCCTTGCCAGCAGCTTCAGTGATAGCAGCAGCAACGGCAAGACTTCCCAACATCGCCTCAAGCTGAGGTATCGGCTTTTCAGGAGGCTCCTGGCCTCTTGCAGTTGAATCTACTGTTTGTGCTGCATTGAGTGTCGGCAATGCTTTGCCCCTTCAACGGATGATCTGCTGCATCATCCAACCTTGCTGTGTCATGTCTGCAAATTTACGTGCTTGCTGTCTTGTGTCGTTTGCATTCTGCAGTTGCTTGCTCATGCAAGTTCCCCTTGCATTTTGCATGACATTTTGCTTCCAAGTTTGTCTGACACAGGCGGCCTCATCCTCCTGTATATCTTCTCGGAAGCATAGATACGGTGCCACTGTCCAAGTGGGCCTCTGGAACCGTGCTGACTTTACAGCAACCTCGTCGTGCTGCCAGAACCTTCACCTACCTCCAACAACTGTCCACATCTTGCGCACAGAGAAAAACCTTCCTGACAAGCAAGCACACAAGGCAACAGACATTCAGATGTCACGCCTCTGAGTCTCAAGATACAGCTGAGGATGCTTCAAATAGGGAACCCTGTGGCATACTTCCGCTCTTTGTCCAAGCTGACGCCACACGCAGGAGAACAGACAGATTGGCAGCAATTCTTGTGGTAGTTGCTTTGTTCTTCTGGGGGTGTAGATGGCATTCTCAGATTGCAAGATGGCTCAGCATACACCTGCACAAGCTGGACATGCTAGTCTGTCTTGGTGTACTAACCACCATGGCTAGTGTAGCGCTTTACTGTCAGGGCAGATTTGCTCTTTTCTGGGGAAGACAGCAAAGAAGACTTGCTTGTATAGACGTCATACCTGCCTTAGCTAGTGACGTGGGCATTGTGAAGCAAGATGTGGCTGACATCAAGCAAGACGTTGTGGAAATCAAGAAGGACATCACAGACATAAAGGACGTGCTTGCAGCCCGGCCTTGGTTTAGATTTTGAACATTGGAGCACAGGACTTTGGTGTATCATATTCCGCCAGCCTCTTGACGATGTGTATTGGACCTGCAACTGTCATACTTCGCTTGTCAGCTATGTGGAACGACATTACCAAATCTTGTCACATGAGATATGGCAGCTATGGCTATGCACCTGCGTAAGGTACTGCATTATCACAGACACTTGCATGCATGATTTGCACTCTTTACTATGCAGCGTATGACAACTGTCCTTGGACTATGTCAATAGACAGCAGCTGTGACGCAACATGCATAGTCGTTTGAGGACGACAGGGACAGAGCAGTTGTGGCTGGGTCATATGTATACATGGTGGTGAAGCAGACGACTGGCCCGAGCCTTGCCCTGTGTCGCAAAAGCTGGTTCATCAGCTGTGATGATGCTTCGAATGAAATTCACCATCAACGTTGTGGCAGTGCAGCTATGGCTGTGCTGTATGACGCATGCTAGCAAAGCATATGACTAACAATGGCCAATCACCACTGCAGCCGTATGACATCCTTAGGTGAAAGGCAAAACATAGACACATTTCAAGCAGCTTGTGACAAAGCAATAGATATGCAGTCAAGTGCAGCAGTTAGCTTAGTAGTATAATTATCATACATAGCGGCCATCAGGCTGTTGTACACGTGTTGCCTGTTTATGATCATAAGTAGTGCACTTACTCATAAGCTTGTATTGACATTGTGGATTGGTAATCAACTGCTTTGTAGTGACTAGATGCTTTATGGCTTCATGAACTCTTGCATAAATAAGCTTTGCTAGGCCTTTCACAACACACAACACTCTGGACAAAAGCACTGCTGTTGCTGCTGTCAACCACCTTGTAACTATCACCCACTCTCAAAGTTTTACCCGGTCTGCCTGCATACTAGTCTGCGCGGCATACCCTTGTACGCGTCACAAGCTTTCATGCAGCAGGGTAGACACTAAGCTTTTTGAAGTAAGCACTGTAGTCTCTCTGCTTGATTCGATGTACAGGTGCTTGCGTTATGACTGATTCAATTGCATGTGGGCAGAGATCAAAACTACTACTGACATGCGAATGCCTGTGCAAGTTTCCATAAATCAAAGGCACAATCTGCGTGGTGCAAAAAAGGTCCAACAGCTGGTCCATCATTTGTTGAAGGGTTGTTGATGGCTTGCTGCCATCAAAACGCTGTACATGTAGTGCCTGGCAGGTGCCAAGCTCACTTGTGGCTATGCACATGGCTTGCAGCAACTAGCCATGATGCTTCCAGCAAGCATGTTGAAGATCAACATGCAAACATTTTTTGAATCATTCTAGTGTGCAGTCTTCCAATCATTACATGGTCAGTCTTGATGAGACAAGACGAGCACAGGTTGCATGGACGCCTTAGTCACACTAAGTCAAACGCGCGCAAGTCACGAGCATTGGCCTCATCTCATGATTCATCTTTGTTGCCACCGTCACCCTTCACAGGCTGATGCACTCAAATTTGTCTGCCACAGAACTAGAGTGGGGATGTTGACATGCAACTCGCATCTTGGCGCTCCAAATGCTTGCTGATCTATGTAATAAGACATTCCACGCATAATCCTCAGCAGGCTGTCCTTGGAGATGGTTTCTCTGGTATCGTCTGACAGGCTCCAAAAATTTGAGTCAGAAAATTTGATTATGTGCAGTTCAATGTGCGCCAACAGAGTGCTTAGACCACAATCTTCTGCCAGTGCAAGCCAACTAACAGCTGTTTCTGACACGTCCAGCTCAAGTCTGCCTGCTGTTACTGCTTGCACTAAACAGCTTTCACACTCTTCAAGGATATTCTTCATATCATACTTGTGTGCAAAACCCAGGACTGCTTCTGCTTCATCCAGTGAGTCGCCAACAGTTTCCGGTCCCTTTCTGTTTGCACATCTGTCATAGAGATACTCCAAAGCTATGCAGACAGTTCCCAGTGTGTCATTCACCAAAGGCACAATCAACTTGGACTCCTCATTCTTGCTGGAGGTCAGGGCTGTCAGAAACATCTCGGAAAACACTGGCGAGTTATAAGCCAAGATTTGGCTGTGAACCGGCAGAGCGGTGTTCTCCACCATCAATACAGTGTATGCCAGCAGTGCAAACCGCTCGGGCAGGCCTGGCACATGCAGGTGATCAGGCAGCTCGCTTTGAGGAAGGTCTGGTTCGTGCGTGTCTGCAACTGGATTCGTCATCTGTAACCAAGCGCGTTGCTGAGAGCAAAGGTGAAGTGGTTTTGGAAAGTCGCTCGAGTCTGAAGGAGTTGAGACAAGGACCTCTGGAAGGTCAAACTAGCACGTCTAGAAGACGATCGTCCGCGTTGCTCGGTGTGCTCATCGTTATGTTGAAACGTAGCTCGGTTGAGGGTTGAACAACGGAGCTTCAAAACGGAGGCAGATTTGAATTTCGATAATCCGATACTAGTTACAGAGCTTCCGTTCACCAAGTGTGGAAAGGGCCTCATTCCAGGCCTCATTCAACAGCTTTTAAAATGTCGTTGGGGCCAACATTGGTCAACCATGGCCATTTGACCAATAAAGTTTAGGGGGGTACACAGCAATCATGGACCAACCTGAATTCAGCTGGGGTTAGGCATATTGTATCTTGATCAGGAAACCACCGCCAAATTTGGTGTACATCATGTTTGCAGAACAGTTGAATGGCACTGGCTAGCAGAGCCTGGTAGTCTGTGCCATAATCTAGATCACCTTGCTCTTCCAAGTAGTCAGGCAAGGCACCCAGGGAACCACACTGAGCTGCAAAAAGACAGTGATGACAAATTTTTGTGTGCCTGGTACAGTGCTTCAAAGGCATGCTGCTGACCCTTATCAGTTACTGTACAGGCTGATACTACGAATTAAAGGGGGTGGTTTACCAGGCACCTACCAAAGCACTACTAGGGGGCTACTATAGTAAAGCGAGCGAGCCCTAGTAAGAGCCTAGTAGTGCCCTGGTAAACACAGGGGTACTATGG
>JAABUO010006399.1_pt1 | contig 13553 bp, 12 predicted proteins | sample 5559291 | NCBI WGS metagenome assembly JAABUO01 (sample SAMN10711878, study PRJNA513372) | rock metagenome | isolation source: Antarctica rocks | place: Antarctica: Victoria Land, Finger Mt sud | reverse complement strand
CTTCAGCGGTATCTGTTCACATTGTGATCACGGCTCTGAATCTGACTGTGCCATTCAACATCGCGTCTGACAGGGTCAGCAAAGGTATCGAGAAAATGGCGATCATAGACACCTACTGAAAGCATCGTTTGCCTTGGCCAAAGGAAATTTCTCAACCATGCAGTCAACGTTCTTGATCTCGGTGAACTCAATAGCCTCTTCGGAATCGGTCGCATGACCACTCGGCCATGATTGAACCGAAAGTCCGTAGCGGATCTGTTCTAAAGTCAGGCATATGCTGTGATGAATGCAGGACACTAATTAACATACCATGGCAGCGGTATCGACGGGGATTGTACCAGGAACTAGGTTTGAGATGTTAGCCATACTTTGTACACAGAGAGCAAGGCTTCAGGGGCGTACTTACTTGACAAAATGAGCAGTTTGCCAAAGATCCCTAGCCCTTTGAGAAGGGGTGTGATGGCGTCCCCACTCGGCGCGGTAGCAACGATGAGCGATGCTCCTCCAAGCTTCTGCAGTGCTTCTCCAGTATCGCCTTTGCTCGCATCGATGTACTCATCTGCGCCAAGGTCGCGAGCAAATTTCTCTTTCTTGGAGTCCCGTGACAGGGCCACGACCCGGTAGCCGAATTTGTTCGCATATTGGATGGCAAGATGGCCGAGACCGCCGAGACCTTGGATGGCGACGGTTGCGCCGGGAGGGATCTTCATATTACGCATCGAGTTGAAGACCGTCACCCCAGCGCAAAGAATGGGTGCGTATTTGGCGGCGTCGATGTGGGATGGGACTCGTACAGCAGCTTCGGAGCGTAGCATGCAGTATTCTGCGTCTGTATGGGTCAGCCTCGGTTCTTTGGATTTGTTTCAGATGTGTTGAGTGGAGAGAAGAGCAACTCACATCCGCCGCCCTTTGTTTCGCCATTAACGACGCCGTTGTCGCACATCTGAAAAACTCCTTTCTTGCACGCCTTGCAGGTACCTAAATCTTCATCAGTCCCACCGCCCAGCAAGTCGGCGGTAAAATTCGGACATACCATCATGTCCACCATGCCAAGCCCCGCCGATTCGGTCGCCTACTTTCCACGTCGAGGCGTCGTCGGCAACGGCTGCGACATGACCGATGATTTCGTGGCCGGGAACAATGGGACTGCATCAAGGAACATCAGCTCTGACCGTCTGCGTAATTGCGACTGTAACGCCTCGATCGTTTCGAAGCAGCTGATATCGATTGGAAACTCGCCACTTCTGATGGAAGTATGGAAATCAACCTACAAGCCACCTCCCATGATGTTATTCTGCGCGAACATGTCGGAGAAACAAACGCCGCAGGCCTCGACCTTGACCAGGACTTCTCCTTTGGTAGGTAAAGTCATTGTTGCATCTTCCATGGTCAGCGGAGCGCCAGCCTCCTTGAACGTTGCCTGCTTAAAGGTCTTTGGTAGACTCATTTTGGAACGAAGATTGTTTGCATGAGAACTTGACTGTGAGTATACGCAAAGATTGTGATCATTATTGGAATACTATTATTTACATGCTAACGGATCATCGTGGAGTAGAGTGTCTTGTACGAAAGGAGTAACGGAGTTTGATCGTGTATGATAGGTATGCAGCCTTATGCTGTGCATGGGATGGTACCTGCCAAGCCCGGGATTCCTCCGCTATCTCCGACCCTCGCGTGCTTATCCCCGTTTGCCGTTCACGCCCAAGTGTCCCTGCGCCGGTGAATGCTGATGCCAGTAGTGATGCTATGTTAATTGGTGTGTATCAAGCAAGTCTGTTTTCTTCTTCAGCTCAGGAATCGTTTTCGGGTGAGAAAGCAGGAGCAGGTGGTGAACAAGGCTCCTGCGGTGATGACCAGGATCCAGGCGTTGTCGATGGAATGCACAATGACGTCGATGCACCGTGCCCGGAGTTCCGGAGTTGCCGTTTCCAGAACGGTACTCCTGGCCCCTGCAATTGCCGCTTGGATCTCCTCGTTGCTGTATCCAGTCCCATCCAACACCCCTTTCAACCCCGAGTACGTCATACTCTGGAAAAGGGCGCTGGCGATTATCAATCCAATGAGCTGACTTGAGCCTTGCGAGATGTTCAGGAATTGGATGACCTCGGGTACCCGATCGGCTTTCACCAGAAGCGGTCCCACCGCGTACCCAGCCTGTGTCGTCGCCATCCCGAGACCCAACAGGATCTCATAGCCGTAGATGTTCGCCGGTGCCGTTCCTGCATGCACCGTGTACATGGTGGCGCCGCCGCAGGTCATGAAAATACCGCTGATGAGGTACCATACCATGTGATATCCCGTGCGCCCCATCGTTGCTCCACAGATAACAATGGTGACCACGTAGAAGCAGATGAACGGTAGCAGACGCACCGCTGCCTGGGTACCACTGTCGCCGTTGACAAACAAGAAGTAGAGTGGGATGTAGTAGATCGAAACGAAGAGGGCAGCTCCACCGCAAGCCATACAGACATAGAGCAGCACCAGCTGTGGGTCGCGAATGAACTCGCATGGGAAGAGCCGGTCAATTTCGTTCGTTGAGATCGAGTAATACTGCGTCACCCCGAAGGCGATGGCGAGGACTCCAAAGACAATGATAAGAGCAATTACGCGGCCATCGTCCCACTCCCAGATGGCTCCTCCGAATGTAAAAGCCATTGTAAAGGATACGTAGAGACCTGCTGTGAGAACGGTGCCGAGCCAGTCCAGCCCTTTCAGCCTGTGGAGGAACGTTGTGCCTGTCTCCCGTGGTAGTGCTGGTAGCAGGAACAAGTAAATTGGCGTCATGGCACCGAATATGACCAGATTCAAGTAAAACGCCTTATCGAAAGATGTCAGCCAAGATATCGAGTGCCGCCAAATTTGACCTACCCATCGCCATGTCGCCGGGCTATCGGCCAAAGAACCTCCAACAACAGGCCCAAGAATGCAGCCAGTGCCATAACTGACTCCTGTCATGCCGACGTAGAACGGCTGCTCTTTGGGCGTACTCATAACAGTGACCAAGTTCAAAGTCCTTTGAAACCATTAGCTTTGAGCAGGACCGGACAGGGGACGCCTCGCACCCAAGATATACTCCCGCACCGCCCGCACCGGCCCAAACTCTTCCGACGATCATTGCGTTCATGTCCGGAGCACCTCCACACAAAGCACTCCCTGCGGCGAACATGGTAAGACATCCAATAAAGACCCATTTGTTGTCAAATCTGGCATATGCTTTGCCAAGCGGCAGAATGGTCACAGTTGAGCCCAGACAGAAACCCACACCAAGCCAGCCCAGCTGGGTCACATTGTTGTATGTCTCCGAGACGGCGGCTTGAATGTCGGCGGCGATGGTGGTGTCGAGACCGTAGAGAATGTTGCCTGAGAAGATTGCAACGCAAACGAGTATCCAGCGGAAGCCAGTCACCTTGCGTCGAGGTTCACTTTCCTCGTGAGATGGTGAGAGACGAACCTCATCCATGGTTGAGCCTGTCTCCGGGGTCGCATTATCTTCAGGAGAGGTTGACTCGCCCGGCAGTTTCTCAAGGTCGATCCCGGTGTCGGCGCCCTTATCGTACGCAGCGTTTGACATTCTCGCCGCCAGTGATGGAATAGTATGTCCAGAAAGTTCAAATGGTCTTCAAGCAGGAAATAAAGCAAAATATCGAAGATCAGGTATGAAGAGCGCTTTGATCTCTACGATCAATGTCATTTTGAGTACCTGCTGTCCTGCTCGTGGCCCGAGTGGTACATGACCGAAATAGGAAAGGCCCGGAGCAACTCCTTCGGGATAAGCGCAAGGAGAAGCGAAGCCCCTTTTGACCACTGCCTGGACGAAAAGAACGAAAGGAAAGCATAGCATAACCTTAGAATCCCAAGTCTGACCGCGCGACCTACCGTTCACAGTTGAATGGGACAATGATTCCGACTGGGTCTCCGTAACAACTTACATTAGCAGGTAGCCATATCTCAACTGCTTGCTGCACTTTCTCTGCTCTTGAAGAACAACACGACTCGGACCGTGAAGTTGCGACGCCCATCCTTCAGGAACGCTAATGGTGGGGTAATACGCGTTGTCGACACCTCGTTCTCTGAGCTGAGAAGTCGACGTGACGACGGGGAGAAGACCGAGAGATGAAGGACGATGGAACGACGGGGAGGGAATTATTGACCAATGCGTAAGCAGATTGGTGAATTCCATTCTTACTCTATGCTACCACAGTCCTTGACAGACAAGCACCGCTCTTTAGGCACAAGGCGGTCAGCATCCAATGCCGAAGCATACGGCTGAGGCCAGCATCTTCATCTTTCCTCGCATCATTCCCCTTCTTTTCTTCGGCCTGCTTGTACACAACAGCATCCGATCTCATAGAAGGGTTCACCTAGCACTCGGCTAAACCTAGCAGTCGTCAGGCTATAGGGCTGAAAATTCACATTTCATATTCTATTGGTATAATTCTTCAACAATTCAGCAAAACGATAGCAGCTACCCCCTCCATCCCCCTTATTAGTATATCTTTTAAACCTTCTGAAGATATCGAACTTTCACAGAAGAAGCGCATAGCGCTTGCTTACACTCGTTGAAACGAGACTTTAGCAGTTAACGAAAATCTTTTTAAAGCAAAACTCGCTCGTTAATATGAAATATTTAAAAATATTCTTCTGAATCGAATTAACGATTAAACGGCTGCTTCTGCACGCAATTAACATTTTTAAAGACTTAGTCTCGAAGAAGAAACAGTTATACGTGATTGAATTCTACGTCTTCAGGCTTAAAGCTGATCTTCTCGTGTGAAGCAAGTACGTTTAATAATTAAAAAATTACTAGTAAAAAAGAAAAATAATAAATTAATTAAAGTTAATTAATCTTAAAAGTTTCTGAAACGTTATTCTTAAATTAAAACAGTATATATTTCTTCGCTTAATAAAGAGCGTGCTATAACTTAAAATCACGATATTTTAACTGATTAATTTAATCTCTTTCAGAGCTTAAAAGAAAAGCATGAAATAAAGATAAAGAATATTTATAACATGAACGAAAAGAGATTCATGTAAAGAATTATTATTAAGCTTTGAGTTATGATTTTTAAGTACGAAAAGAAAACTCATATAACTTAATGTGATAATCGAAAATAAGTTTCATTAATTAAATGTATATTTATGAATGAAAGAATTTTAAAATTATGAATTATCTTTAAAGAAAAATTATAGTAAAAGATTTAATACGAAGTATTTAAAGAAGATTATATTACTTTAAGCGAGAACGATTAAATTAATAACGAATTAAGTTTAGTCTGAATTCAGAAATGCTTTAATTTAAAAACTAAAATTTATTAAAAAGATGAATATTAAATGCTATTAATTAATAATTATGCTTCTTATATTATTACTCAGATGATTAATTATTATATTAATTAAAAAATCGTTTTATTATATTTTTTAACTTACATTATTCATTTACTTTAATTATTTAATATTAAAATCTTTGCTTCATTAGTTACTGCGTACAAGTTTCATGTTTAGCGAGTTACTCGATTTAAAGATAATTACTTAATTAATAAAACGAACTTTTTAAAGTTATATTAACAGACTCGACATGAAGTAATTACATCACTGAATATTATAAAAACATGAGCAGCTATAAAACTTTTATCGTTTCGCTTAACATTAATACTTTAACACTTTTCTTTTATTAAAATATTAAAGTAATCACAGTAATATAATATTATTATACGTTTAATTACGTCTTTCGAAGCTATAATTATATACATTAATTTTAACGAATATTTAAAAATCGTTTTAATATTTATAAATATCTTTTAAGTATAGCAGCTTATTAAACAAGTAATAAAAGAAACGATTACTAATTAAATTTTTTAAAAGATAAGTAAAGCAATAATACGAGCAATGACGAAATTTATTATTCAGAATGTTATTAATCTGAAACTTTTTAAGCTAAATAAAAGAAAGAAATAAAAGATTAATTAAATAAAAGATAATTATAATATTGTAAAAGTTATAAATTAAAAGATTATTAATGAAAGAAAAGAGAATTAACAAACAAAAATATGACATAAAGAGATTAATTTTCTACTACGTTTAAGTTCTGAGCTCTTTACTTTAAAATCTTCTTTTCTCAGCTTAACAAACAAAGATGTGAAATAAGGAGATTAATTATTTATTACGTTTAGATCCTGAGCTCTTCGCTTCGAAGCCTTTCCTCACTAAAAAACGAGCTGTCGCAGCATCAATGGCAGCAAGCTCTAGACAAAAGAAGACGAAGCAGCTGATAGTTAAGCTACGGGTCAGGCAGCAGGAGCAGAAGCAGGAGCAGGAGCAGGAGCAGGAGCATGAGCAGGAGCGGAATAACGTGATATCTATAACTGGTCAATCAGGGCGAGGCATGCGTATCAGAAGGGCTCCAAAGAGGTCATATTAGCTACGTAGTTCATCGTTTGGATTTTCAGCCCTATAGCCTGACGACTGCTAGGTTTAGCCGAGTGCTAGGTGAACCCTTCTACCGTCTTCAACGGCGATATCACACGGTAGCGGTGACCATGTTCTCTTCCTTCGCCGGCACTCCACCAGATGCTGCTGCTGGCCGTCGCAAGGCCAAGGGCAACGGCAAAGGTAATGACAACGGCCAGGATGGGTCCTCGCCCCCAGATGCTCCACGATCCAAACGCAGTCAGGTCACCAGAGCCTGCGACTCATGCCGCGTCCACCGTTCCAAATGCGACAACAACCAGCCTTGCTCCAACTGCCAGCACCGGGGGGAGCGCTGTATCAACGATGGCTCCTCCAACATACGCACATTGCCCTCCGCTATCAGGTACACAGCCCCTACCCCCAACAGTCAACACCCTACCTCGACTGATGTCTTCCAGAGAGATCCAGCGATTGAGAACCCAGGTCCACGACCTAGAACAGCAATTACAACAACATAACGACACCGCCGCTACCTCCCTTGCCAGCCCACCCGTCTCCCTTGCGCCCTCGCCTGCCTCAATCGCTACAAAGCTCGATCCTCGCAATGAGCATGAAAGTTCCAAGAAGTATTGGGAGGGAATCTACACAAGCACCGCACAATCCCAGCAGACACAATATTACGGACCTGCCTCGTCCTTCTATTATATTGGCAGAATGAGCTCCCACCTTGCTATTGCCCTTCAGCAGCCACATTCCGACCACCACATGCAGCCCAACTCGGCAAGCAGAACCTTCGCCACTCCAACAAGCCCGAAAAGAGGGTCGCTCGATGATGTGGCTGTCACCGCAGACGGACCAACAGCTGCAGATACCTTGACAGGCACCCAAGAAGACTACTTCCTCGACTTGTTCTGGCAGTCATACCATTGCGTCTTGCAGATCATGGATGAGGCCGAGTTCAAGGAGCACTACAAGTCGCTCTGGGTGGCGCCCGGAAGGTCGCGCAAACCATCGGCCTTGATCGACATTGTCCTTGCCCTATGCATGCAATACGGTGTTGCTTTTGTCCCTCGGAGCGGTGCAACCACCCAGATGCAGGTAGACGTGGATGGCAACGATGCTACCATCGCAGGCCGCTGGCTGTATCGTCGCTCTCAAACCCTTCTTTCCGCCGAGCTGGAAAGTCCAACGATCATGACCCTGCAATGCCACATCCTGGCTGTCTACTACCTCTGCAATGCTTCCTTCCAGAACATGGCTCACAGCACGTTGGCCGTCGCCATCCGAACCGCTCAGATCTTAGGTCTCCACCTCGAGCCCCCCGAGAGCATGTCACGGAAAACCAAGGAGCTACGAAAACGTCTTTGGTGGACTCTGTTCACAGTGGAAAGCAAAACCTGCATGAAGCTCGGTCGCCCAATGTCAGCGCAGATATCCGAAGCAACGTGCAGTCTGCCCGCAGATGACCATGAGCTTGCTTTGCTTTCAGGATCCAGCTTCGCTTCTTTGGAAGACAATGTCACCTGGCATACTTACAATCTGCAAAACACCAAGTTGATCCTGGCCGCTCGCACCGTATACCTTGTATTCCACGACCGATGTGCAGAGGTGCTCGCTGCAACCGATGGCACCACGCTTTATGGCGATGGCCAAGCCCTGGAAACATGTGCTCAATATCTTTCCACCAGCATGGAGAGTCTACACAGCTGGCGGAATGGTGTCCCAAATGGCCTGAAGACCAGGAGACGAGCCGCAGGCAAGCCCCTCTCCACCGATAAGTCTCCTTTAGACTTGGAGCTCTACGCACCGGCCTGGCTACAGCGGCAGCGACTTCTGCTGGAGCTGTTGTATCATAATCTTTCCATGAATCTCTATCGACCATTCATTATCTTTTCCACCGTCCCCAGCTCCAGGTCCAGCTTACAGCTTGCTCAAGGACATGCGATTGCGTGTGTGGACCATGCGATCGCCATCACCCAAATTATGCATCAAATTCTGACCGAGGGAGACACGCTGCGTGGCTGGCATGAAGCTTTCCAATGGCAATGGAATGCCACCTTGTCATTGATCGGTTACACCTTGGCCTACCCGCTCGCGCCCTCCACCCCATCGGCGCGCCAAGCTATCGACAGTGCCATTGACGTGTTCGAAACGTTTGGCAGAAACTTCGCGATCGCGGCGAGCGCAGCGAACGTGACCCGGGATCTGGTATCCAAGGCGGATTTCCTCATCTTCCGCGCTTCTGGAAATGGTATCATGACGCCAGCTACTCCATCTTCCAGCGAATTTGGTGGCTTGCAAGCCAATGCCAGTGCTGACTATGCGGGCCAAGGGGCCATGTTCCAAGCGGACATGGAACCGCCGGGCATGTTCCAGAACCCGCTGTCCGGGATGGACATGGCCTTTACGGTCGACTCGTTCAACAGCTTTGAGCCAATGCTAGCGGGCAGCAGCAACATGGCTAATTTCTGGAATTTCTCTCAGGGATGATCCAAGTTTTGGCCGTGACTGGGTAGACTTTTCAGAGAGTGGGACTTTTTACATGAGATAGAAAGACCTTCTGCGGATGATAGGATGGTTGCAGAGTAGTGGCTCTGAGGCCTCGCAACGGATCATGAATTGAACGAGATGAACCGATGAAGTACTTTGATCTCGCTGTCCCTATCTCGCCTATCTGAGATCCCCTGTCCTTGGTGCTGATTTGACCTTCATCACGTAATATGTATGACAAAATTGAGGGCTCGACGACTCCGTTTTAATCTTCCATCTCAGTAATTCCCCACTGTTCCATCCAAACCTTTACCCAATCGTGCCGAACAGGTCCCACGCTTCGCAAAGTCCTACTCGCGGCTTCTGCCTTATGCGAAGGCAACATGCGAGGTTCCTTGGTGCTCCCCTTCGCAGCTTTGCGGTAGAAGTCCAGCAGCTTGAGTGCAGGGTTTCTCGCCGGATCAACAAATTCCTCGGCGCTGTTACTCAGCGCTTCCACCCAATCCTCATACTGAACAGCTCTCATCTCGTGCCTTTTGGGGTATGAGCTCAGGATATCTGGTGCTAGTGTGGACCATGAAGACGCATTCGGATTGACGACATGGTACATCAATGTGCCACAGCCAGCCCCGCTCTGGCCACCTTTGGAGGACGACACCAAGATTTCTAAAAGGACATGGGACACTTTATCGACCGGGAGCCACTCAATTCGCTCTCGAGATGGGAAGGTGATTGGGAAGACCCCAAGGGTGGCCGATGAGACAATAATCTGGCAGTGGTGTGGTCAGGGAGCTATCAAGACCAAGGGTGAACAAGGACACCTACCGAGGGAATGTATTCATGTTTACTCCACTGGCCCAACCGGCTGTCAACCGGTCCAGCTATGATACCTACCCTGCAACAAGCAGATCGTACCCCACACTGTTTAGCGGCGTGGTCCAAAAGGCATTCGGACACGAGCTTGGACTGGCCATAACCTAAGTCTCCCGCCACGCTGAAATCGTGATTGGCTTCCTCGGGCGCAAGCCCAGGGCCGCTCCAAGCTCCTACCGCAGAGACACTGGACACAAACAGAAGGAAGCATCTACGGGTAGAGGCCATGGAGAAATCCACAAGACTCCGCACTTCGCGAACGTAGGGCTCAAAGGACGAGAGAACCCAATTGAAATTCACGGGCCATTGATTGTCTGAAGGTGCGTCAGTTCAAGTCCACGCCGACGATGCTTCGAAGACTTACGAATCACATGCGTCACAGTGGTTCGTAGACGCTCGTACAACGTAGGGTCCAAGCCCATCTGTGGCTTTGACAGATCGACTTGTAAAAATTCCACTCGCTCGGGATCGATGGGAGTCAGCCCACGCCTGGAGCCTGTTTGCTGATGCTTTTCTGCGGCTGTGGCACTCCGATTCAAGCAAATGACCTGCAAGACGTTTTTGTTACGGCAAAGAGCTTCCAGCAGATATGACCCGAGCAACCCCGTGCTTCCTGTGAGAAGCACTATCATCCTTTTCGTCGAAACCGGCAGTGATGGCTGGGGCGAACATCCAAGACTACTGGCATACTGCTGAAAGAGGGCCTGGACGCTCTCTGATGTAGGCTTCGGCGTATGGTCATCAACATGCAGCCCATTCAGCTTTCGAGCCTGTGGCTTCAAGACGCCGTCAAGGGTCCTCTTTTTCGAAGGTCTGGTGTTAATCTGTCCTAAGATAAAAGTCTTCATACAATTGAGTGTGGGGTGCTGGTAGAAAGCCCCAGGCAGAAAATTGTCTGCGCCACTCTTCCCCAGTCCTGCTTTTCTGGCCTGGAACCGGAGCTCTCGAGACATTCGCATTATCTGTAGGGAATCTATACCTGCGGAGAAGAGGTCCTGATCCGCATCAAAGTCCTCAAGACCGGTGATCTCGACAAATAGTTGCATTTCGTTTAACGACGACGCTGAACGAACACTTTATAAGTCGTGTATTACTGTGAAGACGTATTTTAAAACTTACTTCATTTAAGCCTGCCTTTTCTTCGCGATCGTATCGTAAATAAACGATTTAATTAACATCTTTCTTAAACTTCTTAAAGCCTACAGTAACGACGACATATTTCTTTAATTCAGTCTTTTTGTTAATTTCTTAAATCAGAAATTTTACATCGTTTTAAAGCTTTCTCGAAATAAAAGATGAAGTTAAAAACTGTTAAGACCGTGTTTAAAATCTAATCACATCGGCAAAAGTGCGAACCCAGCTAAAACCGGCTACAAGCTCACCAAGCTAGCATAAGCCAAAATTATCTGTTTAGCCGAGCTCCTAGGGCTTAGCGTGGCCCGTTGAAAAGTTTGGCTCGATGAGGGGTGAATACGTGTATGTCTAAGAAATGGTTATAGAAGTACAATTGATAGCCAAAGCATAATGCCCAGTCGCCTCAGAATACACTACCACCATCGCTAGTCCCTAGTTACTTCCTCTCCGCAAAAATTGATATCTACCGCCTGCTCCGCCAACGCAAAGACAGGCGCCTGGTAATGCGCCGCCAATGGCACTGGAATCACACTAACATCCACAACCCTCAGCCCTTGCACCCCTTTGACCCGACATTCAGCATCGACCACCTTGCCCATACTACAGCTCGCGCCAGGGTGACTACAACTCAAGCCGCCCATTTTGATACGCTGATCGATCTCGGCGTCCAACGCCGTAGACGGCAAGCAATCATGGCCCTCCGGCAAAATTTCATCGGCCACCAGCTCTTGGCCCTCGGGCGTCTCAAGCATGAGCCGCGATAATACGCGCCACCCTTCACGCATGACGAAGAGGTCGGCTTCGGTGCTGCAATAGTTAGGGTCGATGATAGGGTGAGCGGTAGGGTCAGTGGAGGCGAGGGTGATACTTCCGCGCGCCGAGGGCAGGCATGCCATGTAGTAGGACATAATGGCGTTACCGTTAAGGGGGATATCGAGGCCGATCTGTTCGGCGCCAAAAGCAGCGTAGAGGACATTCATTTCGAGGTGGGAGCGGGGACCTTTGACGAGGACGTGGTTATCGCTAATGATGGGGGTGCCTTCATCCTTGGCGATGGCGGCTTTGAGGCCGTGTGCTGGTACGGTTAGGGTCGCGAGCCAGTCTGCGGGATTCCCTCCTTGGAAGGCCGGATCGGTTAGGGCGGGAGAACCCATCGCGAGGCCTTCTTCCGGGTGGCGGAGTTTCCAATAACGGAAGATCATTTGGTGATCGTGAAAGTTTCGGCCGACCCACGGAGAGTCGACAAGTTGGGGGATATTATGCTTTGCGCATTTCTTTGGGCCCGATACCTGAGAGCATAAGAACTTGTGGGGAGCGATAGGATCCGCCGCAGAGCAAAACTTCCCCTCCAGTCTTGACATGCAGTTGACGACCATCAGCTAGCTCGACGCCTATGGCGAATTTGCCATGTGAGCCATCATTTAGAATGACTCGTTTGACCATAGTCTCGGTCAGAATGTGGGCGCCCGTGAAAGGATACACTTGGCTGGCCAACTGACGGAGCCCATCGCGCCTATTCTCCACAAGTTCGGCGATCCCCTGGGGAGACCCGTTGTTAGCATCCTCGATCTCCTCCAATCCCAAGCGTTTCCAGGCCTGGAGAATGGTTTCGCGTAAAGGATATTTACGTCCGCTGGTCGTTACCGAGGAAGTATGCATCGGTCCTTCGAAGCCATGCTGTTCGGGATCTGCCCCTGGATCGAAGTGATGCTCGCTTCGCCGGAAGTAAGGCAGCTGACCCTTGTAGCTCCAGCGATCATCTCCTGCTTCCCGAGCCCAGTCATCGTAATCTTGTCGGTCGCCACGAATCCAGCCACCTGATTTGACAAAGTGTTAGTGATCTGACGTCGAAGAAGTGATGATGCTAGCGCGATGTAGGCTAGATGCTGTTAACGGTACCATACCTGCGTTTATAGCAATAGCCCCCGAAAGTGCTTTGACACCGCACACATAGCGAGGCTTGTTGTCGAGATGTTTCTGCGGGACGGTAAAGTACTCAAAGTCGATGTCAGAGAAGTGCAAGTGGGATGCTTCGAGAGGTTTGTAGACGTGAGGATGATTGGTGATGTCACCGCCAGCCTCGATGACAAGAACGGAGAGCGAAGACTGGCGCTCGAGCAGGCGTGATGCCAGGACGCATCCCGCCGTGCCGCCACCGATGATAATGTAATCGTAAGACGCGTCTGTGGCAATATTTCGTTTGATGTGCTCACATCCGCGTGGGTGATGATCTTAATAGGGAGATTATGTGTGAGCCAACAACGGATATGGCTTTGAAAGGTGGCCAAAAAGTGCTAAGATAAGACAAGGTCTGAAAGAGGAAACATCTACATGCAATTCCGATCAATTACTGTTTTACTAATCCACACTGACACCTCACTCCAGCATAGCGTGACATTGACCATCGAGCATTGAGCATCCAACATTAAACGTGGGAGTGCGGAAAGGGTGCTGTGGGTGCTGTGGGTGGCATCTGAGTGATTGGTATCGAGAGCTGAACAGCCATAGCACTCAAATCCATTCCCAAACCATTCCAATGTGCCTTAGCTTGACGGGAAAGCGGAGACTACATTAGTATCGTCTTCACTTATTTTACGAAAGAACCTCACCAGGAACGTGAAAGGGAAATGACGAAAGTCATCGTCGCC
>JAABUO010006397.1_pt1 | contig 13557 bp, 10 predicted proteins | sample 5559291 | NCBI WGS metagenome assembly JAABUO01 (sample SAMN10711878, study PRJNA513372) | rock metagenome | isolation source: Antarctica rocks | place: Antarctica: Victoria Land, Finger Mt sud | reverse complement strand
TGGTTAAGGGAAGGTGGAGAAATGAGCTCGGTTAGTCAGTGAGACCGATTTGCATGTACGAATAGGGGTTTCAATATCTGGAATGCACATGATTGCCATCTCGTACTCAGTTTCAGAGCATGTACGACATGGAGAAGTGGATGAATGACCGTGGGGAAAGGGTCAGTATGCGCCAGATATCGCTATCTCTATGGGTAGCTTAGGCGACCGGCTGTGCTAGTTTGTACATCTAGTTGCACGCATTTTGATCAACGAATACTGTTCAACCTATACGGGTCTGGTTTTCAAAGTTCGCCATAGGTTCAACGAAATCTTGATCGTTTTTCTCGAAGCCTCCAAGATTCGACGTATAGCCCTTCTTGTAAGAGCACTTGATATACTCCAGTTGGGAACAACACCACAATATCTGTCTTATCTCACACTACCTCTTCAGCACAACAAATTAATCCACGGATCACCTAGCTACATCACTGATCGCCCACTACATATTGAAAAAGACTTCATCTAGCATGCACTCAATGCATTTCTTCCTTCCTCTGAACCGAGAAAAGACCGACTCGTCTTTCAAAATTTTCTTTTTGGAAGCGTTGATAACGTGAACGAGGAATTTGTTGGCTTGTAAATGTGGTGAGGATATTAATACTTCGATGGAGAGTTGGATTAGATAGGGTGGGATGAGCCTTTTGATTACTGATAATTGATGTCATGGATGGGAAGAAGATATGGGTGTAGTCTGGTATGTACTGACTTTGGGGCTTCCGGGGAAAATGAAGGGGTTTCATATTTGAGGTGGGGAGTTTATTGTATTGGATAAATGATTTGTTTGATGTGGGAGGTTTTGGTATGTGGAAGGAAAGGGTCTGGGATTGGTGAGGGAAGTGAGCTGGAAGAAAGCCAGCCTGGAATTCTAGGACAGAAGAGGTACATGCTCAATCTTAAGCTCGGTGATAGATGGAGGGATGTATGGACTTGATAGAAACAATTGTCGGTTGGAAAAGGCGTTAGAAAATCACGAATGTCACTTAAACAAAAGGTAGCAGCAAAAGTGGGTTTCGGTTTTGCATTGCTGCTTGCGGTAGCTCTAATACTGCTCGTTAGACTTGTAATGCTGGGGATAATACACTGATACCGTTGGATAAGTCTAAACGTGTTTATACGGGTTCATCCTTCTACAGTATCCATCTGCTCAAGTCTGATACTGACGGCTCGGCGGTGAGCCTCCAATTGCTCTACCTTTGCCAATTGCATCACAGCTCCGCCAACATTCTTTAATCCTTGTTTAGTGAGGTGGGAGCTAGTGATATGCTTGGTGAATGAAGAGAGATTAACACCCGAGTACTGCTTGGCGTAGCCACAGGTTGCTGCAACATAGTACGTTAGCCTTCGGCCAACAGAGTTGCAAAAACGGACTTACGGAGAGAGTGATTGACGCCGGCGGAGTAGTCTCCTACGCTCTCCGGAGTCCATGGCCCCACGAAAACACTACCAGCATTCTCGACCATGGCCACCACGGCTTCGGCATTTTCAACCTGGAGAATCAAATGCTCCGGCGCCCACTCGTTGCTCCAAACCATTGCCTCTTTGATGTCTTCCACGGCTAGGGTAACCGAGTGCTCAATGGCTCCTCTCACGATATCCATTCTAGGTAGAGCTTTGGCTTGGGTATGCAACTCATCCTCGATGGCTGCTAGCTGCTTCTCGTCAAGACCGACGGCAATCAAAATGACCTGGGAGTCAACGCCGTGCTCAGCTTGGCTGAGCAGGTCCGAAGCTACAAAGGCGGGATTGGAATTTTTGTCTGCTATTACCAGCACCTCACTGGGTCCAGCAGGCATGTCGATGCTGACGCACGCCGTGGTATCATTGGACACTAGCATCTTCGCGGCTGTAACGAATTGGTTTCCAGGACCTAGAATCTTATCTACCTTAGTAACGCTTTCGGTGCCATATGCCATGGCAGCAACGGCTTGGGCGCCACCGGCGAGAACGATGCTCTCTGCACCAACTTTGTGTGCTATATAGACTATCTCCGGCGTTATTGTGCCGTCGCTTCGGGGAGGTGAAGCTATGACAATCTTCTTGCAGCCTGCTACCATTGCTGGGACACCAAGCATCATGGCTGTAGATGGTAGCACAGCAGTCCCGCCAGGTACGTATAACCCGACCCTTTCTATAGGGCGAGAGAAACGAGAGCAAACGACACCTGGCATGGTCTCCTTTTGTAATGGCTTTGATTCGAGCTGTGCCGCGTGGAAGGTTTCGATGTTTTTGAAGCTGATGTCGATTGCTTCGATGGTCTCTGGGGGTAATTGCATGAGACTCTGAGGGAATGGTGCACGCAGGACGGGCGACGTTAGAGAAGTAGCGTTCTCGAATTTATGAGTGTATTTCAGAAGGGCAGCGTCACCCCCATCGCGAACGTCCTTGATTATTGGACCAACGATCTTCAGGATGTGGTCAGTGGATTTTTGGGAAGGTCGTTGAAGTACGTCCTTCAAAAATGGAGTATCGGTAATGGAAGTCTGGAATCTTCTCATCTGTATCTTACCGCTCCTGATCCCAGCATCGTCTTCCTTGCTTTTAGGGACTGATGCCGCTTCTTTGACGGCCTCCGTCTTCTGCGCGTCATTCTTTTGAGTAGACATCGGTTGAATTAGATTTTGCTGGGCATGAGTTCCCTGGCTGCCATTGGGAATTTCAGAAGAACTAGTTGTGGAATCTCCTAGACCAACTTTCTCAGCCCAGTAGTGTTTGGCATCGCCTTTTCTTCGCGTCGCCTTGGAGTGCTTTAAATCAAGATTGCGTTCGACGTCTTCCAGGCTTACCCCGGCAGCCACGCACTTTGTCAATGCGAAATAGAAGAGGTCTGCAGCTTCTGCAGCAACTTCTTCTGTACCCGTTGCTTCACATAGCTCACTCGCTTCCTCCATAATCTTTGCCTTAAGTAACTTAGGATTGGAGAATAGTTTAGCAGTATAAGAGCCAGCTGGAGCTGACGATTTTCGCGTCTGCAATGTTCTCTCTAGGCGAGCTAGGCCAAGATATGGACCGAAACAAGTCGAGCTCTTCAAATGACAGAAGCCTACTTCTTCGTTAGAGATGGTTTCCCATACTTCTGTCTAGATGGATGGTTAACGGGAATTACCATTGCCATTTTGCCTCACGGTGAACTGTAATGCATCCGCATCGCAATCCCATCCGATGCTTATTAGATCTTGAGTATCGCCACTTTCTTCACCCTTAATCCAAAGCCCGTTCCTCGAACGACTATGGTAAACCCCACGTCCAGACTGCAAGGCTACTTCCACACTTTTCTCGTTACTATAGACCAATCCCAAGCAGATACCATGTTCATTAGTTACTACTGTTGGAAACAGTCCGTCAGGCCGGTCACTGTGGATAGCTGAAGTAATCAAGAGCTGGGCCGGTAGCAAGTGTGGATACTTTTTAGGATCAACTGTGAGAGCTTCCGCGGGTACGATTGGTATATGACCATCTTTGACGGCTTTAATGTAATTGTCGAGGGTATTGTAGGCTAGAGTTACATATCGAGAAGGGTAACCACCCGGGAGTTTTGAATACTCATGCATCATGTCGAGAAACTTCCAATCATGAACATCATGAACCTGAATACCAACCGGCTCATCTTTAACAGCAATTTGAAGACCATCGTATATTTCTTTCAGTGTTTTTGCTGGGTCGCCAACGCAAGCTGAGTGATCGTAAGAGACAATTAGACGCCTCAAACTCTCCTTTTCCAGAATTCTATCTTCAACAATTGCGTTGAGTTGCCATAGTTCCACAATGACCTTGGCGGCTCCATTATCAAGTAAAGAAACAATGTCTGGTAGACTCTCTAACGCGGAGACGTTGCAGTAAGTAGTGAAATCATTAAAGTGTTTCTGCAAGAAAGACTTTGCTGCATCATAATTCTGTGGGTTGACAGTAGTATGTACTCGATTCAGGTATGCTACAGTCTTTAAATCCAGGCCTTGTGTTGACCGTAAAGTATCGAGGTCCACTGAAACTAGGAAATGCTCTGCCATATTGACTGCGCACACCACCAGACAAACAAGCAGGAGGACTGAATTTCTTCCAGGAACGACAGGCAAAGTAATTCACTTCTGGATCTAATTCGTGCAAACCGACTTAATCAAAAGAATTGAGCTAGAGCTCATAGATTACCAGATTTCCACAAGAATACACGCATAACCTACTCCTCACGCTCACCTACTTATCGCGCAGCTAGCTCTATCAAGTTACATCAGTTCCAGAAGAGTACTAGTCTCATCTAGTGTAATAAGAATCTAGTGGGGTGCACGAGAAGTAGGTTGATGCGAGTACTGATATGATTAGGTAAGTCTTGCAACGGCCGTCTAAGGGTAAGGTAAGGTAAGGTACATAGAAAACGGTCATGTGCCGCTATTTAGCCATGAACTTTTCGTTTGATCAACCGGCTTGCACAGTGGTTGATCCACCACTCTTCGGCCAACCTTACGAGTACTTCTACGATTGGAGCAAGCAATAATCGGCTCAGCGAACCATACCTAACTCCCGTAACGCCTGTTACGCCTCTATCTCCTGCGATGCCTAGGACATCTAACATGTCATCGCCCCAGACATCATACCAGACGACCCCAAGTTCGGGCAACGAAGCTCATTATGGCGCCGAGAAGACCCGCTTGACTGACCAAGAGAAGAAGGCTAACCACATCCGTTCGGAGAGGAAGCGCAGGGACAATGTGCGCGCTGGAATGATCAAGCTCTCACATATGATACCAGGCGCCCATGAGCTCTTCAAGAGCGAAATCAAGATGGTTGATGCATACACCAAGTACGTTGAACAATTGTTAGTGGAGAGGCAGGCGATGGTTCAACGACTTGAAGACAAAGGATCTTTTGTGGAGGAACACTTGAAGAACCCGTACTCGCAGAACCTACATACCGAGAACCACTGAGAGACAACAAGTGCGGGCCTCACTCCACTTCATAATGCCAGTATTGAGCACTAGCATATACACGTAGTCTCGCTCCCGGAGTACTGATTAGTATTTGTTTCTTCCCACCATGGTTAAGGTATTTAGAGTTTACAACGACTGTCACTCAACGAGACTATGAAACTGACGTATCGCAGGCAACCTTGCGGTTCGATACCAAAATAGCTATGGATGTGGATAACAGCAAAAACTTCGGAAATATCTTTCCTACCGGAGAGGACTCGGACACGTCTGGATATTGGCTACTCATATAGTCCAACGACGTTGATTTCATATAAGTCGAGAGCCTGACCGACCTGTCTCTAATGGGATCAAGTTTTTGTTGTTCAACCGCAGACCACTGTTGTTTGATACGACGTTGGGAAAGGAGAAGTATCCGATTGTCTATGTTTTCTAAACCATCATGTCATGTGCTTGGACGAGATCATTGAAATCTACCGAGTCTTCAACTTGAGCCTTTTACTCCTTACATGTCTCACACAAACCACCTTGGATGGGCATTTTTAAATGCACTTCTTCATGTGCTTCACATGGCAATGTTTCTCCACTTCGATGGCTTTGCTATTCATAGGAGCAAATCTCTCAAATTACGATAATTGATAGGACGAACAAAGGTGCCTTCAAGGCTTTTCGTACAATCTCCGTATCGGCGATCTCGACACACAAGAGACCAAAGAATGCCCACGGCAGACCTCCACACCACAAGCAACGCAAGCAGACCTAACCCAATGCAGATATCCAACACCGGCCCCGTCAATGTCAACCACCAAGAAGAAGGCAGGGTATGTATGGGGCGTCTGTGGCGCAAACTCTCAACTCCCCTTACCATTCAACTAACACAGAACTCATAGCGCTTACTCCTCATCAATATCGCGATGCCTCGCCATCACCAATTTCTTGAACTCTGCTGGGTCCGAATCCCACAACTCCGCTGCTTGTCCGTTTAGAGGACTCGCACTTCACCGAATACATATCAGGTATTGTTATAGAAAATAGCAAGGATAGAGGACATACTTGTTCGGCTCTCCCAACAAACTCTGCAAACTCAGCAGCACACTCTGCACATTATACACCGCGCTCCATTTGTCCTTCAAGATGTCCAGGCAGATTCTTCCCGAGAAGTCAACATTTGGATGGTAGATAGGTGTCTTGAACAACACGGTTGGAGGAGCGTAGGGGTAGGAATTAGGAAATGCAAAGGAGAGCTTGAAGAATAGCCCTGCGTAGGGTGTGTCTGCAGGGCCGGAGATGGTAGCGGTCCAGGCGAGCAAGTTGTTTGGGTTGTCAGGGAAGGCAGAGATACCAGGGGTGGTGGAGAGCATGAGTTGCATGAGTTCGGTTTGCAGGCTAGGGGCTGTGTTAGTAGGTGGGGTTATTAGAGAATCGGAGCTATTGAGGAGGATTCTTACCGTTTGGTGACGCTTTGAGAATCTCCTCGACGGGAGGTAGTGGAGAGTTTGGCAGTTTCATGCATGCTTGGAACACCTGGGGCAGAGTTCTGGGTGTCTTCCACGTTGTACTCCATTGTGATGGTGGGCGGAGAAGATTTTGAAGGGGGGAGGTTTCGCGGAGATTGATAAGAAATTATGGTTGGTTTCGTGCAGTAATTCTCTACTGGTAGTAATGCTGTTTGGATGTTATTCCTAAGTTTGTAGAAGTAGATTTGCGATTCGGAAGGTCTTTCAGCAAGGTAGGTCCTGAATCAAGTACGAGTTCTTCTTTGTTTACACGGCGGCGCCTCGGCAACGTAGCCGCTTGCAGGCTAGCCCATATCTAATCATGATCCTTGTCCAGCAACACGATTGATGTTTTTGCAGGCAACTCTGAAACTAGGTCGTGTTGAGCACTGGATCAAGAGGCCTTGAACGTGCAGAACGAATGTGACGGGCTTGCAGATGTCCTGAATGTCAGGACTCAACGCGAAAGATGAAGCTTAGAGAACCAAACGAATCATGATAGCACATTCGCAACTGGCGCCGCTGCCCAGCGAGCTACCTTTTCGAATAGTCTCGAAAACGATAGGCCAAGGCGCATACGCATGGTCAGAGGATAAGCCTGATTTCCTAATATGAAGGACTAACTTTAATTCGCAGCATAAAGAAAGCAGCACCACTCAACGCCCCTAAACCTATCTTCGCCGCCAAGTTCATCCACAAGGAATTTGCTGTCCGCCATGGCCGTCTTACACCCAAACAGCTCCAGCTGGAAATTACCCTCCACCACCGCCTCGAACATCACGCCAATATCATTCAGCTCTTTAGCACAGGAGAAGATCTGACGTGGAGATGGATCGCCATGGAACTTGCTGAGGGAGGAGATCTCTTCGACAAGATAGAATCCGATGTCGGCGTGGGCCAGGACATTGCGCACCTTTACTTCACGCAGCTGATCAGTGCCGTGAGCTATATGCACTCCAAGGGCGTGGGCCATCGAGATATCAAACCGGAGAATGTCCTGCTATCTGCGGAGGGGAATTTGAAGATTGCGGACTTCGGTTTAGCAACACTGTTCGAATACAACGGGACTAAAAAGCTGTGTAAGACAATTTGCGGAAGCCCACCGTATACGGCGCCGGAAGTAGTGACTTGTGATACACGGGTAGCTCAGAAGCAGGGTGGAGGCTACCACGGTGACCTGGTCGATATTTGGTCTTGTGGTGTGGTTCTCTTCGTTTTGCTCGTGGGCAATACACCCTGGGACGAGCCCCTAGATCGAAGCTACGAGTTCAACGAGTACGTCAAAACCAACGGCCGCCCAGACGACGAGCTATGGCACAACTTACCCACGGAGACCTTATCCCTGCTTCGGGGCATGATGCGGGTTGAACCCAAGGAGCGCTTCTCACTCGCAGATGTCCGCCGCCATCCGTGGTTCACACGTAAAAACCAATACCTCGGCCCCGAAGGCAAGCTCGAGAACCCCATCGCTCTAGCAACGCAAATGTTTGAAAGCATGAAAATCGACTTCTCACAAAACCCCATGGATTCCCAGCGCAGCCACCGATCAGCAGACGCCATGGAAATCGACGCCCAAGACTGGAAAACGACCGTTGCATCCACCCAGCCAGAAACACCCTCTAACGACATCGCTTTTGATTGGGAAAGACCTCCTGGCGTTGTCGCCAAGGACGGCGTCTCTGCAAGCCAGCCGACCACAGCGCCGTCGCTCATGCACAGCAGCAGCTGGGACGACCGACTCGCGGACGAGCCTTCCATGTCTCAGTTCTCCGCCACGCCATCAGTACCCCTTAGCCGGACACAATTCGCGCGCCAATTTCGAGATATCATTCCTTCGCACTCCCTCACGAAATTCTTCTCCCACTGGCCTCTCGCTAACCTGCACCAATCGCTATCCGAAACTTTAAATCGTCTCGGCATACCCGCCCCTGCATCCCCTCAGCAATCCGAACCCGAAGCCAGCAACGGCGTGACGTGGATTAAACTTCGAACATCGGATAGCAGGAATTGCCTCCTGCGGGGAGATATCTTGATTGAGAGGTTGCTGGGATTCGAGGAGGATATGTTCGAGGTGAGCTTTGTGAAAGCGAAGGGGGATCCGGTGGAGTGGAGAAGGTTGTTTAAGAAGGTGGTGGTGTTGGGGAAGGATGCTGTGTTTAGGGCGGAGGGCTGATGTTTTGGAGATTATTCGGGACTTGATGATATCATTTACGTCCCGAGGCCAGTGCAGATGGGAGAGGCCTGGGAAATGTTCTCGGTGAGGATTATCATGGACAGTGAGCATTTCTGATGGAGCAGCCGAAGTCAGATTGCTCTGGGTTTAACTCGGCACTTGGGCACATAGAAAACAGTCGCGTCCGCTGGAGAATTATAGCAAGGATAGCCGGAGAGACGCTCTGGGGCTGTCTGACAACGACGAAAGCTTGAAAGGACATTCAGGGGCAACGCTTGGAAGGCGCCTCTAACTGGGATAGAAGCATAGCTTTGCACGTTCTAGGCTTGGGATATACCTAGTGTATCATCACATAGACCAAAAAGGGTCTTCATGGTGTTCCTCGGTACCAGTTTTACACGGCCACAATATATTCAAGGTCAGAGGTCAACACCTCATCATCAAAGCACGCGCGACATTACACTCGAGAATGCTACACACCAAAATGCCCTTTCAAAAACCTGAAGTCAACACTTCAGCCTCAAAAGGGCCTCCCGGATTCTTATGCTCTATTACACACCTCCTGTACACCGAACTGCTTTCAATGACTTTGATTTCCTTAGCTATGTAACGTCATCTAGTAGTCACAGCTAAGTAGTCAACATGCTAGCCCCCTCATCCCCGCATAAAATAACAAAACACATTTTCTCATGCTATGCTACATAAGAAAAACCCCTTCCGTAGAAGGAGGACAACCCCGCCCCATGTCCACCGCATAACACCCCCCTGACTCTCAAGCATCCTCCACAACGACTGTCGTCAACCCCTTTGGATTCGCGACATTGACCGCCTGGACGTAGCTGTAGAGCTTTTCTTTTGCGCCTTCCTCGTCGTTACGTTTTCGAGAGATGCGGACGCGGAGACGGAAGGGGACGCCTTTGATGCCGGCTTCCCAGACTTTCTTGTTGAGCTGGGGGTCGAGGCGTACGTCCTTGGTGCCCTGTGGTGAGGTGGAATGTTAGTCTGCTGGGTGTGGGTGGTGAATTTGGTGGAGTTAGGGGATTTAGTTTTGATGGGGCGGGGGAAAATGTGAGGTGAGGTGGAGTGTTGTGGTCGTGATCGTGGACGATCACCACCTCATCGGCTAGATGGGCTCCACCACGGGAATTGTGGAGAGCTCGTTGTGCCCATAAGTGTGACGTAGAGAGTACGAGGAACTCACCATCGCTTTGGTAGCAAACTCCCTAATCGACTTGATCGCGTTGGGCGCACGCTTCTTGAAGCTCACTTTATGTTGCTGTTTCCCTCGAAATTAGTCTCATGTCCCCATATATTCCGCCTCAGACGTCCCAAGGCCATAGCTCGGACTTGATATAACAGTTCATGCAGGCTTGAGGTAAGAGAAAACGTACACGCCTATGGAGATTGATGGTGTATTCGCGCGCAACCACATCAGCTATGGCAGAACGGGTGTTGGACTTCTTGGGGGTCTTGGTCTTCGGGGCGGTCTTTGGTGTAGGCATCTTATTCGATGCTTTAGCTTGCTCTGTCATTCATTCATCAAGAGCTGAACAAAGCATGAAGAATAGAAGGCACCTACCTTGTTGTTTTTGAGGAGGGCTTTTTCGCCCTTGCTGTGCTTACGATTGATCTTCCTGTCAGGAAAGATCTTTGATTTCTTTATAGGTGCCATCGTGGGTGTCGCTTGTCGCGGGTAAGGCGTAGGGCGTAGCTTCGGCGACGGTGAAACCTTTATGCTGGTGGTGGTAGTTTTTCCGCTAGTGCGCTAGTGTGAATTTGTGCCCCAGTAACCCTTGTACCTAAAACTGGCTTTTAATTACAAGAGTGACTTCATTCCCTTCAACAAGTTCTACGAGCAGTCAGTCTCATCGAATTTTAGCAAGAATACTACCACTCGTTTCGACTTGACTTCATAGCATATGATACATGCAGAACTCAAGGAAAGATCGTTGAGGATCCGGTAGCTTTTCAACAGGATTGGATCATATTCCAGCACCCTATCAGGCTCCTTACTCCATTGGACGAATGTGACTGACTACTTCATCTTGATTTTCGAGTATGTATCAAAAGCCGAATTGAAGGAAAGGCCGTGGAGTATGGGTTGATTTTCTAGTTGTGCTTGAACATATTCATCCATCGATCAGGCTCTTTGTACAGATGGAGTTGATAATTTCAATTCGTGTCTGATATACATAGAGTAAGGAGAATTGGAAGCGAGGTCGCAGAGTATGGACCAGGTACAGGTCAATTCCATATCCCAGTTCGACATGTTCCGATGAGGAACCAGCGTCTTCCCCTTCTCGAAACCAACGTATCTCCTAGCTTTACGACACTTTGACAGGTTTAGAGATGGAAAACGAGTTCAGGGAATAAGTCATCTTAGCCAAATACGTATCTGCCTTTGCAGACTGACTGCGGGAATGTATGAGCTTGCTGTATGCCACTGCATTTTCATAATATATAGCATAATGTATTTGTAGTCTCCTAAAGTTTTCTGTTGACAATTATGGCTACGGCGTTACAATCGTCGATACAATCTTGCAAGAATCAGATACAGCCGCCTCTCTTATAGCCGAACCTCTCTAAGGTATCCTCCTAATTCTAGGCACCGGCTAATTTAGTCGGCGAAAAGTAGGCCGCTTGATCTGTAACCAACAGGCCTGCAATGCTCGCACTCGTCAATGTACTCAAAGCACCCGCAATCAGTGCCGAGACCGCCAGTCTGCTCACATCCCCACTGCGGCCAGGGGCGATTTGAGAGAGCACGCCAATCTGTGTGCCGAGGGAACCAATGTTGGCGAAGCCGCAGAGGGCGTAGGTGGCGATGAGGCGGGAGCGAGGGGAGAGGTCGGCGTAGGTTGGGTCAGTTTGGAGGGCGGTGTAGGCGACGAATTCATTCTATATTATCGTTACGAAAGGTGTCACGAGGAGGAAATGATTTAGAGCTTACCGCGACGAGTTTCGTGCCGATCAGCTGGCCGACCTTGAGGAGATCGCCGTTTCGTGGGACACCGAGGAGGAAGGCGATGGGGTAGCAAATGTAGCCAACGATAAGCTCAACCGTCAGGGGTGGGTCATTGATGTTGAGGTAGCGGCCCCACCAGGTTAGGAGACCGTTCAGGAGGCCCAAGAGACTGATAATACAAAGGAGTGTGGCGAGAATCATGCCAGCGATCTTGAGGCCAAGCCAAGCGCCGTTAGCGAAGGCATGTAGAGAGTTGGCAGCCTTGTGTTCGTCGTCGTCAGGAATAACTACACGGCCAGAGGTGAGGGTTTCTTCTGTTTCGGGGTAACGGAGCTTGCTGATTGCAAGACTTGCTGGAATGCTCATGATGCAGGAGGATATCAGCGCTTGCCCGTTCACGCCCAGAGAGATGTAGGCTATCAAAACACTTCCGGCGATAGTCGCAAAGCCAGAGCACATGATTTGATGTAGCTCTGCCTTTGTTAAATGGGCAACGAAAGGCTTGATTAGAATGGCTGATTCCCCCTGCCCGATAAACGGTGACGCAGCGGCTACGACTGCCTCCGCTCCGGAGACACGCATAGACCAGAAGAAGAACGTGGCAAACTTTCCGATGAACCATTGCAGCGTACCCCAATAGTAAAGGAGCTGGATCAAAGCCACAAAGAAAATGACGGCTGGTAGTACACCAACAAGAAACCACCCGAGTTTGGGGACAGTTTTGTCAGTGAGGAAAGTTGTCCCTTGATTTGCAAAGCCCAGTAAATCCCTAGCAAGCTCTGAGATGAAGGCGAAAATGTTGACTAGATGGAGACTTAGTGAATGTACATAAGTCGTACGAGGAAGCCTTACATCCGACGTTAGATCTCAAGACGAAAAGGGCCACGATGAACTGTACGAACATGCCTACAATGACCGTTCGCCAGACTATCATTTTCCTGTTCTTGGACGTTGCCCACATCACGAAAATAGACTGACAGCACGGTTGGCGCGTGTGTTATCTTGGTTTTCAGGGCTTGCAAAGCCCCCAATTAGAATCACAGCGATAACCAGGACTGCTCCCGCTGGGACCTGGAGCTTCTCGGGTATCAATGCAGCAAATCTTACGCCGGTGTTGTTCCAGATCAAGTGCATTGGTTTAACAACAATGCCAATAGGCACGTAAAACGTAAGGAGCCGGATGGTGATAGTGAGATACAGGAGGAAAGGCTTAAGCCAGCCAGTGCTCGAGCTCAGCTTGTCTCTGCGACCATGAAGTACAAGGCCTGCGATCCACCAACTTTGCTCGAGTCAGTCTACGTCTTTAAGTATCCTAAAAGCTTTGAGAATTATGAACAACCTTGCAAGTACAACTGCTATGCTACCTGTAATGTAGGAAGATGTGTAGATGAAAAGCGGAATACTGACCCTGTGAAGAGTAGCCATATGAACAGATGGAAGAAAATTCGGTATTTAGCGTAGAAGGTCGAGAGAGTGTGAGTCTGTGGGTCTTCTTCAGACCGTACCGGGCTCAGTGTACCCTTCTCTGCATCCATAGCCTCCGCGACCATCTTCGTTTCATTCGCAAGACGCCTTCGGTGTAGATCATGATCTTGCGGGTCCTGATGCGGGATTGTACTTTTCTCAAAAGTGGTACCTTTGGAATAAACCACACCTACTTCCCGGCCTTGCTCTACAAGAGCGCTATGGTGTAGATGGCCATGGTTATGCTCGTGAGAGATGTCCAACGCAGGGTCGTTGTTTGGGACTACATTCTGCTGCACCGACACGTCGTGCTCGTGCGGGGCTTTTGCGGTGACATCCACGTACTCAGGCGCAGACATCCTCGAGAAGTCAACCACTCAGTCCAGAAAGCAAGACAGGTTGAGACTTGGGAGGTCGAATGTGAGCTGTTCAAACAGATCAGCGTAAAGAGAATTGTTGTTCCCCTGCTAGAAAGCTCTTTTTAAGACTCGAATTTTGGTC
>JAABUO010006396.1_pt1 | contig 13560 bp, 13 predicted proteins | sample 5559291 | NCBI WGS metagenome assembly JAABUO01 (sample SAMN10711878, study PRJNA513372) | rock metagenome | isolation source: Antarctica rocks | place: Antarctica: Victoria Land, Finger Mt sud | reverse complement strand
GGATGCGCCGTGCCTCGGGGTCCGTGATCCCGCTCAGATCTAACGCGTCCAGCATCCCTACCCTACTCTACGGCACGCCTACTTCGTGACCCCAGTATACTGGCCCCGAGTTTTTAGAGTGATACCTTCTGATTTCCATATAGCTCCACTGTTGCCTCTGCGATCGTATGCACTTGGTTGCGAAGGGTGTCGGGAGTAAGCACGCGGCAGTCGGGGCCGTAACCCAGAATCCACTTGACCATTTCAGGGGTGATGCCGGCGCGGAGGCGGACGCGGACGCTGCCGTCGGGGCAGGGCTCGACCGTGAGGGGTATGCTCCAATCCTCTTCCTGCACCCAGCGGCCGGCCTCCGCGCTGAAGAGCAGTTCGATGTCGACGGGCGCGCCGGCCTCGCCGCGCAGCAGGCCCCACGTCCCGCCACGGTAGGCCACGATGTCGAAGTCGGCGGGGACCGTGTATCGCTCGTCCAATAATTCGGCCGCGTGGATGCGGTTGAGCTTGAATCTATGACCGCGCCGCGCCGATGGTCGTAGGCCGTCAGCATCCAAAACCTGTTGTAGTGGCGCTGCACATGGTACGGCTCGACGACACGCTCGGTGCGCGCCCCGCCACGCATGGCGGTCTCGTAGGTGATGCGCACGCGCCGACCCTGTAGACGCGCTTGCTGCACGATCCGGAGCGTCTCCGTCCGCTGGGCCGCCCCGCCGTCGTCGCCGACGCGCGCGGCGAGATCGCGCCGCAGCAGGGCGAGGGCGTCGCGCGGCATGAGCGCTTCGAGCTTGGCCATGACCGCGCCGAGCGTCGCCGTGTCCACGTCGCCGTCGCGGGCCAGGTCGGCCGCCAGCGCCAGCGTCAGGACTTCGGGGATCGTCAGGCTGAGGGACGGCACGACGGGCGCGTTCTCGAAGGCGTAGCCGTCGCGCGTGTGGACGATGCCGTAGCCAAGCCCGCGCAACACGTCCAGGTCGCGCGCGATCTACCGCTCGGATCGCTCAAAATGTTTGGCCAGGCCCGCGCGCGTCCAGTGACGCGGCCGAGCCGTGAGCAGCGAGGCCAGGCTGATGAGCCGGGCCACGCGCTTCGTCTCTTCCAGGCGTGGTCCAGTCTTCTCGTCGTCCTCGTCCATCGCTGTTCTCCCGCTCCCGGTGTGTGCCTTCCCGGCGTCACCCATGTCATGCTCTCTACTATACAATCGGTACGTGACATAAGGGAGGCACACAACTTCTGGGTCGCGTTTTTCCTCTGCTAGCAGGGCCATGTCATTTCCGATGTCGCCGTGTCGGGGCGCGTGGCCGCGCGCACGCCGTGAGCGCGAGGGGGAGCGTGGCGCCGTCCGCCCACGACGCCGGGCGCACAGCTTTGCGCCCCTACGAATCTGGCGTGTTGGTGAGTGTGGGTGTTGGCGTGTTGGTCGCGACGCCGGGCGCACGGCCGTGCAGGGGCGCGGGGCCGTGCGCTCTTACGAATCGGGCGGTGGCCGAGAATGACGTAATTCCCTGGGCTTGTTGGGGATGATGGCGCGTGGTCGGGGGGCGGGACGTGCTACAATCGACGTAGTGTGACGCGGGCCGCTGCGCCCGCGTTTTTCGTATCGCCCCTAATTAGACTGCTGTTAGATAGATGGTTACTGCCACGCTTTCGGACGACGCGCTGCGGCGGCTCGACGACGCTTTTCGGGACGCCGGTCACGCGCTCTACCTCGTGGGCGGCTCGGTGCGCGATGAGTTGCTGGGACGCCCGGTCACGGACTACGATTTCACGACCGACGCGGAGCCGGCCGCGATCCGCCGCGTCCTCGCTTCGGTACGGCCGGAGAACCTCTACGCCGTCGGCGAGAAGTTCGGCACGATCTGCGCGACGCTCGAAGGGCAGACGGTCCAGGTGACGGCGTACCGCGGCGAGACCTATAACCCCCGGTCGCGCAAGCCCGAGGTGACCTTCGGCGTCTCGCTCCACGACGATCTGGCGCGCCGCGACTTCACGATCAACGCGATGGCCCAGAATATCGCGACCGGCGCGATCGTCGATCCCTTCGACGGCCGCGCCGACCTCGACGCGGGGCTCGTCCGCGCCGTCGAGGGACCTGGCGGCGCATCCGCGCGCTTCGCGGAGGACCCTCTGCGCCTGCTGCGCGCGGTGCGCTTCGCCGCGACGCTCGGCTTTACGATCGAGCCCGAGACGGCGGCGGCGATCCGCGCCCAGGCGGCCGAGCTTCAGAACATCAGCCGCGAGCGCGTGGCCGAGGAGATGAACAAGATCCTCCTCGCTCAGCGCCCCTCGCGCGGACTGCGCCTGCTGGTGGAACTCGATCTGATGCGCTATATCATCCCCGAGATGATGCCGATGGTCGATATGAAACGTGGGGCGGAGCGGCGGCACAAGGATGTCTTCGGCCACGTGATGCAGGTCGTCGACAAGTCCGCGCCCACGCTGGAGTTGCGCTGGGCCGCCCTGCTGCACGACATCGCCAAGCCGGCGACGTATTCGTACCGCGACGGCGAGGTCCACTTCTTCGGCCATGAGACCGTCGGCGCGCAGTGGGCGCGCGAGATCTTGACCCGGCTGCACTTCGATCGCGCCACGGTGGAGCACGTCTCGTCGCTGGTGTCCAAGCATATGCGTATCAATACGTACAGCGATTGGAGCGACGGCGCGGTGCGGCGTTTCATGCGCGAGGCGGGCGCTCAACTCGACGATCTGTTCGCGCTCTCGCGCGCCGACATCACCAGCCACCGCTTCGAGCGCGTCCAGGCCGTCCTGTCCAACGTCGATCACCTGGAGCAGCGCACCCGCGAGCTCGAGGCGCAAGCCGAGATCGCCAAGCTGCACAGTCCGCTCGACGGCCACGAGTTGATGACTCTGTTCGACCGCAAGCCCGGCCCGTGGCTCGGCAAGGTCAAGACCTATCTGCTCGATCTCGTGCTCGACGGCGCGCTTGACCAGGACGATAAGGCGGAGGGCGAGCGGCTGGCCCGCGCGTACATGGCGGAGCATCCGGAGCTGTGAGCGGCATCGCCGCGACCCTCGACCTGCTGCGGCGCGTGCTGGCGCTGGAGGAGCGGCAGGGCTACCGCAACGCCGCCGCCACCGGGGGTCTCTACCGCTACTTTCAGCAACAGTTCGCGCGGCACGACTACGACGAGGCGTCGGCCTCGCTCGCGGAGGGGATCCTGCGCGACCTCCGGCGCTATGAGGCGATGGGCACGGTCGGGGAGCGCCACACACAAGTCCAGATCGTGCTGCGCCGCGCCGAGGAGGCGCTGTCCGCCGCCGCGGCCTCCGCTCCCTCCGGCGTAGGGGTCGGGCCGGTCAGCCCGGCGCACCGCGGCGACGCCGCGGCGCTGGCGCGCGTGCGGGGCGCGTCCGCTACGCCCCTGTCCGCGACCGCGCACGAGAGCGCCGTGCCCTCCTCAACCCCGCCCCAGGAGTCGGGAGGGGTGGCCGGGCCGTCGGCCCCGCGGGAGCGACGGCCCGACCCCAAACCTGGTAACGGGACGGGGGCGACGGTCCCCCTCGCTACAGGCCTGGAGCAGCCGCTGGGCGAGGCGCTGAAGGCGCGGCCGCAGGAGTTGGAGAAGCTGGAGCGGCTGGGGCTGCGCACGGTCGGCGACGCGCTGTATCACCTGCCGCGCGAGCACTACGATTGCCGCAACCCGCTGCCGATCAATAAGCTGCGTATGGGCATGACGACGACGCTCATCGGCGCGCTGCGGGAGGTCAACGTCCGGCGCATGGCGCGCAACCACACTATCGTCGAGGCCAAGATCGCCGACGCGACCGCCGTGATCCGCGTGGGCTGGTTCAATCAGAAGCACGTCGCGGCCCTGCTGCGCCCGCACATCGGCCAGCGCATCGCCGTGAGCGGACGCACCGAACTCTACAACGGCCGGCTGCAGTTCGTCCCGCGCGACTATGAGTTCCCGGACGAGGACGAGTCGACCCACACCGGCCGCCTCGTCCCGGTCTACCCGCTCACGGAGGGCCTGACGCAGCGCTGGCTGCGCGGGTTCATCAGACGCGCCCTCGACGCCGCGCTGCATCTCGTGGAAGATCCCCTGCCCGCCGACCTGCGCCGGGAGTACAGTCTCCCGCCGCTGGCCGAGGCCCTGCGCGCGTACCATTTCCCGGCCGACGAGGCGGAGAAGGCGGAGGGGATCCATCGCCTGGCCTTCGACGAGCTCTTGCTCGTCAGTATCGGGATGCTGCAACGCAAGCGCGAGTGGCAGGAGGGGGCGCCCGCCCGCCCGATCCCGCGCGACGACGCGGCGCTGGCGGGCTTCGTGGAGGCGCTGCCGTTCGCGCTGACCGGCGCGCAACAGCGCGCGCTGGGGACGATCCGCGCGGATATGGAGCGCGCGACGCCGATGAGCCGCCTGCTGCAGGGTGATGTCGGCTCGGGCAAGACGGTGGTGGCGGCCGCCGCGCTGCTGGCGGCGGCGCGGGCCGGTCTGCAGGGCGCTATTATGGCCCCGACCGAGATTCTGGCCGAGCAGCACCACCGCTCGATGGGCCGCCTGCTGGAGCCGTTCGGGATCGAGGTCGCGCTGCTGACCGGCTCGGTCAAGGGACCCGAGCGCAAGCGCGTCTACGCGGGCGCGGCGAGCGGCGAGATCCCGGTGCTGGTGGGGACGCACGCGCTGATCCAGGAGGGGGTGGCCTTCGATCGGCTGGCGCTGGCCGTGGTCGACGAACAGCACCGCTTCGGGGTGGGGCAGCGCGCGCTGCTGCGCCAGAAAGGCTACAATCCGCACGTGCTGGCGATGACGGCGACGCCGATCCCGCGCACGCTCTCGCTGACCCTCTACGGCGACCTCGACGTCTCGGTCATCGACGAGCGGCCGCCGGGGCGCCGGCCGGTCGAGACGAGTTGGCTCCCCTCCGATGGGATGGCCTATCGCATGGTGGCCGAGCAGGTCGCGCTGAGGCGGCAGGCCTACGTCATCTGCCCGCTCGTCGAAGAGACCGAGACGTCGGAGGCGCGCGCCGCTGTGGCCGAGCACAAGCGCCTCGCGCGCGACGTCTTCCCCGCTCTCTCCGTTGGACTCGTGCATGGACGCATGAAGAGCGCCGAGAAGGAGGCCGCGCTGGCGCGCTTCCGCGACGGGGAGACGCAGGTGCTGGTGGCGACCTCGGTGGTGGAGGTGGGGATCGATGTCCCCAACGCGACGGTGATGGTGGTGCAAGAGGCCAATCGCTTCGGCCTGGCCCAGCTCCATCAGTTCCGCGGGCGCGTGGGCCGCGGGGCCGAGCAGTCCTACTGCATCCTGTTGGCCGAGGGCGCCTCGGCCGTGGGCCAGCAGCGCCTCAATGCCTTGACCGCGACCGACGACGGCTTCAAGCTGGCCGAGGAGGATCTGCGCCTGCGCGGGCCGGGCGAGTTCTGGGGCACGCGCCAGAGCGGTCTCCCGCAACTCTCCGTCGCCGGGCTCGGCGACGCGCGCACGATCGAGAGGGCGCGGGCGGCCGCCGAAGGGATCGTCGTGGCCGACCCCGACCTCTCCGCCCCCATGCACGCCGTCCTGGCCCGACGCGTCGCCCGCTTCTGGAGCCGCGAGAGCGAGCTCAGTTGATGGCGCGTCAGACACCTCCCCTGGAATCGCTGGCGTCGTGCCTCCTTGCGTCTGCTTCGAGTGTCTTCGTGAGCGGCCGAGGCGCCTGGATGCGGTGGAGCGTCGGCGGTATGCCGGCGCTCCCGGTGGGTCCACTGATCGTGGTCGGGGGTTTCGCGTGCGCGTGATCGCGGGGAGCGCGCGCGGCGTGCCGCTCAAGGGCCCCCCACGCGCGGCGACGCGCGCGACGTCGGACAAGGTGCGCGGCGCGATCTTCGACGCGTTGGTCCTCTACCTCGACGACGCGCGCGTGCTCGATCTCTATGCCGGCACCGGCGCACTTGGGATCGAGGCTCTGAGCCGCGGCGCCGCCTCTTGCCTGTTCGTGGAGCGGGCTGCCCCTGTCTGCCGCGTCGTCGAGGCTAACCTGCGCACGGCCAGGCTCGCCGAGGGGGGCCGCGTGTGGCGCGCGCCCGTCGAGACTGCGCTCGATCGGCTGGAGGCCACGCTTGCCCCCGCACACGTACATGTACCCACACACGACGGCCCCGCGATCGTGGTCGCGGGGCAGCGTACGGACACCGTGGCGCCGGCGGAGGCGGCCATAACGGACACAGGGGACGATCGTGCCACGCGACCGCGATCGCGGGCTCACCATGACAGGGGACAGGGAGCCTTTCTCCCGCCTGGATTCGGGCCGCCGTATGATATAATCCTACTCGACCCTCCGTACGACGACCCGGGGATCGCGGGCGTGATCGAGCGCGTGAGCCTCGCGGGCTTCGTGGCGCCGGGCGGCTTTATCGTCCTGGAGCACGGCAAGCGCGTGCGTCCTCCGCACGCCCCCGTGGATGTGCGCCCGTTCCGCGCGCGGCTCTACGGCGACACGGCGGTGACGATCTGGCGTCGGGATGATGGGGAGGCGGAGGTGTGATGCGCGCGCTCTTCCCGGCGAGCTTCGATCCCATGACTAACGGCCATCTCGACGTAGCCACGCGCGCGAGCCGCCTGTTCGATGAACTGGTCCTGGCGATCTACGACAAACCGGCCAAGAGCCTGCTCTTCTCCGTCGAGGAGCGCGTGGCGTTGGCGCGGGCGTCGACGGCGGGCTTGTCCAACGTGCGCGTCGAGACGTACGGCGGCTTGACGGTCGAGTTCGCGCGCCGCATTGGCGCGGGGGTGATGGTGCGCGGTCTGCGCACGGGGTCCGACTTCGACGCCGAGGTGCAACTCGCGACGGCCAACCACGAGTTGGTCCCCGACATCGAGACCGTCCTGCTCGTGGGGCAGTGGTCGTTTATCAGTTCTAGCTTGATCAAGGAGATCGCGCGACTGGGCGGCGATGTGGCGCGCTTCGTGCCGCCGCCGGTGGCCGGGCGTCTGCGCGATCGACAATGGTAGGAGGGGAGGGAGCCTTATCGACATCCTCCAGTTACTCGACAGTTTAGAGGACGTGATCGGCGCTGGGTGGCCGGTTCCGGGCATGGGGCGCGCGATGGTCGACGTCGACAAGGCGACCGATATCGTGGAGTCGATCCGCCAGCAACTGCCCAAAGACCTGGAGACGGCTCGCCAGATCGCCGCCGACCGCGAGCGGTTGCTCGGCGAGGCCGACGCCGAGGCGCAACACGTCGTCGATCAGGCCCACCAGCAGGCGGCCGACCTCGTGCATCAAGAGGGCGTGTATCGGACGGCCGAGCGCCAGGCGCGCGCGCTCCTCGACCAGGCGACGGCGCGCGCGGAGGAGATCCGAGCGCGCTCCGATGAGTACGCCATGGAGAGCCTGCAATCGCTTGAGATCCGCCTCGCGCAGACGCTCTCGACGGTGCAAAACGGTATCGCCACCCTCCAGGCGCATACGACGCGGACCGATGCGCGCGACGGTAGCGCCCCTCCAGAATAGAACGGCAGCGGCCGCCTCTTCGGGTTAGACGGCAGCGCCCCTTCAGGTTAGACAGTAGTGTCCCGCAGGTTAGACTGATGCAATTCAATGTTTCCCGTTTGCTTAAAAGCCCCATCGGAGAGGTGCGCGAGTACGACCTCGACGCCGGCGAGCGTCTCCCGCTCGACGACGAGATCGTCGCCACGATCGCCGGCGGCCATGTCCGCTTCGACCGCACCAACACCGGCATCCTGGTCCGCGGCCACGTCGACGCGACGGTGACGCTGGCGTGCGCGCGCTGCCTCGATCCGGTCGCCATCCCCATCGCGAGCGACGTCATCGAGGAGTTCGAGCCCTCGGTCGACGTCACGACCGGCCGGCCGCTCCCGGATCCGGAGAACGACCTCGCGTTCGTGATCGACGAGCAGCACATCCTCGATCTCGGCGAGGCCATCCGGCAGAACCTCATCGCCGCCCTGCCGATTCAACCGCTCTGCCGTCCCGACTGCGCCGGGCTGTGTCCCGTCTGTGGCGCCAACCGCAACACGGAGCCCTGCGACTGCGTCGTGGCCGACGACAACCACCCCTTCGCCGCGCTGGCCGACCTCCTAAAGGAGAGGAGCGGGAGCTAAACGGCGCGGAGCTACATGGCGCTTGGAGCGCAGCGCGCCAGCGGTTACACTATGGACTGTTGCGTATACATCGTACAACCGCTGTTTGAAACAGTATTTGAAACAATAGAGGAGTATCCATGCCCGCGGTCCCGAAGAAAAAAACAAGCCACTCCAAGCAGGGGCGGCGTCGCACCAACCTGAAGCTGAAGCTGGCCACGCTGGTCCCGTGCCCGCACTGCCACCAGCTTCGCCCGGATCACCATGTCTGCCCGACCTGCGGCTACTACAATGGCCGCGAGGTTATCGACGTGGGGGTCAAGGACCGCAAGCGTCTGGAGCGCGATCAGCGCAATCAGCAAGGCCGGTGAGCGAGGGCGGCCGCGGAGTCGCGCTCCTCTTTCCGGGACAGGGCGCCCAGTCCGTCGGGATGGGGCGCGCCGCCCACGCCTCGTCCGCCGCGGCGCGAGCGGTTTTCACACAGGCCGACGACGCGCTGGGCTATCTCCTGAGCGCGCTGTGCCTTGAGGGACCCGAGGAGGAACTGCGCCGGACGAGCAGGCAGCAGCCCGCGATTCTGGCGTGCTCGCTGGCGCTGCTCGCGGCGCACGACGAGCATGACGGGCCGTTTTCGCCCGTCGTCTGCGCCACCGGCCACTCGCTCGGCTTCTACACGGCCCTCGTCGCGGCCGGCGCCCTGACGCTCGACGCCGCGCTCCGTCTCGTGGCGTTGCGCGGCGCGTTGATGCAGCGCGCCGCCGACGCGCGCCCGAGCGGGATGGCCGCCGTGCTGGGGCTCGACGACGCGACGGTCGAGGCGGTCTGCGCCGAGGCCTCGCGTGACGACGACCCGGTGGCGCCGGCCAACTATAACGCCCCAGGGCAGGTCGCGATCTCGGGGACGACCGCGGCGCTGGAGCGGGCAACGGCGCTGCTCAAGGGCCGTGGCGCGCGCAAGGTCGTGCCGCTCCCCGTGGCGGGGGCCTTCCACTCGCCGTTGATGCGCTCCGCGGCCGAGGCCCTGGCGCCGGCCGTGCGCGCGGCGACGATCGCGGACGCCGCTTATCCCGTGATCGCCAACGCGACGGCCCGCCCGCTGCGGACGTCCGACGAGATCCGCGCCGAGTTGCTGGGCCAGACGCTCGCGCCCGTGCGCTGGACCGCCGTGATAGGGGCCATCGCCGCGACCGGTGTGGCTGAGTTCGTCGACTGCGGCCCGAGCGGTACCCTCGCCGCCCTACAGAAGAGGATTGTGCCGGAGGCCGCGATCGTGAAGCTCGATGTTTAAGAAAGTACTCATCGCCAACCGGGGCGAGATCGCCGTGCGTATCATCCGCGCCTGCCGCGAACTGGGCGTGCGCTCGGTCGTGGTCCACTCCGAGGCCGACCGCGACTCCTTGCCGGTGCGGATGGCCGACGAGAGCTTCTGCATCGGGCCGGCCGCGACGGGGAAGAGTTACCTCAACATCCCCAACATCATCACGGCGGCCCTCGTCACCGGCGCCGACGCGATTCATCCCGGCTACGGCTTCCTCTCCGAGAATATCTATTTCGCGGAGATCTGCGAGAAGTGCCAGGTGACGTTCGTGGGGCCGCGGCCGGAGGTGATCGCGGCGATGAGCGACAAGTCGATCGCGCGCGAACGGATGAGCGAGGCGGGTCTGCCCGTTCTGCCCGGCACGAACCGTCCCCTCCGGTCGCTCGAAGAGGCGCAAGAGTTGGCGCAAGAGATCGGCTACCCCGTCATCCTGAAAGCCGCCGCCGGCGGCGGCGGGCGCGGCATGCGCGTCGTGGCCGACGAGGCCGAGTTGACGGGCGCCTTTCCCACCGCGCAGGCCGAGGCGCAAGGGGCTTTCGGCAGCAACCAACTCTACCTGGAGAAGTACCTCGAGCGTTGCCGCCACATCGAGGTGCAGGTCATCGGCGACAACCACGGCAACATGATCCACCTGGGCGAGCGCGACTGCTCGGTCCAGCGCCGCCACCAGAAGATGATCGAGGAGGCGCCCTCGCCCGCGCTCGACCCCGCGGAGCGCGCGCGCCTGGGGGCCCTGGCCGTGCGCGGCGCGCGCTCCGTCGGCTACTCGAACGCCGGAACCCTGGAGTTCCTGCGCGATGAGGGCGGACGGCTGTACTTCCTGGAGATGAACACGCGCATCCAGGTCGAGCATGGCGTCACCGAAATGATCACTGGCATCGACCTCGTCAAGGAGCAGTTGCGTGTCGCCGCGGGCGAGCCGTTGAGCGTGCGCCAGGAGGATGTCGTCGTGCGCGGACACGCCGTCGAGTGCCGCATCAACGCCGAGGATCCCGAGGCCGGTTTCTCGCCGCGTTCCGGCGAGGTAACCATGTACCTGCCGCCGGGCGGCCCGGGCATCCGGGTCGACTCGCATCTGTACACGGGATATACCGTGCCCATGCACTACGATTCGCTGCTGGCTAAGGTGATCGCGTGGGGCGAAGACCGTCCCGCCGCGGTGCGCCGCATGGCCCGCGCGCTCGACGAGTTGCGTATCGTGGGGACGCCGACCACGGTTCCCTTCCTGCGTCGCGTCATGGACGAACCGCACTTCGCGGCCGGCGATGTGTACACCGACTACGTCGAGCGCTTCGCGGGCGAGCAGATGTTGGTGGCCGCCGATTCCGTGTAGTCGCGTCGAAGGGGCTCTATCGAGATTCCGCGTAGCCGCGGCGAAGGGGTCCTGGCGCGGCCTCACGTAACCGCGTCGAACGGGTACCCTTGTGGAGAGAGCCAGGTGTTAATCACTGGCCGCTTGAGAGGGAGTTTATGGCAGAGGTGACCGGGGCGGTGCGGATCGCGCCCGAGGTGCTCGCGACGATCGTCCATCTCACGACGGTCGCGACGCCGGGTGTGGTGGCGATGGGCCACGTGCCCGGACACGGCCTTCTGGGGCGTTCGCGCCACGATACGACCCGCGGCGTGCGTCTGGCGGTGAAGCAGAACACGGTTAGCGTCGACCTATACATCATCGTCGCGCAAGGTATCAATATGGTCAGTACCGGCGCCGCCATTCAGCGCACCGTCACCACCGCCGTCCACGACATGCTCGGCATGGAGGTCAAGGACGTCAACATCTATATCCAGAACATCGAATAGTGGATGCGCGGCTCTTTGAGCGCATCCAGGCCGCTAGCAAGGACGCGTCTTGTACAACGAAGCCGATACCCGCGCCAAGCTCATCGACCCGGCCATCCACGCGCGCGGCTGGAGCGAGGATCTCATCAAGCGCGAGGAGACCGCCGGGGCGATCGAGATCGCCGGCGGCGCGGCTCGCCGCAAGTCCGGCGGACGCATCGACTACACCCTCCGCGTGAGGATCGCCCCCGACGCCCAGCCTGTCGCCGTCGCCCTCGTCGAGGCCAAGGCGGAAAACCTTCCGGCTGGCCATGGGCTTGAGCAGGCCAAAGCCTACGCCTCATCCAAACGCCTCAACGTCCCCTTCGTGTTCGCCAGCAACGGGCGCCAGTTCGTCGAATTCGATCGCTCCTCCGGCCTGACCGCCCCGCCGCGCCCGCTCGCCGACTTCCCGACGCCCGCTGACCTCCGCGCCCGCTACGAGGCGGCCAAGGGCTTCTCGCTCGCCGACCCGGCGGCGCGTCCGCTCGTGACGCGCTACGCTGGCGGCGAGGGCTCCCGCCGCTACTACCAGGACGCCGCGATCCGCGCGACCCTCGAAAAGATCGCCGCCGGCGAGACGCGCGCCCTCCTCTCGCTCGCCACCGGCGCGGGCAAGACCTATATCGCCGTCAATCTCCTCAAGCGCATCGCCGATGCCGGGCTCCTCCGTCGCGCGCTCTTTGTCTGCGACCGCGATGAGTTGCGCGCCCAAGGCGTCGCCGCTTTCCAGAATGTCTTCGGCTCCGACGCCGCGGCCGTCTCCGGCGGCGATCCCGCCAAAAACGCCCGCGTTCTCGTCGCCACGTACCAGACGCTCGATGTCGATTCGGACGAGGCCGACGCCACCTTCCTCGTCGCCAACTACCCGCCGAACTACTTCAGCCACATCGTGGTCGACGAGTGCCACCGCTCCGCCTGGGGCAAGTGGTCGCAGGTCTTCACCCGCAACCCCGCCGCCGTGCAGGTCGGTCTGACCGCCACCCCGCGCCAGCTCACGGTCCCCGAGCGCACCAAAGAGGCGGCGGAGGACGAAAAGATCAACGCCGACAACCTCAAGCACTTCGGCGAGCCGGTCTATGAGTACGATCTGGGCCAGGGCATCGAGGACGGTTACCTCGCCGCCTGCGAGATCGTGCGCCGCGATATCTTTCTCGACGGCAAGCAACAGTCCGAGCGCGAGAGCGGCATCGCCAGGGGCGACCTCACGGGCAAGCGTCTCACCGACACCGTGACCGGAGCGCCGCGCATCGCCGCCGAGACCCGCGAAGCCTACGTCGCGACATCGTTCGAGGATCGCCTGCTCCTGCCCGACCGCGTGAACGCGATGGCCCAGGACCTGTTCGACTACCTTTTCATCGCCACGACGGTCGATCTGCTCACGACCGGCGTCGACGTGCCCTCCGTGCGCAATATCGTGTTCTTTAAATACGTGCGCTCGCCCATCGCTTTCTACCAGATGATCGGACGCGGCACGCGCCTCGACCCGGTGACCGGCAAGCTGATGTTCCGCGTCTACGACTACACCGACGCCACGCGCCTCTTCGGCCATGCGTTCCTCACCCGCTACGCCGCTCCACCCACGGCGGGCCCTGGCCCCGGCGACGTTCCCCCGGTCGATTCGCCGCCACGTGATAACGCCATCCAGGTGGAGGGCTTCACCGTCCACGTCACCGACGCCGGCCGCTATATCGTGACGACCGTCGACGGTAAGGCCATGCCGGTCACGGTCGAGGAGTATGAGGAGCGCCTGACCGCCGCTCTCGTGACCGAAGCGCCCACGCTCGGCACCTTCCGTGCCCGCTGGGTCGCGCCGCCCGCTCGCCGCGATCTCCTGGGCCGCCTGCCCGACGGCGGCCGCTCGGCGGGCCTCGTCCGTGCTCTGCGCGAGATGGACGCCTACGACCTCTACGACGTGCTGGCCGAACTCGGCTACGGACTCGACCCGCGCACCCGACAGGAGCGCGCCGACGCCTTCGGCTACAAGAACCGCGACTGGCTGTCCAGCATGCCGCCGGCGACCGCCGCGGTGGTCCAGGCCATCGCCGCGCAGTTCGCCCAGGGTGGCACCGAGGAGTTGGAGCGGCCGCAAGTGTTCGATCTCCGCGCCGTGGCCCAGGCCGGCGGCCTCGCCGCCCTGCGCCAGCTCGGCAAGCCCGCCGACGTGCTTACGCGAACTAAAGAGCGGCTGTTCGTCGGCTGACCCCTACGCGTGTCTCTCCATTTCGATACGTTTTTGTATAATCAAAGGTAAACACTCTCGGTTCGCTCATTTTTCCGGAGGCTTTCACAATTGACACCTACTATATCTAGTGGTCTGTCGTGAAATCCTACAACATGCAGAGGCGTGGCGGTGTGCCACGTGACTCGCACGATCATTGG
>JAABUO010006388.1_pt1 | contig 13575 bp, 3 predicted proteins | sample 5559291 | NCBI WGS metagenome assembly JAABUO01 (sample SAMN10711878, study PRJNA513372) | rock metagenome | isolation source: Antarctica rocks | place: Antarctica: Victoria Land, Finger Mt sud | reverse complement strand
CAGTCTTCTTATAAGAAATCTTTAAGCGTAAGTCTTTAAAGACGTCTTTAAGTTTATTAATGTAATAAAGTACATGATTAAGATACTTTAAGAATTTCGTGTTATAAAAAGCGTAACGAGTTATTATAATAAAGTCGATAATAATACGAGCATAATGTATTACAATTAATTTGTAAATCGTGAACATTAATGCTATAATGAATATAAACTGTCGTGCTATGTTTTTCTGTTCGTTATTACTTCATTACTTAACGATATTATAATGCTTAAACATTTTTAAATCTGAATATTTTAATACAAGTTAAAATTTATAATTTAATTAATTCAGATTTAAGAGATTCGTCGTGATCATTTAATTTTCTCGCTTTCGTTTTCGATCGAGATTTTTCTTTAATAGCTTTTTGTTTAGATTCTTTATGTATTTTATTAATTACATTATTTATTCTTTATATAACTAATGTAAAGAATCGAGAGTTATGAGATTATAAATGTTAACGAAGTAATGTTTTCATGCGAAGTTATATGTTACATGAACTCGCATGTCGTTCGATATGTTATCATTATCATTAACGCTCTTTTATTTAATTATAATTACTTAATTTTACTGAATTTAAATCAGTTTTCGCGTGTATTTATGTGTTCGCATGAGTTATTATTTACAAAGTTTTTAACGTTTGTTTAAAAATATAGTACAAAGTGTATAATGCTAATTAATCTTAACTTTAGTAATAAGCATTTGCTCTTCGTAATTCGCGAACATTAATTTAAGTATAAAATAACACTAACGTGTAAAATCATTTACACATAGCAGAGAAATGTTCTTAATTACGAAAGTTTTCAGTGCTGTAATGACTCATAGCGTCTTCAGCATTATTAAATGAATTATAGAAAGTTTAACTTACGCTTTAAAATTTTAGTTATAATCGTGTAATAAACGTTAAACTTAATCTCTTTATTAATTTCTTTTATTATGAAAATAAATCTTAATAAAAATGTTTCGAGACTAATTTAACTTCGTTAAGTCTCTTAAGTTAAATTATTAATAATGAGATATATTAATTATACGATAACATTATTATAATGTTAAGTTAAAACAGTCTTATTTATTACGAGCAATACAGAAATAATTATAACGTTAGTTAAAATATCATTCTGTCTCTGTCATCATTAGTTCGCAGTATGCATCTCGTTATATATTCGACTTTCGTTTATATTATATCGTTAAATTAATGCATATGTTAATTTATTTATAAAAGACGAATAATTAATAAGAAATTATATGATTAATATTACGTCGCAATATTTAACGTAATATTTCTTCGCTAATACGTTAATAATTTCGAACGTAATTTTAAAAGAATATCGAAGTTACTTATTATCGAGAATGTTTCTTAAAATGTTATTTATTAATCGATATAGCTGTTTCGCGTTTTTAAAGCTTAATAAATTATGTAACTTCTTAAGCCTTTTGTCTTAAAAGAAGCGATTAATGAATTCTTAAGTATAACTAGAATAAAGAAATTAATAAGCTAATGCGTAGTTCGTCGTTAACGCAAAGAGATAATAAAGTCGATTAAACGTTTTCTTCTTCTTTATAAACGAGTTTATCGCTGAATTAATACTAAATCTTCTCTGTCTTAAAATATGATCGAGCGACTTTTCTGTCTTCTTTTTTATGATATTTAAATAACTTCTGATCTTAATTAACGAAAAGAATGAGATAATATTAAAATCTTAAGAAAAGTAATTCGAGTTCTCGTTTAAATCATTAATTCTCGTCTCAGTAATTTGTAACTCGAAGTAATTATTTTTCTTTAACTTAAATGACACATTAATTCAGATCTTTTCTTTCTTTAAGATATAATCGTTAGATTCGTGTATTATTTTTATCTTCTTTTTAAACGTCTTCGCGCTCAGTAAAACTAAGTTCTTAATCGTTCTTTTAAGCATCTTTTTATTTAACTTTTTACTTCGTACTCGACATGAAGCGACATGTAATTTAAGCTCTTTTACTATCGTAAACAGTTTTTTATAAATCACGTAAACGCGATTTTATTTCATCTTTACGAAATAATCGTAATACTTAAACAAGAAAATAAATAATATTCTTGAGCACGCGATGTTTATTAAACTGCGAACTAGCGCACGTAACTTTTTAATTACTTATTAATAATGTGTTAAACTAACGTTATTATAACGTAAACTAAAATAAAATAAAACAGAATTCTCGATTATATCTCTGTTATAGCAGTTTATTATATGTTAACATTAAAAGAATTTAATGATTTGTTTTACGATGATAAATATCTCGTTCTTAAGTAAACACAGCGCAGATCGTATGCTTCATGATAAGCTATAAATTATGAAAATGCGACGCTTTCGAGTTTAACGAATAAAATATCTGCTAGCTTAATGATATTTTAACGATATTTTAATCTTTATAAGAATTAAAAAAGAACATGTAAAGCTCTTTAAGACTGAGTTTTACGATTGCACGTATTTCTTTCTTAAGTAAGAATAGTATAAGCTGAATACTTCATGATAAGCTGTAAATTATAAAAATGCGACGCTTTCGAGTTCGACGAACAGAATATTTATTAATTTAATGATATTTTAACGATATTTTAATCTTTATTAAAATTAAAAAAGAACATGTAAAGCTTTTTAAGACTGAGTTTTACGATCGCATATATTTCTTTCTCGAGTAAGAACAGAGAAAGTCGAATGCTTTATGATAATTAAAAATTATAAAAATGTAACGCTTTTTAATTCGGCGAATAAAATATTTACTAGCCTAACGATATCATAATCTTTATCAGAATTAAAAGAAGATATATAAAGTTCTTTAAAAGTATGATCTCGCTTGTTTTTCTTAGCTTTTTTATCTCATTTCATATATTGCGCTCGCTTTTATACAGATTAAATGAATAATATATTAAGAAGATTATTTACATTTATCTCGTATTCTTAAACTCAGTACATTTAATAACTTGCGATAAATAAATAAGCTAAACGATAAAGCATTAACAGATTCTCGTAATAAAGAGATAATATTAAATATTATTATTATCATGTTTCGTAACATGAAATATTATATGCAGAATAATTTAAAATGTTACTTCAGAAATGTTTAATCTTATAAAAATCTGCATCGTACTTATTTAATAATCGCATCTTCGTAAATATTACATGATCTTATTTAACGTTAAGTCATATTAAAAACATAACATTCTTTATAACTTCGTTATTTTACTTATTTAATCTTCGGCTTTTTTATTATTCAGCATTTAATATTTTAAACTTTTTTCTTATCATTAAGCATTTAATGTTCTGAGCTTTATTCTTATCATTAAGCATTTAATATTTTTAATATCAGTTCAGACGAAAGTTAGTAAATTCTCAGTAAAGATGTTCATTTACGCATAGTTAACAGTGTTATATTAAAATGACTTCAGTCGTAACGTAAATTTTAATTCAGCCTTTACAGAATTAATACGATCACTTTTCTTTTAATATTATAAGCGATATTTATTAAAAAGGCTTTAAATAAGATAAATCGTAATTAAAGATCGTGTAAATCGTAATTTATCTTAAGATAACGAAAGTTAATTTACTAAATCTTAAGATACGATTCATCTTTAAGAACTTCAGAATGTAACTAAAATTTATTTTAATTAATATTATTACAAATCAGACAGAATAACGAATATTAAAAAATTAACGAATGAAAGCGCTGAAGATCATGACACTGCGTATATTTAATGATCTTAAGCGAATTAAGAGTAAGTTAATGAATGTTCAGTCGCTCTTATCGATCGTTAAAAAGAAAGCTTCTTTTAATAAAGTCAGCATGATGACATCGAGATTCTTTAATTCGCAGTTATTCGTTTCTTTTAAATTACTTATTTTAAAAATAAAGGCTCACGAGTAACAAGTAATATTTAACGCAGAAGAGATTATTAAGAAGAACGTCGAGAAGCTTAGTCGACTCATTTATCTCGATTATTAAAGATTTCGAGCGATTATAATCGAACGCTTACGATTAGAAAAAAATGATTTAATTTAAACGAAGTGAAAAGAAGCCTTAACATTAATCTTTAACGAGATGTTTTAAAGAGTTATTATTAAAAGCAGTCATTAGAATGATTTAAAAAAGATTCTTTTCATTATTTAAGCGCAGAAACAAATCGCGTCGTCTTAATTCTTAAGATTAAACTCTAAACAAAGAAACATAATTTTATTCGAGAAAAAGAAAGAGAAATTAAGATTAAACTTTAAACGAAGAAGCGTAATTTCATCTGAGAAAGAGAAAGATGTTAAATCTTTAAGCGTTTTAAACGCAGATAATAATAATGATGATGATTAGCAGCGATCTTTCTTCATGTCGTTATTATTAAATTTAAACGATGTTTTACACGATTTAATAAAGAAGAACGATTCGAATTATTTAATCATGAAGAATAAATACGTGTCACGACATCTGTGTTCTGTATAAGTTATATTTAATAAGATGCGTTAAATTAACGATCATAGCAGTCTTTAAAGTATGCGAGCAGCTAAACGAAGAACGAATGAGACGCTGCTATAAATGATTATAAATGAATTTAAATAAATAAAGTTTAACAGTTACAGATAAAATAATATCAGAAATAAAGCGTAACTCGTTTCGTTATTAGCTATACGTCGTCTTTTAAATGTTAGAAAGAAATTACTCGAAAGTTAATAATAATATTTTAGAAATGAATATAAGATACATTAAGATATGAATCGTTTTAATTATAATAAATAATATGATTTAACTTCGTTAAAACTTTAAACATTCATTACGTTTATTCATATAATACTAAATCGCTGACTTCATATAATTAAGAATGTCATTAAGAAAACGCGAAAAACCTTCGAAGATCGTACGCATCTCGTTAAGAATACTATTAACGCGTTTCAGAATTAAGACGCGCGCTGCTCGTTGAAAAATCTTTAATCGTTTAAGTGTTCATGTAAGAATGTCTCGACGACGACGATTTAAATGAAGACTCTGAAGAATAAATTAATGTTAATTCTCGTACTTAAATTATTAATGCGAAATTAAATTAAAGAATGAACGATTTATATGAATGTTAATAATAAAACGACGATTATAAGATATCATTTAGCGCATAATAATGATAAAGTAATTAATAAAATGATTTCGAATGAACTGAAATGTTTATTATTTAATAAGAATCATGAAACATTACTCGAACAGAAGCGTTTTGTAATAATAATCACGTCAGAATCATATTTAACATGAGTAAAAAAAGTCATTCGTAAAATTAAATTTAACAGAATATTTAATTAGAAAAAAATTACACTTCTTAACGTTAAAACTAAATTCATTTTACATAATGTAAGATATGAAGTATTTTCTGTTACATGAGACTTTTTTTATTAAAATGAATTTAATTGAGATCATAAAGTAACGACTGAATCTTTTAAGATTTTGCTAGAACTTTTACGTAATAAATACTCGAACGTTTAATTTTTATCGAGAACTTCGATGTCTCGAGAATTAAAAAATTTAGTAAAATTTATAGCTTGTTTAAAACGACATTTCTGAACGAAAGATTAAAAGCTATCTCGATGTACAGTTAACGTATTAACGATACTAAAAGTTACGTACAAGAAGTTAAAGAAGGAAAATGAACAAGCCGTAAATATGAAAATCTGCGCTTAAGCATTAATAATCATTATAATTACATTTTTAATTCGATTTAACGATCGTACTATTTAATCTTTAAATGATAAATTTATTCTTAATCTGTTAATATAACATTAGTACGATATTAAGATTAATGTTAATGTTAAATATTTAAATTAGAAAAAGAAAGAAATGAAGAAAATCGTCGCAGATCTGAAGATCGTTTATATTAAAAAGCTAAAAGACTAAAACAAGAAAGATTTTAATACGAAAGAAATAAAGTTAACATTAAACATTACAGAGTATAGAAAGAAAATAAACGATGCACGCAGCGTTGTAACGTTATCTTAATTATCTTAATTATTAAAGTTAGATTTAATAACTGAGATTATTAAAAAGATCGAGACAAACGGCTAACGCACAGTTAATTTAAACAAGAACTTTTCATATTACAAGAATCTCGACAAACTTATTAAGAAAAGTTTAAAAATTTAATGATTAAATAATTTTCTTTAAAAACATTAAATGAATAAGAGTAAACGACGTAACAAGTTCTTAATCTTCTTAATATGTCTCGTTATATGTTTCGTAATCTGATTAATAAGTATTTTAATTCTTGTTCGTTATTTACAAATTCTATCTTTATTATTTATTACGTACATAATTACATTTTCGTTAGTAAAGAGATTAATCTTATAATAATAACTTTTAAAGATTAAGCGAAAAGCGACATGAATATACTTTTAATTAAGCACGAATGATTAATAAAAGCTCGTGAATATTTTTTAAAAAGAAAATAAAGATAACGATGAAAGTTTTAATATAATCGTTAAAGACTTTTAAATGATAAGAATAAATTATATTATGCATCGTGCTCGATATATAATTATTATGAAATCTTAGTTCACATTAACGTGAAGAATTAAATTAAAAAACGAGCTCATCGAATTAACATTACACGAAAAACATTTTACTATTAATTAATTTATCTTAAACATTCAGTAAAAAAGACGATAATTCGCAAAGTAAAGATTAAAACATAATTTATATTTATGATCGTAAACATGCGAAAGAACGAAGAATTAATTACGAGCAATACGAAAGTGTCGCTTTATATAAAGATTTAATAAATTATTTTAATTACTTTAAAAGCGAAAGCTCGCTAAGTTTACTAATGTTCTTAATTAACTATAAAATAATAAATTAGTATATAAAACAGAACGAAAACAGAAATCTCGATCATATCTTTATATAGCATGTAAAACTGAGTGAAGACGATAATCTTCTTGTTCGACTTCTTCGTTAATTATAGCTTAATCTAATCGAGCGACTTTTCTGTCTTCTTTTTCATGATATTCATATAGCTTTTAACGTTAATTAACGAGAAAAACGAGAAAATATTAAAATCTTAAGAAAAGTAATTCGAATGCTCATTCGAATTATTAATTATTGCTTCAGCAATCTGTGTCTTAAAGTATTTATTTTTCTCTGACTCGAATGATATATTAACTTAAATCTTTTCTTTTTACAATATATAATCATTCGACTCATATGTTATTTTTATCTTCTTTTTAAACGCCTTCGTCGTTAACAGAACTAAGTTCTTAATCGTTCTTTTAAATACTTTTTTATTAAATTTTTTACGTTGTACTCGACAGAATGCGACGTGTAATTTAAGATCTTTTACTGTCGTATATAATTTTTTATAAATTACGTAAACGCGATTCTGTTTCATTCTTAAGAGATAATCGTGATATTTAAGTAAGAAGATAAATAATATTCTCGAGCATGCGATGTTTACTAAACTGTAAACTAGCGCACGTAACTTTTTAATTACTCATTAATAATATGTTAAACTAACGTTATTATAACGTAAACTAGAATAAAATAAAACAGAATTCTTAATTATATCTCTGTTATAGCAATTTATTATATGTTAACATTAAAAGAATTTAATAATTTATTTTACGATGACAAATATCTCGTTCTTAAGTAAACATAGCGCAAATCGTATGCTTCATAATAAGCTATAAATTATGAAAATGCGACGCTTTCGAATTTAACGAATAAAATATTTACTAGTTTAACGATATTTTAACGATATTTTAACGATATTTTAATCTTTACAAGAATTAAAAGAAAACATGTAAAGCTTTTTAAGACTAAGTTTTATGATCGCACGTATTTCTTTCTTAAGTAAGAACAGTGTAAGTCGAATGCTTCGTGATAAGCTGTAAATTATGAAAATGCGACGCTTTTAAATTTAACGAATAAAATATTTATTAGTTTAACGATATTTTAACGATATTTAAACGATATTTTAATCTTTATTAAAATTAAAAGAAAATATGTAAAGCTCTTTAAGATTAAGTTTTACGATCGTATGTATTTCTTTCTCGAGTAATAATAGAAAGAGTTAAATGCTTTATGATAATTAAAAATTATGAAAATGTAACGCTTTTTAATTCGGCGAATAGAATATTTATTAGTTTAACGATGTCATAATCTTTATTAAAATTAAAAAAAGTTATATAAAGTTCTTTAAGAGCATAATCTCGCTTGTTTTCTTTAGCTTTTTTATCTCATTTCGTATATTACGCTCGCTTTTTCGTATAAACTAAATATGTAACATAATAAGAAGATTAATTACATTTATTTTACACTTTCATGCTTACTACATTTAATAACTCGCGATGAATAAACAAACTAAATGATGAAGTATTAATAAATTCTCGTAGTAAAGAGATTGTATTAAATATTATTATTTTCGTATTTCATGATTTAACGTATTATATGCAAAGTACATTTGTTAAAAATCTTCGTCTCATAAAACTGAGCTCGTTTACAGAGTTTTCATCTTTTAGTTAAGCTTTTAGAAATAATAATTAAATGTTTTAATTAATCTGCTTCTTTAATAACATTTAGTTAATATAGCTTTAACTTTAGAATTATTAATCGATCTTACTTACTTCTTATAACTTCTTTACAGTACCGTTAGCTTACTTCTTATATCTTTCGTTAAAACATCATTTAGCTTTTAATATTTAAAGATTTCTTCGTGACATTAAAAATTTAGTCTCATTAACTTTTTTTCGTTATTAAGCAATTAATATCATTAGCTTTAACTTAAATGAAAGTAAGTAAAATCTTAGTAAAAACGTTCATTAAAGCACAGTTAGCTAATTTACATTAAGATGTTTTCGATCGTAGCTAAATTCTTAATGCAGTCATTATTAAGTTAATATGATCATTCTTTACGTAATGTAAGTAGCGATATCTGTTAAAAAGGCTTTAAATGAGATAAATCGTAATTAAAGATCGTGTAAATCGTAATTCATTTTAAAATAACGAAAGTTAATTTACTAAATCTTAAAATATGATTCATCTTTAAGAACTTTAAAATGTAACTGAAACTCATTCTGATTAATATTATTACGAATTAAACAGAATAACGAATATTAAATAAATAACGAATGATGACGCTTAAGGTTAAGTCTTTACGCGTCTTTAATAAACTTAAGCGTGTAAAAAGTGAGTTAATGAATATTTAGCTGTCTTTATTAACCGTTAAAAAGAAAGCTTTCATTAATAAAGTAAGTGTAATAACGTTGAAATTCTTTAATTCGCAGTTATTCGTTTCTTTTAAATTATTTATTTTAAAAATAAAGATTTACGAGTAACAAGTAATATTTAATACAGAAGAGATTATTAAGAAGAATGTCGAGAAGCTTAGTTAACTCATTTATCTCGATTATTAAAGATTTCGAGCGATTATAATTAAACGTTTACGATTAAAAAAGAACGATCTGATCTGAACAAAGTGAAAAGAAGCATTAACATTAATCTTTAACGAAATGTTTAAAGAGTTATCATCGAAAGCAGTTATTAGAACGATTTAAGAAAGATTCTTTTCATTATTTTACTCGAAGGCTCGTGATAATATTTTAAAAATGAATATAAGATACGATAAGATACGAATTGTTTTAATCATAATGAATAATGCGATTTAACTTCTTTATGACTTTAAACATTTATAATCTTTATTTATATCGTGTTAAATCGTTAACTTTACATAGTTAAGAAGATTATTAAAAAGACGCGAAGAATCTTTAAAAACAGTACGCATCTCGTTAAGAGCATCATTAACACGTCTTAAGATTAAGAAACACGATGTTCGTTCATGAATCTTTAATCGTTTAAGTGCTTATGTAAAAACGTCTCGACGACGACGATTTAAATGAATACTTTAAAGAGTAAATTAATGTTAATTATCGTGCTTAAATTACTAATACGAAATTAAATTAAAGAATAAATAATTTGTATAAATGTAAATTATTAAAGAACGATCTTAAAATATCATTTAACGTATAATGATAACAAAATAATTAATAAAATGATCTTAAATAAACTGAAATGTTTATTATTTAATCGTAAACATCGTGCTTTACTTAAATAAAAGCGCTTCGTGATTATAACAACGATAAAATTATAAGATTAACTTCGTCAGCTTTTCGCTAGCGCGTTTAAATATAAAAGACGTAAGACATAATAAATTTGCTATGATTATACTCAGTTACTATGATATTAATATATAAAACTAATCGCTGAAAAACATTAAGAAAATGAGCTTCAGCTTATTTAATACTCTTAATGACTTCATCGTTAACATTTCGCTATTTAATCGTAATAAATTATTCTTAATACGTTATAAAAGACGTTAGCTTATCGAGCGATCTTAAATCATTTAACAAGTCATCTGACCTTAGCTTTAGCGAGCGCTGTCGTGAAGCTAGCGCTTACTATTATTATAATTATCTTTTTTTTAAAGCATTAATTTTTAATGTAAAGAAGCTATATTAACCTCTTAAAGTAAAGATAGTTATTAATCGTGTTTGTTAAGCGCAGCTTTTTAAAGCTTATTAAAAACCTTTTAAATCTCTTAAAATTAATAAAAGAAAAAGAGTTTTCTAAATGTAATATTATCTTGTAATCGATTATAATTTATAACTTTCTCATGAAAATTTATGAGACTGCGATTTTAATTATTATTATTACGATGTTTATTAACGCGTTATCGTTACGATAACGCGAACTCGATGTTTTATTTAACATTATCGTTACGATAACGCTTATTTATTACATATAATGTTATTATTTCTTTTTTTCTTTCTTTTTTTCTCTTTTTTTTCTTATCTTTTAATTAAACACTTTTTATATATATTTAATGACAGCGAGCAGATAATACGAATGTTAATGTATGCTTTTAAATATTACAGATTTAACAAATTTGTATATATTTAAAAACAAGAAACAAACGTTATATAAATTCATATGTATGTTTTTTAATAAAAATAAACATAATATAATCTTAATGATTATATGAATTAATAACGAGATAACGATCATGATTAATATGTATACATCTGTTAATTTAAGTGTAAAGTTAATCTTTTATTTTGTAAAATGCGAAGATCTTTCGTGTATAATTTACATTAATAAACGCGAGTACGTGCGCGAGTTAAATGTTTATAAATCGTGTAAAGCTTAACGTTACGACTTAAATCGTTACATTACGATAAGTTTTATTTCGTTAACGCTGCGATAATTACTAAGAATTATTTAATTCATTAATCGTTTTTAAAACGATGCGAAACGCGTTATTCGTGAATTTACTCGCGCAGATTAACATTAACATATCATTTTCGTTAGCGTGAAAAACAGACGAAAGAGATTAATAATAATTATGAAGAAATAACGTCGCGTTAATGAATACATCTTTAACATCGCACATAAAGCTTAGCTCGCGATTAAACGTAATCAGCGCGAAATTACTTAATTAATTAAGCGTTTAACGAAGACGAAACGAAAGCGCGATAAGACGCAGACGAAGTGTAAAATACTTCGAATTAAGCGCGATGAAATTAAAAAAATAATAAGTAAAATAATGATTAAGAAAATGAAGCAAGAGAAAAATGTAATAATGAATAAGAAAAAGAATGAGAAGAAAAAGACGAAGAAGGCGTAAAAGCGTAAGCTCGCGAAGTAAGTTTTTATAAGAATTAACGTTAACTTGTTAAAAGCTTCGTTTATTAAAGATAATTTCTGAACGAGCTTTAGCTTAACGATCTCGAACGTTACTAGTAGCTTAAAGTTATTGTTTTAATATTTAAGCTTAATGTATACGATAGTAAATAAATAAATAAATAAATAAATAAATAAATAAATAAATAAATAAATAAATAAATAAATAAATAAATTTTTATAATTAAGCGCTGCGCGTTAAGCGTTTAGTCTTATTATTATTAATATTTTATGTAACGAAATAAAAAGATTTTTAATTAAAAGTTTATAATCGATAACGATGCGAAGACGATTATTATATTAAATTAACGTCGTTAATAATTAAACGTTATTATCGCGATATTCGCTTACTTATTTCTTTGTCGTCGCTTACGTAACGCTATTTAATTATCGAATTTTTCTTTTAACTCTTAAATAAGCTTTAGCTTTTCTTTAAGTAATTATTAATCATATATATAATCTTAGTTTAATTATTTTATCTTATATCATAACTTTTTCTTACTTTTATTCTTATTTATAATTTTCTTAATTTTTCATTACTTTTTATCGTTAATGAGCTTTAAAGCTTACATAAGAGCTTTCGTCTTCTAATCGTTTACTTTATTTTAATATAACTTTAATAACGAAACATGAAAAGTATTATGAATATAATAAATATTAAGTAACGTTAATCAATAAGCTTAAGTCTTAATTTTATTCTTTATTTTAAACGAATTAATAAATTTATACGATAATTTCTTACTAAGCTTCTTTTGTTTTAAATTTCTAATTAAGAGCATAACTAAATCATTAACAGTATAAGTTTTAACTTTATGACTGCGATTATAATACTTCGTTTACTAAGCGACAGCGTTAACAAGACGCTTCGTTAGTTAATTTTTTAAATCTTAAAATTACTAAATTCGATCTTTTATAAATGATACTTCTTTTTTAACGAAATTATTCTTAATCTTATAATGTATTTTCGAATTATAATCGTATATTAAAAAGAACGACGAGACTTCGATGAAGACGTAACGATTATTATTATAAGCATATTCAGTCATTAATAATAAATTAGCTTAATTCGTTTACTCTGCGTCAGCGAAAGTACGTAAATAATGCTTTAAGATTTAGTTTTAACGCTCGATTAAGTTATTCGTTTACGAATGAAATGCGATGTTTAATCGTCATTTTATGCGTACATGATAACATATAATTAATTAAAACGCGCTAGTAAAGACAGAGTCTCTGTTACTTATTATGTCAGTTAACATGTTAAAGCGTAAAATGATTTCTTTAAAAAACACTTTCGTTAATTCTGCGACATTAATTCGTGTTATTATTAATATATATTTAATCATTTTAATACATCGATTTATAATTACGAATATTAAATTATAAACGACTTCACGACGCTTATTTAATAATAAACTCGTAACGAAGTTCATAATAATTTCTTTTTATGATTTCGTAAATATAAACAAGAACTTAAATTTATTATATAATTTATGCTTAAGCACTTTAATTCGTTAATAAACGTTACAGATTTTAACATACGAAGTCATTTACTTTAAGTAAATGAATTAATAATATTTTCTTTTCAGAAGTTTTAAAGTCTTATTAATCTTAAAGTGTTCAGCTAAGAAATCATTATGATTTTTATTAATAAGCTTCTTTTTAATTATTACATTATTAAAAACATAAAGACGTTCGTCACGTCTGACGAGACTTTCGAAGTTTAAAGTTTAAATCTCATTTCGCTTACGCAGATAATGAAAAGACTTAACGAGTTTAATACGAACTTCATTCGCTTAATTATCTCTTGCCTGAAACTT
>JAABUO010006385.1_pt1 | contig 13579 bp, 16 predicted proteins | sample 5559291 | NCBI WGS metagenome assembly JAABUO01 (sample SAMN10711878, study PRJNA513372) | rock metagenome | isolation source: Antarctica rocks | place: Antarctica: Victoria Land, Finger Mt sud | reverse complement strand
AATGCATGATGAACAGCACTGTCAAGGCAAGTGACGTCAGTTCAGGGTGGGTGGTTCAGGCCATACCTGCTGGGTTGCTGCAGCATGTAATGGCAGACTGGGTGCTTGGCTATGGCGCTGACTGCATGAACACTTGAGCTGTCCGCAAGCAGAAGCAGCATGCCGGTAGCCTTGAAGTGGACCACATATCCCCAGATGCCCATATCAGTCTTGCCTTTGGTACCTGCGCATCACAGCACATCACAGATGAGTAGTTAGCCACATCAGTAGCACTGCCATGATGTGGAACTTGAGACCAGCTGCTTGGAGCAGTGCAGGAAGGGGCAATGGCACAGTTGTGTGGACCAACGCTGTGCCAAAGACAGTTGCGGTCAGCTCAACATGGGTCCATGGTAACATCAGGCATTCAGAAGAATGCAGGTGGCTGGAGTCAAGCAACAGTGCTATGGATCTGCATCTCATGTATGATGGCATAAACATCATGCATACATGCATGTACAGCTGGCTCGCATGGCAAATTGCATAGCTGCAAGCATGTCCGCATTCACCTTCACCAGGCAGCCCGTGCTTCTGCTGCAGGTAGAGGGGGTTCCCGCCATCTTGCATCTGCACCCACTCAGCCTTGTGTGGCTCCTTCCCGCCCTTTGCATCCACCAAACCTGCGCCCTTTCTGGAGCTGCCTTTGCCATGCACTGCACTAGTGTGTGAACTCGGCTTGGAACCCTTGTCAGCCCTGCTTAGTCGCTGCTGCTGCTGCTGCTGCTGCTGCTGCTGCTGCTGTGGTTGCTGCCCCTGCTTGCACAACTTCACACCAGGCTGAGCTGCTGACAGCCGCCCAGCTGTCAGGCCAGACGCCCCTGTACTTGAGCCAGTCCGTGCTTTGACAGTAGGTACTCTTTTCAGCAGATCCAGTGCTGCTAAGTGAGTGGACACGGCCCCTGAGGTAGCAGAACTGGCGAACAGACTGTCCAGCTTCTCAAAGGCAGCTCGCTGCCCCACGGGGCCTTGCTTTGTGTCGCTGCTGCTGCTGTTGTTTGCATCAGGATCACTGCTGCTACTGTTACTGTCACTGGTGTCATGACTGCCTACACTGCTGGTCCCACTGCTGGCAGCATTGATCTGGCTTGGGAGCGTCTGAGCATGATTGACAGGAGCATTACTCTGCTCATGGACATTGTCAGCAGCATTGTAAACATTAATGTCACCACTTGTACTGCTGGAGGTGTCGCTTGCATCATCTTGACAGATGACATCGTTCACGCCGATCCGAACACCAGCCTGCCTTCTGCCCAATGCATTGACATCAGCACTGCTTTTGCTGGGTATGATGAGGCTATTGTTGCCTGGCTGAGCAGCTTCGAGCTGACTGTCTGGTGGTCGCAGCCATGCAGGGCAGGGCCATGCCAAACCGCCCTGTTGCAATGCAGCTATATGCACGTGCCCATCCTGCAACAATACAAGTTGATTGCAATGCTAAGAGCATGGTAGCGTTCATGTAATCATGTAGTTGACAGAAGTAGCTGACTGTTCCAGTTGACAGCCATGACTGCAGTCTGGAAACAGCAACCCCCATCCACAGCAAGCAGCAGCAAGTCTTGCAAGGACTCAACAGATGTAAACTTGCATCTGCACCTATGCTGATGGTACATGTTGCGCCTGTCAAGACTGCATAGCAGTCACCTGTGTGTTACCATACCTCATAGACTTGAGGCAAGTCCCATTGACAATGCTCATTTGCAAACACCCTGGGATGCTTCCACTGCACAAAATGACGCAAGCCGTGTAGGTTTGCTGCCAAGCCTGCGTTGCCATGCCAACTGTCTGTCATGTGAGGCTGCTTGCAATGAGAGGCATTTGCCTGCAGAAGGGCAGTCTAGTGCACCAGTATCTTGAGTGAATAAGGTCAGAAGGAATCCACATAGGAGACTCGTAAGGATGATGTGCTTGTTATGTCAGCTGGAGTATAGTAATGCTGATGGCATGACATCCCTAGCCTGCTTGGTGTAGAGCAATGATGCTTGCATGTACTGCCTGAACAAGCCTTGTAAACTCTCCAAGGCCTGTGATGGCTTGAAAACATGATCAAGCCGGTTTGTGGCATGACGCACACCACATGGAGGCAAGACATTCGGGTGATGCTCACCTACAGGGCCGTGAATTTGCAGCTCCTCGTGTCCATCCTGGCGAAGTCTCATTATGAGCCCTGCCAAGCCGCCCTGCGATTCGGGTCAAAAGCTTGTGTCTTGCTTGCAAGTATGATTGAGACAACAGCAGTGAGCCACACAAGGCTTGGATGGCATGAAGTCTGTGGGTAAGATGGTGGCATCTAAATATGAGTATGCAGCATACTGTGTACTGTTTACGCCAGCATGAAGCTCAAGCACTGCTCTGAATGAGGCGCACAAATGCTGAATGCAATTTAGAGTTCTTTGGCATGATGTACAGCTTACCGCAGCATGCGGCTGGAGCTGCGTTAAAAACGCAGCCCGCAGATGCTGACTTGGGCGGACTTTGTGCTCCAAGACAAGCCTGGCAAACCCCTCAGGTGCATTGAACAGGTACTGCGTGACAAAGGCGTATCAGAAGGTAATCCAGCCATTTCGAGACAAGACAGTAGTGGTTCACTCCTGTGTGATGCTTTGTCAGCTTGCAGTGCCTGCACTGCAGTCAATACCGACGACAACAGCCTGAGGCGGCCACAAGGGCAGACCTGTTACCTTGGGGCCTTTGTCTTCGCCAACTTGCACAATCACGCTGCCGCTGCTTATGCCGTCCGCGGGACTGCTGAAGCAGGTCAGCTCGAACCCGCTCATGGTCCGGGAAGATCAGGTTCTTGCAGTACACATCATGACCGCGGGTATGACGCAGATCAGACGGCCCTTCAAGCAAGATTGCACGTTGAAACACTAACGCCCGCTGCCCTACTTTCGAGCTCTGCAAATAGGCTGTAAGCTCGTTCGTCTTTCAGTGACTGTGCAGGCGTTACGCTGTTTAGGGTCAGCTGCAGACTCGGAGTTACGATCAACCTTGTTGGCCGGCTAAAGCATTGTAATCCCTCACGACACAGCATCGTCTGCTCGTGCCCGGTCTCCCTACGAAGTTGATGCTGCTTTTGCACACGCTACAGACAGTCAAATTCAACACTCAAACTTCACAACTCATTGTGCCAGTGCTGAACAACTTCGCACATTTGCGTTCGCACAGTGCTGCAAGGTGGTCCTGGTAGCGGATGATCCGCAGGAACGCTCGATTGAGGAAGGAGTACTTGTACAGGAAAGGCTTGGAGGGCAAAGAGAGGACTGCCTATGAGCACAAGCGCAAAGTCCGGCAGGCATTAGAAGGTGACACCTGCCACAACACTCACTATAGACGTCCAAGCAGCAGCACAAGTCAACAAACTTTGCAGTGAATGCCTATCCTTTTGCATTGATTTTTTGCTACCATGGCGTGGACTCCACAGCATCTGTTCCAGCTTGACCTCGCGTTGTACAGAAATTTGCATAAGGTCCTCTGCTCAACATGGCCTGCCAAGAAGTCGACAATGTCGGTTATGTGATGTTTCACAATGTTGGTTGTGAGATGTAATGATGGTCATATAGTATTGATCATTGTGCAGAGGGTAAGCCACTCCCAACAGAACTCAGAAGGGAAGAAGCAAAGTTGAGGCATGATGTGGAGTTAGAGGATGACAACACAGCAGTGCCAAGGACCCACATCGATGATGAGTACGCTCATGCTGGCGAGCGTGACCCCAAGATCCTGATCACCACATCAAGAGACCCCAGCACAAGACTGGTGGCGTTTGCTAAGGAAATGAAACTGGTGTTCCCAAATGCACAGCGTATCAACCGTGGTGGAATGGTAAGGAAGACATGTGCAAGACTGCAAGCGTCAAGTTTGCTGTGTCACCAGTGTTGAGACTATTCTGTGAATTGCATGCTGGTGGGGAGCAATTTGCAAAATCTAGCAGGGCAGCATACAGATTCTTTGGCACCCTTGCTTTGTGAGCAGCTAGAGACCACAGTTGCTGACTGCTGCCAGTCCCTGTTGTCATTGTGTATGGCCAGGCCATGCTCATTGTATATGCCCTTTCTAGGGCTCTGTACTCACTCAATGATCCAACCCACAAGCGCTCTCTATGTTATGGGTTCTACATGTGCAAGTCTGCAAAGCACCTTATCGATGCGCCATGCGATTCATCAATTGTGCGTGAGCAAAGTACCCCGATGCAGCAGCAGTGTCTCTGCAGGTTGTGTCTGAGCTGGTGGAGTCAGCAAGGAACAATGACTATACAGATGTTGTCATGATACATGAGCATCGCGGTGAGCCAGATGGTCTGGTGGTGTGTCATCTGCCATATGGACCCAGCGCCTATTTCGGCATCTTCAATACAGTACTGCCCTGTCTTGTCTCCATGTCTACATGAGCATGTGACTTACGCAGTGTACACAAGCATGTGACTTCTGCCTTACCACAGCAGATGAGTTGTACTGTGGCTTCGTAGTCTGGCTGTATGTTTTTGCAAGCCTCATTGATTCAAGGATCTCTTCAGCCTCCCCATATGCTGAGCAGAGTATCCTATACCAGGGAGTCGATGCTTTCAGGCACTGATTGACTGTGCACCTTCACATGCGCATCTCTGCCAAGAAAGCCAAGCTGCAGGTGCCATGAGGGCCTGACAGCATTGAGCTTAACTCTGCCACAAGTACCAATGATGTAGGCAGTGGTAAACTCCAAATGGCAAATCTTGAACACATTGCTATATAGTGGTCGTTTTAGTATCTGGTAGTTGTGGCTGCACCTTGCATGTTGTCTGCTGTTAGCTGCTTCGAAGAAGAAGCGTATGGATTCCTGCAGGTGTTGCGGCATGACATAGGCGAGAAGAAGAAGGTGGGGACTGTCTCAGAGGCCTACCCTCATCTAGTACTTAACAACTTCAGCACAAAGCTTGGAGAACGAGTACAAAACATCTTGAAATATCTGTTTCCCACTGCAAAGGATGACAGCAAACGTGTCATGACATTTGCCAACAAAAACGATTTCATCAGCTTTAGGCATCATGTGTATGAGCAGCCAAAAGGCGTGAAATCTATCACACTGACAGAGTGTGGTCCCAGATTTGAGCTGAAACTGTATCAGATCAAGCTTGGGACGATTGACCAGCCACATGCTGAGAATGAGTGGGTGGTAAGGGCGTATACCAGGAGTGCCAAAAAGTCCAAGCTGGCTGATGCTACTGCAGACGATGACCAGATGCAATGAAGCTGGCATGCATAAGATCTCTTTTGTTTATGCACTGAATGAACACTCAAACAACAGATGAAGTAATCAGACACCCTGCAGCACACTGATTGTTGCTGGAATTGAGAGCTTTGACCTACTGTCAGGCTGCTAAGAATTGACAAATGTTGGTTTTAGTTGTGCTTCTTACATATGTAATGCATGCCGTGCTTGTTCAAATCAACAGCTGACTTTGAGACTATGTCAGTCAGGGGTTGAAGCGCTCATTAGGGGCTGGTCAGGGGAGTCAATATTGGCTCGAAACGGTGTGGAACACAATCCAGACTAGAAATCCCATTCACTTGACACACACCTATTTGACCTGCATAACTTTTTGCACAACTGATATGTGGCCAGGCCCATGCAAAGCAGCCATCGACACAACAGTATCTGTGCCTCACCTCCAGTAAAGTTCCTGCGTACATGTGTGGATCCACACCTAGAAGCACTGTGTTGTGTGTACATCAACAAACAAAAGTCTGGAGAACAAAGCTCCGGGCTGTCGCCTGAGGAGGCTCCCGTTATGATCGCTGAAAAGCACAAAGTTTTCTTTTCCTTCTGGAGAACAAGGTAACATGAGCAGAGCTGAACAGCACACATCATCTAACTAATACTGTCTGATACCTTACTAAAGCACATATTGGGGCTGTAGGGACATTGACCCCAGGCCTGCAGAAGATGTTATTGGGTGGTGCTTGCTGACTCGAGACCCTTACGTCGTGCAGATGCAGCTACAGACAGAACTGCTCATCAGTTTCTTCTTTTGCTGTCCCGTCCATTGCTGTGATCCCTGGGGCGCTTTTGGCCATGCTTGCCAGATTCCTGCAGCTGCTCTTTCAGATCATCAATCTTTCTGTCCCTCGAGTCCACATCCTTGACATACTGACCAGCATGCTCCTCAGTCAGTTTAATCATGTCTTGGACCGTTTTGGCAAATCCTTGTTCCTGCTGTTTGCATGTACCCTCCAGCTGCTGACACCTGTCTCGTGTTGCTTGCAGCTCACTTTGCAGGCGTTCAGAGGTTTGCTTGAAGTCTTGGCACTGCTTCTGTGCATCTTGCAGCTCCTGCTTGGTGCTTACAAGCTCAGCATCTCTGCATCTGCTATCAGCTTCCAGACTGCTGGCTTTCCTTTGAGCCTCTGCTATTTGCTGTGCTGTCCTCTGCTTTGACCTTCTCAAACGCCGCAATCTTCTGCTGTGCTTCAGCCAGCTCTGCTCTGAATGCCTCCAAGTCTGCTTTTGTGGAGTCAAGCTCGGCCTTGGTTGCCGCATCTGAGCCTGAAGCAAGGCCTTGCGGCTGAGCTTGTGCTTGCGCAATGTTGAGCTGGTCCTGAATGCTCTTTGCATGCTTTTCCCAATCAAAACAAGCCTTAACAGCCCGTTCGGCCTCCTCTTTATCAAACATTGTGTCTCGCTGTGCAGACAGCTCTGCTTGATGCTGTTGGCTGCTGGCTTCAAGCTCTGCTGCATGAGTCTGCTGTTGTTGCTGGAGCTGTGCCGCCAGCTCTTCACTCTTAACAGTGACAGTGCGCAGATTCGCTGTCAAGACCTCCAATTGAAACTCCTTGTTGGCCAACTGCTTCTTCAGATCGCTGCAGCAAGCAGAGTACATGCGCTTGAGCAAATGCATTACTGATCCTGGTTGTGACGCCCACAAAGTTGCGAAGGTGAGAATGGATGCCAGCTGATGGTGCTGCTGTTGCTGCAATCACGGTGCATGCAGATTAACGCAAACAAATGTAGAAGAGGAACATTTGGCTTACGTCATGTCAGCATTCTGCATGCGTGGGCCATTCCCAGGGGGAAGAGCTAGAACTCCAGCAGAAGGCGGCTGGCGTGGTGCAGCTGAAGGTGGCAATGGCAATGTCGATGAAGCACGGGGTGGTGACAAGGCTGCACCAGTGGGTGGAAGTCTAAGCGCTGAGGCTGAAGGTGGTTGTGGCAAACCTACAGCCAGCCAGTATGTCAGAGTCAACCAAGAGCCGGCAACATAATGCCAGACCAAAGGCAACAAGCAAAATCTTTGTAGTCAAGATGCCAATAACCCCACAGGTACAACCTGGAAAGGAGAAGCTAGTTGTCTGCTTGCAGCTCGTAACACACCCAGTAGTGTAGAACTAGTATGCTGTTGCAGCTGACCGCTTACCTGAACGACTTGTGCCTTGGCCTGCATCGCTTGGAGGAGTGGGCAGCCGTAGCACCGGGGTATCTCGATCTGTCTTCCTGCGCAGCATGGCAAACTGATGCACGTCGCATATTGACTCTGGCCCGAAGGTACAAAAGAATGCAGAAACTTACATCGCAGACGATGCGCAGGATGCCGAAGACGAGTTTGCACAAATCGGAAGCTTGTGCTGTTTCTGCTTCAAACTTAGACAGATCGACTGCGACCCCAGATCAGACGAAACTGTCTACGAGCCAGCGCAACGCACTTCCCGGGAGCGTCGCGCTTGTCAAAATGAAACAGCTTGAGTGAGTCACAGCACGATTGTCAGCTCCTACAGTAGTAGCAAAATAAGTGGGAACGCTTAATTCACAGTTCTGAGCGCACAAGTCAATTGGTTGCAGGCCTTCGACCCTACAGACTGGCCCGTGGGGGTCGATCGACTGCCCTGCCCCAGGGGCCCCTTGCATGGCTCAATGTGCATTCATGAGCACAAGGAGTCGTCGTGCGTTACGTCTATGATTGTCAGCTCGACGATCGCTTGCCAAGGCCCTGCTGGGTGTTTCAGCTACCAATCCGTATCGTTAATCGGGAGCGTTCGGCGCTTTCACTAATCTGGGTCAAAGTGATGCACATCCCGTACTTGCAGCTTGTTATACAGTTCAGTCTGTCTGTGTATGCGCTGCATACATATCTGGACATCCGACAGCTCAAGGTGACATAATCAGCTATCTGATGCCTGACCAGTGTATGTAAGCGGCCACCTGATCTGCAAGGCAGCTGCTGCAAGCTTCTTTTATATCGGTGTTGCAGGCACTGCAACGAAAGAAGCCTCCGCCACAGCTAGCGGATCACTTGACGGATGAGCAATACAAGAAGGCGCAAGCCTATAATGTTGACAAATGGTATTTCTCTTCTGCAGGCTTGCTGCCACTTCAGCAGCAGCTGCAAACTCAGCAGCATAGGTCAAGCTTCACAGTCAGCCTGCACAGTACTCAGCATGCTGCTGCATGCCGCAGGTGGTTCTCCTTCATTAGCAACCTCTTCACCACTGCAGTGTCTGTTTTGCTTTTGGTGAACTGGTACATGCCAAAGTTATGGTCTGCATCGACGGCCCTGGCAGTACACTTTGGTTACAACAAGTCTCATGAAGTCCTGATTACCGTCATTTACAACCTGCTGGACAGCGGCAAGGATCTGCTTCTAGGTCTGCCTTTTGGCCTGTATAGCACTTTCGTGGTAGAACAGCGACATGGCTTCAACAAACAGAGCCTTGGGCTCTTCATCAAGGACCAAGTCATTGCGGTATGTTCAGCACACCAGCATTGCAATATGTCGCCTGAAATCCAAATTGAGATACAGCTCAGACATTGTCAGCATGTGTACTTGCTTCTGTTGACGACAGATTTCTAGCCCATCTTTGTTCAGCCATAGACAATACAATATTCATATATATTGACTGGGCTACGCTGTTTTGCAAGCTGGTTCATGCATTCAACATGCATTCTTGTTACATGTGAAGCTTTTCAGGCAGACGCAGAAAGCTTCATGCATTGATAGCAGTTCACGCAAACCGCAGATAGGTCTTGGGATTGTGCTTCTTCCACCGCTCATAGCAGCGATCACCCTCATTCTGAAGAACACAGGACCTCTGGTGGCAATCTACCTTTGGTTCTTCATCCTAGTTGTTTCCATCTTCATGATGACCATCTACCCAGTTGCCATTGCTCCACTGTTCAACAAATTCACTCCCTTGCCCGAGGGCTCTCTCAGGTATGCTTGCTACCAGACGTGCCTTGTTTCATCCTAGCCATGCTTACTACCACCTTGAGGCATCTCATGGCACACTTCACAAGACATCGTTGCTCCTAAATGAGCGCCCAAATTCCAGCCAAGAAGTGCCTTGCGCATGCATGTTCGTGTTGGTCAGAACAGGGTCCAGGCCCTGCTCAGAGTGGCATGTTTCACTTGCAAGCTGCTTTGCAATATCAGTGCAACAGCGGTGCTGTTGCCAGAAGCTGATCACAATAACTGCATGGCACATTTGTTGGCAGCTGCTCAACCATTTGGGCACCTGTGCAGCTGAAGAGTGCATAGCTGATTGTGCTTTTCTGCATGCGCTGGCACCCTCAGTGAAGCAGAGGAAGGTACAAGCAGCTTGCCAGCGCCTTCCAGGCAAGATGCTGATTACAGTAGAAAGCTGCTACAGCACGCATGTGTTCTGCCTGTGCCTCTTGACTGATCTGCACTGCTGTAGGAACAAGATTGAGAGTTTGGCAGGTTCCCTGAAGTTCCCACTGACCAAGCTGTTCCTCATCGACGGCTCAGTGCGCAGCGCCCACAGCAATGCCTACATGTATGGCTTCTTCAAGAACAAGCGCATTGTGCTGTATGACACCCTGGTGGAGCAGTGCCAGGAAGAAGAAGTCACAGCAGTGCTAGCTCATGAGCTGGGTGAGTTATTGTTGTCGCAAACTTGGCTGACAAAGACTGGATGGGTTGTGCTGTGCCATGCTGTGCTGTGCTGGGCTGCCTTGCCCTGTGTTGGTCTGGGCTTAGTCATGGTCATGGTCATGCCACTGCATCTCATCCTGTTCCTCTCCTGCACAAGACTTTGCTATGCTGTTCTGTGCCAGGCACTGCTGAGCTCTGCTAGGCTTGCAGAGATCATACATTGCAGGCAGAGATGACATGGTGCATGTGTCATTTGGAGGTCACATGCTTGCTCATCAACACTTTGTCACTCACAGTCTATCCCTGCTTGGCTGTGCAGGGCACTGGAAGCTAGGCCACACTCCCAAGAACTTTGTACTGTCCCAAGTCGTGATTTTTGCTCAGATGAGCCTCTTCACCTTCACAAGAACTGCCCCAGGGCTGTTCGAATCTTTCGGGTTCATCAAGGAGCAGCCTGTCTTCATGTCCATTGTGCTGTTTCAGCTTCTGCAAGGGCCCATAGATGAGGTGCGCAGTCAACCGTTGCATACACCTTCCCAGCAATTGCCCTGTAGCACAGGACGTGCATACTTGCATCTGGGTTTGTGTGCACAACACAGCATCAAGAGTCTTCATTTTGACAGCAGCACACTTTTGATTCTTGCAAGTTTTGTTGGCCCAACACATACCAGGTAGTTGCTCCTCCTGTTCATGGACACAGGCCGCGTTTTCTCATTTCAGTGCGTGGCACAAACATGGTGATGTGCAGGCAAAACAGGGACAATAGTGTGTTGTCCAGCACCTGCATTGCTCATGCAGCTTGTGAGGAACATGCAAATGGTTCTCTTGCAGGTTCTTGGGCTGCTCATCAATCAGCTCAGCAGAAGGTATGAGTTTCAGGCAGACAACTTTGCAGTCACACTGGGCCATGCACCTCAGCTGAGAGAAGCACTCAAGAAGCTAGACTCGAACAACAAGTCAGCCCCAAATGTTGATCCTTGGTATTCAGCGTATCATTACTCTCATCCTCCACTTCTGGAGCGCCTAACAGCTATTGATGTAGCATCCAAGAAGACACGATAGTACAATTTAAGAATCAGCTGCAGGACAACCCGTGGCTGGAAACTTAGCAATGCTTTCAATGTACGTTTGTCAATCATGCAGTGTCGTTCATGATCATCTATGCCCTGAAAGCACCAGACAAGCATCGATGAAGATATGCGCATTCCCAGACCACATTCAATAACTGTATGATCCAGGCGTTGACCAGGCTCTGCAAATCGGTGCATTCTCAGGAACGTGCATCTGAGATCTGATCTATCAAGACAACCTGCATCCAGTTTATTGGACACTGTAGCACAGATGAATGCTGTAAGCTGGTGTACAAAATCTAGCGTGTCTCCTGAAGCATATCATCAACAACAGCAAGCCATACTCGTCAGCAAGCCATACTTCAATCAAAAGCAACAGTGAGACATGAACTGACGTGAAAGGCCAATAATGTACAGAGTTATCAATGAAGCACAAAGTAAGCTCTACTGGCATGCGTGGTATTGATTGCATTTGAATTGATGGGTGCCGGGCTGCATCACATTAAATGCCTGATTGTGGTAGTCATTGCTTGACAGCTTTTGTAGACCAGGGCAGGAACCTCCAGACGAGTTGACAGTATCTCCCAGCAAAAATCCCCACACGCTGTTTAAGGCAAACTTAGAGCTCTACTAAGGTGTGATGCCATGGCTTGGCTCAAGTGATCGCCAGGTCTGAGAGAAGTTGCTGCAGCTAATGTAGCCATGCAGACAACCCAGCCATTGATTCCACCAAGCTCTGGCTTGCCACTGAGTTCTCAATGTCCACCAGGTTACGTCTGCATCTACTTCACAAGAGCGCGCTGCTGGTGCCATCACACCAGTATCTCGTCATACAGCCATCTGTAGAGCCGAATGTGCAGTGAGGGGCCATGCAAGCTGTGTGATCAGGTTTGGTGGGCCTGATGCTGATCCTGGCTGGATCATGCTTGCTGCCATAGCAGGTGAATGTGTGTCAAACAGCAGTAGCATGTTGCATCAAAACCTGCATCGCAGGCATGCAGCAAGGAAGCATCACTGTTGCGTAAAGGGATCCTTCGCTTTTGACCATAAATTTGAATTGAACTGTATTTCCACAGGAAAGCATGTTCAAGATTTCATGGGACAGCACGTCCAACTGCAGGCTGACCTGGAGGGGAGGTAGTAATGAGGTGTCATCAGATCAGCTCAGCTTGATTCGCTTGAGGGCTGCTGGCATTGTGCACAAGAACCTGCACCTGCGCAACATCCTAGCTAGCCTGGGTAGCTCCACATAGAATATGGCAGAGTTTGGCTGCCCCTACCAGTGCCCTGCCTTATACCACAAACACCCTGCTCTCTACTGTGTCCCGTAAGCGCAAAATGGTTTTGCAAGCACAACATGTTGTACAGAACTAGACTGGCTCCGCTACTACTCTTGTGACATCTCCAGCTTGGTCTGATTGTCGTTTGGCCTAATTAGACTGTATGGGTTCATGCTGGATGCAACTTTGTTGTTGCTCACATGCTGAGCTCTGCCTCAGAGTGCTTGCGCTTGGTTGGACGCAGCCACATGCAAGTGGTAGATGTCTTCTCTACTTGAAGCTTGTCAATTGTGCCAGGGCTCATGCCATGATTGCTTTGTGTTGATGCCTGTGACTGAGCAGCATGTCTTGGTACATGCAGCTGTGCTTGTGGCTTGACGCCACCAGAGGTGGCAGTCCAGATGCAGCGAGATGGTAAGCACGGTAAGCTTCTAATCAAATGCTGTCAGAATCGGTGTCACACATGAAGGTATAGTCATGTCTGTGCCTTCGTGTGCATGCACATGTACGCGTGCAATTCAGCAACCTTTGCATCATTGAAGCGCTTGCAGAAGCTGACAGTCATGTGTTGACTGTAGGTGTACCTGTCTGCTATGCCAGCTGGCAAGCGTTACAACAAGCTGCACAGAGTGGTCAAAAGCTGTTTAGAGCATGCCAACAAGGTGCTGCACAACACCATGATGGAGGAACAATGTACCAGGGTTCAGTGAACAGTGGATCAGCATCCCATGGCAGCTCCTGTCCATGTCAGCAGACACTTTTCTCAATGGAGCCTGGCATGACACAGATGCACAAACAGGCAAGCTTTAGACCTTGTAGCAGCGCTAGTGCTTGAACCCAGCACAGTTGCAGGAATTCCAAGCTGCTGTTAGGCGGACTGAGAAGCAGCTGAGTATGTCAGCGGTCAGAGATTACATGGCTGATCTGCTGAATGGCATTTTTCAGGTCCAGCTTGACCTGACTCTTTGACTATCTCGCATTACAGTTTGGTTCATAACAAAACGCAGGCATCGTGCTGCATGATAGTAATGTGTCTGTATTTGTCCTGATAGATATCCTGACGAGGGGTTCAGATTGATATATCTGAGGCCCATGCCTTCAAGCTTTGACGTGTCAATTATTGGAGAGACTTGCTCTTTGCCTGAGATCAGAATTACTGAGGTAGTGCTGCTAGCCTGGTCACAACAAGGCCCAACATTGCCATAGATGATGTCCTGCTTTGCTTGCAAGCAGCTTCACTGATTGGCTTGCAAGCATCTGCAGGTCTGTGCTGAAGGCAATCCAGAGTTATTGCTTTCTTCAATGTTGTGTATGCTTGGCAGCTCTTCATG
>JAABUO010006380.1_pt1 | contig 13583 bp, 15 predicted proteins | sample 5559291 | NCBI WGS metagenome assembly JAABUO01 (sample SAMN10711878, study PRJNA513372) | rock metagenome | isolation source: Antarctica rocks | place: Antarctica: Victoria Land, Finger Mt sud | reverse complement strand
AAGTCAATTTTGGCGCGCTTGAAGTCCTTCTTTTTGTAGCCCGCCGCGCGCTCCTCGGGCGTGTAGTAGCCCAGGTGGATGTGCTCGCCCCAGTAGTACTCCAGGATGCCCTCCCTGCGCGGCTCCCCAGCGGCTCTGCAGCGCGAGCCCTCGCAAGACGCAGCTCAAGCGACGCGCGCGGGCGCCGTCGGGCGGGCGCGGCGGGCGCGCACTGCGTCCAGCTGTCGTACTCGTCGCCCACGTTGGGCGCGTCTGGGTTGTACGCGCGCGACGGTGTGTCCAGCAGCCTCTTCACCGCCAGCGCCAGCAGCACCAGGCCGGCCGCCAGCGCCAGCAGCCGCGGGTCCACGCTCAGCGGGCTGCGCAGCGCCGGCGGCGCCGCCTGGAACGCGTCCACCGTCGGCCCCGCCCGGCAGGCGGCCTGCGCGCGCCGCGAGCACGCAGACGGCGTCGGCCCCGTGCGCACGCGACGGGGGCGCCTGGGCGCATGCGTGGCGGGCGGGGCCCATGTGCCAACCCCGCCTGGCGGGAGGCAGCGCGCTCAGGCACCCTCAGGCACAAGCAAGCTAGCAAAAGAGTGCATGTGCATAAGCAGGCAGCGGTGTGTGGCTATGTGGTGCAGGTTCACAGCGCCAGACTCCCCACCCGCCGCAGCCCCAGGCAATGCGCTCGTCAGCGCGTGCTTGCTGGCAGCTTGCGCTTTGCGCTCGCGCCAAGCTCGTAGCGGGACTGTGTGTGCCGCACCCTCGCCCTGCGAGGCCCGACAGCGGCCGCATGGTGCATGATGCCGCTCCGTTGCCCCCTTCTCCGCTCCCGCTCGCTCCCCACTCGCTGCCATGCTCGCCAGCGTTGCCTGTGAGGTTGCACAGCAGGCTGCCCTGCTATGCAGTGTGGCTGTTGCCGGCCGCTGGTCGATGCCGCCAGACCCGTTGCCAGCCTGCACTGGCGGCACTCCATTGCTTTAGGTCTCCTCGCCGGACTGGGAGTGTTTGTCTTTCCACGGTTGAACGATCTTTGCCATTGCTGAGCGCTGGCGCACCTGCCAGAGGAGGTGCCTGAGGAGGTGCCTAATGAGGCAGGGTCGTTCAAGGCAAAGGAGCAGGTGCTTGTTAAGTATTGTTCCAGGCACACCTGAGTGCCTGTCCACAGCTTGTCCGCAAGATGGCAAGCGCGATGTCCTGCTCGATGAACGTGAGGCCGGGGTGCTCCAGGCGCGTTCACGCATTGACTTGGCGTGCATGCGTCGTGCCGTGTTAGTCAAAGCATTACGGTTACACGTTCTGACTACTTAGACTGACTGCGCCTGCCTGGGCAGGAGCCTCAAGTGCAACCGTTCAGGCAGCGTGCCGCAAGGCAACCGTTCAGGCAGCGTGCACCCAGGAGGATGGCAGCGCACGCGACTGCAACCCCGTCCACCATGCAGCAGACAGGTGGGGCTCCCAAGTGAAGCTGCTGGGGCAAACTTGCTTTGTTGTACCTCTGCATACATGCACCAATGCAGACGAGCGTAACGTGCTTGACAGCTGGTGCGCTGCCGGCCTGCACCATCAGGACTACTATTCCGTTCCTTTCGAGCGGCAATTATCACAACACACTTGCAGCAGGTTCCAACAATCGGTGTTTGCAGGGGAGCCTGCGCGCGCCGAGCCCGCCGGCACGCCCGAGCACGCGGCCGCGTACCTCAAGTCCGCCGCGGCAGGGCGCAGGCTGCCGCCAGCGCAGGTCCTGTCCGCGATCGTGGCGCTTGAGAAGGCCAAGCTGCCGGTACGCTGCTGCCCCTCATGTGGGTATATACATGTGTGCAGAGGGGCAGGGGTGGACACCCCTGCTGCGCAAGGTGCCCAGCCGGGCTGCGCCGCCAGGCGGGTGACTTCTTGGACACGCTCGGCGGCCACGGGAAGGAGGGCGGCGCGCGCTGGCGCCTGGTCTTCAACGCAGGCGCGCCCTCCCCGCCCTCTCTTGCGCGCGGCATACAAGCTGCCTGCAGATCACCCAGCCCTGTCACTTGGGGTAGGTATGCTCCATGGATAGCGTCCCCTGGCGCTTGCAACGCCAACTCCCGCGGAGTGCCTGCCACAAGGTCCCCCAGCATGCGCGGTTTGTAGCCAGCCAGGCTAACCTTCAGACAGTCACCTGCCAGCTGTATGCCCGCTGGGATTGACCAGGCCCGCGCGCCGCGCCAGGCAAGGACCAGGTGAACGAGGCGGCCAAGGGCGGCCAGGGCGGCGGCACCTACTTCCCGCTCACTGCCGTGCAGCGCTGGGACAGCGCCACCATGCAGATCGAGAACGGCGTGTACCTGGGCCAGATCGCGGCGCTCACTCTTGCAGCATCTGCGCACGGGCCGCTGTGCTGCCCGACCTGGGGCAACGCGCGCGAGGAGGCTGCAGCAGAAGTCATATCATCCACAGGCCGAGGCGCCTTTGTGCAGGGGCCTCCCTGGCAGGGTGGGCAACATGCAGCGCGGCGCTGCAGCAGCACGGACACTCATGGCCTTGAGCAAGCCTGGCAAATGGCCGTCGCGCCTGTGCCATGCATGCTCACGCAGCCGACGTCAGCCGCAGCGGCTGCTGCAGAGCCGAGTGCGGCGCGGACCAGGGCTGTTTGGGCAGGACCATTGGGCGCGGTGAGGGCACTGGATCGGCCGTCCTGCGCGGGGCGGTGGCAGCATCGTGAGCGCCAAGCAGTGACATTGCGGGGTCACTTGATGCAGACTCAGGTATGCACACTGTAAGCGGCCAGGCCGAACAACGTCACGCATGTAGAGCAAATGTGCCCGATGCGTACCACACACGCCGGCTCCGCCACACTGGCCACTGCCATGATGATGGGGTTGCGTGCAACAACAAGGAGGGGCCAAGCGTACTGATTCCGCTTTCCATCAGGCGCGGTGCAATGATGCGCCTGCACTACGAGGTCACGAAAGCGCGCCTGGTTGACGGCCGAGCCGGCGATCAGGATGGGCCGAGCGGCGTCTGCGGCCCCCGGCGCGCGCAGGACGGCTACAGCGACGCCCTCGCCGCGGCCGTAGCCGTCTGCGGCGGCGTCAAATGTGCGGCAGCGCCCGGCGGGGGACAGCGCCTGAGGTGCGAGAGCATCAGCGCGTCAGAGGGAGCAGGACTGTCACTGCTTGCCTGTAACGTGCGGCCATGTGTGGCACACACTATCTGGTGTCATTGCATGCTGCCGACGCACGACCGTTTGTGAGCCGCGCCTGCAGCTGACAGATGGCCGCCGTGGTGCCCGCCAGCAGCATCAGGTTGACGCCCGCGCACAGCGCTGCGCCGCACTCGCGCAGCAGCAGGCCCTGGTCAGCATGCAAGGAGTCAGCGCAAAGTTCAAATTTGCACTCTCTGCGTGGCCTTTGCATGCCATGCCATTGAGGGCACGCCAGCACTGCATGAGCAATCCAAACATAATCAGCGCCCAGTGATTAGCTTAGGATTATCTCGCATGCGGCCATGCTATGCCTCGCGGGCTGGGAGCATCACAGGCACACAACGATGGCAGGCAGGCGGGCGGGTCAGGCAGGACCGCCTGCCAGGCGCAGACAGTAGGCGCCTGCGCGCCTTGTGCGCCAGGTGCACTGCCGAGCGAGGACGAGCAGGCGGTGTCGGTGGACACGCTGGGCCCGGTCAGGCCGAACGTGAAGCTGAGCCGGCCGACCATGAAGCTGAGCCCGCTGCCGGCCACGGCCTGCGGCGGCAGCCGCCCGTGCGCCGCCGCCTGCACGTCCAGGTACTCCTGGTGCATGCAGCCGACGTACGCGCCTGCGCGCGGTGTCCTGGATCAGAGATTGGGTAAGGGTGAGGATAGAACAGTAGCTCAAGGACACATATGTTGTTGCATTCCTGCATCAACTAGCATGAACAGGCTGCACTCGACTTGCGTGCTGCGAGCATAATGCATCTGCTTTGTCCTGTCGCCAATGTGCTGACGTAAGCAAGGCATGTGATCCCGGGCCGGCCGCGCCTGCACCGTCGCGCGCCGCCAGGGGCCCGGCGTCGGCCAGCGCGCCCGCCGCCACCTCCAGCAGCAGGCGCTGCTGCGGGTCCATGGCGCCCGCCTCGGGCGCCGACAGCCGGAACGCGCCCGCGTCAAAGTCCGCCACGCCCGGCATAAAGGCCGCCGTGCGCACGTGCGCGGTCATGCGCGCGGGGCTGGTCGTCGGCGCGTAGCCCGTGTCGACGTCCCAGCGGTCCAGCGGGACGACGGCCGACGCGTCAGCGGCCGCCAGCGCCGCCGCCCAGAAGCCTGGAACGCCTGCGCAGCGCGCGGGCCCTGGTGCCCACCAGCAATGTGTCCATTGGGCGCTTTGTGTATAGCATGAGTCAGAACTCAAAACACCTCGCTGCTCCTAGACGAAAGATGTTTCATGCAGTCATGTCCAACGGCTCATAGGGCGGTGTGGCCGCACCTTCTGAGCAGTGCAGTGACAGCAAGCGCATGCCCGATGTGCTTGAGAAGCGTGCATGCATGCGGATGCAGTGGGAGAAGCAGTCCATGGGGAGGAGAGCGCACTGGAGCCGCAGCTGGGGTAGAGGCATGCCACGCCCGCGACCTCGGACGCCCAGGCGCCGGACCCGGGAGCCGCCGCCGGCCCTGCGCACGCCCTGGGGCCCCGCACCGCCGCCGCGCCGCCGGCGCCGCGCGCCGCGCCCGCCGCGCCGGCGACGTGCGCAGCCAGTGCAACCGGCGTCGGGTGGTCGAACACGGCCGTGGCGGGCAGGTCGACGCCAAAGCGCGCCAGCACGGACGCGCGCAGCTCCGCGCCGGCCAGCGAGTCCAGCCCGGCGGCCATCAGCGGAGCGTCCGCGTCCACGCGCGCGCCCAGCAGCGCGCTCAGCACCTCCTGCAGCTGGGCTAAAACCTCCTGCGGCGAGACGGCCTTGTGGGCGGGCGCGGCGTCCTGCACTCCCGCGCCGGGGCCGCCCGCCGGCGCCGGCAGGCCGGCGGCCAGCAGGCCGGCCAGCGCGGCGACGGTGGGGTGGTCAAAGACGGCGGTAGGCGCCAGGTCGACGCCGAAGCGTGCCAGCACGGAGCCGCGCAGCTCCACCGCGCCCAGCGAGTCCATGCCCGCCTCCGCCAGCGGCTGGTCGTCCGTCACCTGACGCAGTGCGTTCCCCCTGTGCTTTTGGCGCGCCAACGTGCGCAAGCGCAGCAGCGGAGGCAGCTGGGGCTCGGCTCTTGGCTGAACGACGGCTGGCGTGCGTAGGCGCCAGGCACCTGGTAGGACCACCCGACTCTGGAAGCAGCATGCGCATGCGCGCGTGGCTTATATGCGACATCGACCAGTGCGCCAGTGCTCTGCTCTACTGTTCTGCGCCAGCAGAGCTCAGCAAACAGTTGAGCACCCTCCTGGCGCTCGGGACTGCCGCCCGCAAATGTGATCGCTTTCAGGCGAGCATGGCGAGGGGGCACCTGGGGCCCGAGCATGTCTTGCACCAGCGCCAGCAGCTCCCGGCCGAGTGCCTCGCGCCGCGAAGCGAAGGAACCCCCGCCTGCAGCCGCCCCCGCAGCCGCCTCCAGCGGGCCCCACGCCTCGGCCCCGTCTCCGGGCGGGAGCGCGGGCGCTGCCGCGGCGGCCGGCGCGTCGAGCAGCGCCGCCAGCAGGAAGGGCGCGCTCTGGCCGGGCCGCCCGAAGCGCGCCCAGACAAACGGGTTGCCGACGGCCTGCGCGGGCGTCGCCCGGCGCGCCGGCCCGACCCCCAGCCCCTGCAGCAGGCCCGCCAGCGCGGCCAGGCCGCGCGCCGGCGCGATCGCGCCCATGCCCGCGCGCTCCAGGCGGCGCAGCAGCGCCGGGGAGGCTGCGGCCATGCCGGTCGCCCAGGCGCCCCACAGGACGGCCGTGCAGGGCAGGCCTGCGCGCGCGCGTGGCGGGCTCGGAGGCAGGGCGGCGGCCCTGCGCGTGCGTATGCATGCAGCGCCGGAGCGCAAAGGGCCCGCTGCATGCATGCAGCGCAGGCGGTCTCCACAGGCGACCTCGACGCGCATGCAGGTGTGGCGCAACGCAGGGCGCTCTTCATCGCAGTTCCTGCAGCAGGGCACCCACTAACGCTGGTTCCAACGCTGGGCGACGCTGCAGGCGCAAATACCAGCAGGGCGAGCGCGCGCAAGAGCGGCGCACCAGCAGCCTGCTGCGCCTCGGCGGCCGTGCCGAGCGCGGCGTTCGCGGCGGCGTAGTTCGCCTGCCCGGGCGGCCCCAGCAGCGCGGAGGTGGACGAGAACAGCGCGGCGGCGCCCAGCGGCGCCGCTGCGGCCGCCGCGCCGAGCCAACCGGCGCCCGCCAGCTTTGGCGCGGCCACGCGCCGCAGCGCGCCCAGTGTCTGGCCGGGCAGCACGCTATCCTCCAGGGACCCCCCGGCATGCACCAGCCCGCTAAAAGCGGGCGCGCGCGCCGCCGCCCGCAGCCGCGCCAGGGCGCACACCTCCCCGCGCTCGACCACGTCACAGCGCGCGGCGCTGACCGCGCAGCCGCCGCCGGCGAGGTGCCCGTGCAGCCCGCCCCCCAGCCGGCCCGCCCTGCCGACCAGCCAGACGTGCGCGTCGCCGCGCCCGGCCACCAGCCAGGCGGCTGTCAGCAGGCCGAGCGCGCCCAGCCCGCCTGTCACGAGCACGCCGGCGCCCAGCGCGCACGCCAGGCCGGCCCCCGCCCCGTGCGGCGCGGCTGCGCGCAGCATCTGCGGGCGCAGCAGCGCGCCGCGCGCCACCGCGGCGCCTGCGGCGTCCGTGCCGTCGGGCGCGCCGCTCAGCGCCCTGCGCGCGCCGAGCGCCGCCGCGCCCGCCGCGCATGCGCTGACATGCACGGCGCCCCAGGCCAGGTCCGGCGCCTCCTGCGCGGCGACGCGCAGGATGCCGACCGACTGCGCGCCGGCCGCGCACGGCCCCGGGGGGGCACCCTGGCCCGCGCGGCGGCGCGCCGGCCGCCCACAGCTGCACCCTGCACCCCTGCAGGCCGGGCGCCGCAACCGCCAGGCGCTGCGCGGCCGCCAGCGAGGCAGCCGCGGCCGCCAGGGCCGCGCCCGCCTGCACGTAGCTCAGGTGCACGGGCGCGGCCGCCGCAGCGGCCGCGCGGTGCCAGCAGCGCCCCTCACCACGCAGCGCTGCCAAGGTCGCGGCGGGAAGGCCGCTCGCGGGCTCTAAGCGCCAGGCCGCCACAAGCGGGTGGTGCGGCGGCGCGCGCGCGCTTGGCAGCGCCGCGGTGACGGGCGCCGTGGTGCGCCACTCCAGCGCATAGACCATGCCCGGCGCTGCGGCGCCGGCGGGGGCTGCGACGGCGGCCGCGGCAGCCGTCCGCGGCGCCATGGGCGCGGCGCGCACGCCGGCCAGGGTCAGGGTTGAGCGCGCGCCCAGCGCGCTGCGCACCGCGTAGCTGCTGAGCGCGGCGCCGCCTCTCAGGGCGGCGATGCAGCCGACCGCCGCCCACGCGGCTGAGCCGGCCGCGCAGGCGCTCGGGGCGAGCGCGGCCTCGAGCGCTGTGGGCACGCGAACGCCCGCGTCGTGCGCCGCCGCACCGCCGCCCCCGAGGCCGGCCGCGCGCGCGCGGCGGGCGGCCGCGGCGGCGCCCAGCGACGCGCCCAGATGCAGGCATGCGTCGGAGGCGGCCGGGTGCGCCCAGAACCCTGAACCCTCTTCGTGCGCGGGCCCAGCCGCGGCCAGGCCGCCCAGCGCGCTCGGCTCCGCGCGCGCGCCCCCGGCACCTCCCGGGAGCAGGCCGGACAGCGCCGCGGAGCGCGCGGCGCGGCCGGGCCCCGGCCGGGCCACGCTAGCCGGGGCGTGAGCGCCGCAGGCTGCCACGCGCGCCGCGAGGTGCAGGGCGGGGCGCGCGGAGCCCAGCTGCAGCGAGCGCATGCTGACGGCGGCCGGGGACGCGCCGGGCGCGAGCGCGACGCTCGTTTCCAGGACGGCGACGCCGCCCGCGCCGATGCGCATGGGCGCAGGTATGGCCGCCGCGAGCAGCGCCGGCCGGGCGGCGGCGGCGCCGCCGGCCACGCCGCGCGCGTCCAGCAGCATCGCCGCCGCCGCGCCGCCGCCCTCGAGCAGGGCGGTCGCGGGCAGGAGCGGTTGGCCAAACACCTGAGCGGGCGGCGCTGCCCGCTCGCTTGCGCTGCGGGCTCTCGGCAGGCGTCGCGCCCCGGTGGACAGTCGGAGGCGGCTGCGCATCTGCACATGCCCTGCTTGCGCAGCGCGTGTGTGCCTGCGCCAGAGATATCTAGCAGCTACCGGTCAAAGTGCAGTTTATCAGGGTCCCCTGCATGCATGCGCCCAGCCGCTCACCAGGCTGGCAGCGTGAGCCTGACCTACACGCTAGGGTAGGGTTAAGGTGACATGCAGATTGGGAGTCGTAGCTGTCCTAGCTAGGTGCGGCGCGCACCTGGTGGTCCAGCAGAAGCGCGAGCGCGGCCGTGCGCAGGCGCGCGGCCAGGCGCACCGCGCCGCCGCCGGCCGCGCCCGGCAGCGCCCGCCGCAGCAGCGCGTGCGGCGCCGGCGCGCACCAGTGCCGCGCGCGCGCCAGGCCGCCCCCCTGCAGGGCGCCGGCTCGGCTTGTGCGTCACACATGCTGTGAGGTGCTTCCGCCGTTTGTTTGACGCTGGATGCGCAGGCCGGGTGCCAGGCATGGCGCACACATGAGGCAGATGTGATGCTGGCAGCTGGCTGGTGCAAACATGCATGCCGTGGCCTGACACTGGCAGCTGGCTGGGGCAAGCGTGCACGCCACGGCCTGGAACGCCTGGGCGCACAGGCTGTCCTTTCCCACATATCTCCCACACCGCGGCGCATGTCCAACCTGCTTGGCTGGGCCAGGCACCCGGCTGCATGCAGCGGCGGGCAGCGGCGCCGGCGCGACGAGCGCGTGCGCGTTCACGCCGCTCATGCCGAAGGAGCTGGTGGCAGCCCAGCGGCCCGCGCGCCCGCCCAGCGCCCACCCGCGCGGCGCCGCCTGCCGTGGCAGCGCCGGCGCGCGCCCGCCGCGCGCGCGCCAGTCGCCGAGCGCGGCCTCCACGTAAGGGTTCACGACCCTAAGGTGGCGCACGGGCGGGGCTGCATGCGCGGCAGCTACAGCGGCCAGGAGCAGGCCGGTGAGCCCGGCGGCGCCCTCGGTGTGCCCGAAGCACGACTTGTTGGACAGCAAAGCGGCGGGCTGCGGCGCGGCGCCCGCGCAGAGCGGCGCCGCCAGCGCGTGCCGCAGCGCGCCCACCTCGATCGGGTCGCCCAGCGGCGTGCCTGCGCGCGCTCGGGTCAGCGCGAGGCTCGCGCGCCGCGCGCTCAGAGTGACTACCCAATCCTGAGTGCACGCACTGGGCCGTACCTGTGCCGTGCACGCTGACGGCGCCCACCTCGTCCGCGCCGGCGCCCGCCGTGCCCAGCACCGCGCGCACCAGCGCGCTCTGGCTAGGCCCGTTGGGCGCGGTCAGGCCGCTGGAGCGCCCGTCCTGGTTGACCGCGGAGCCCAGGATGATGCCGTGGCAGGCCGCAGCCCGCGGCAGCACGTCCCCTGGGGCCTCCGGCACGCGCGGGAATGCGGGGCTCGACGGGCACAGCAGCGCCACCGCAAAGCCCTCGCCGCGGCCGTAGCCGTCCCCGGCGGCGTCGAACGACCTGCAACGGCCGACGGGCGAGAGCGCCTGCGGCGCGAACACGCGGCGCGTCAGCAGCCTCGCAGACTGCAGCGCATGCGCAGGGTCAACCCAATTGTGGCAGAACCATCCCTGCATCTGTGGTGTTGTTAAAACGGTGCCCCGAGCTGTAGCAGACAATCCAGGCTGCTGTGCACTTGTGGTGGTGTAGAGACACGACATGGATGAGTGAGCCCTTTGACGCGCAGCGCCAGCCGCCTGAGCGTCCGGGAGCCATGCTCTCACTAGTTCACTGTCAAGGCATGTGATAAGCAAGCCCTCCATGCTCTCAGAGCGCATAACATGTCTGCTCATCACAATCGTGCGCTCTGTACGATTATCTTTGTCTCAGGTCGCGTCCGCGCTGGCGGCGACCACGCGATGGCGTCAGAGCGGACGCGACTTGAGACGCAAAACAACTGTATAGGGCGCATTTTTATGACGAGCAGACATGGGGTATGCTCTGAGGGTGGAGAGCTCTCTCATCACATGCCTGAACGGTGAACTAGTGAAAGACAGCTCTCGAAGGCTCAGGCGGCTGGCGCTCATGGAGAGCTCTCTTATCAAAATGCGCACGCACATGCGCCGGCACTTTCATGTTGCAAAGCGACCTAGCGACACTGCGTGAAATGCACTCTGGCAACTGCCGTGATAGCGGGTGCAACGCGTTTGCTCTCTGGCACGTTATGACTCCACACCAGGAGCTCGCCGCAGCTGCACTGACTGCATGATCGCGCGCCTGCAGCTGGCAGATGCCGGCGGTGGTCGCCGACAGGAGCATGGCGTTCGCACCACCCGCGAGCGCCGCGGCCGCCTCGCCGCCCGCCAGCGCGCGCGCGGCCAGGTGCGCCGCGACCAGCGACGACGAGCACGCCGTGTCCGTGGACACGCAGGGCCCTGCTCGCAGAGGCGCATGTGCGCTGTCTAATGACAGACAAATTTTTTTGGCACTGTTGCGCAATTCGCGAGACGAGCCAGGGAGGGCTGCTCGCGGATGTTTGTCAGCAGGCCATATTGCAGATCCCCGGGCCCTTGCTCACTGTGCGTCGTGCACTCTCGTGGAAGAGCATGTGGTTTGCAACTGCTGCAAAACAAAAGAAGGGTGTGCCAGGAGGTGGGTTTCTGTTGACGTTTCATGCAGGGAGAAGCGCAGATGCAGCCATATGCGTTCGTGCACGCGGGATAAGTGCAGCTGTGGCGTCCAGCCATGCGCATTGGGGCAACAGAGGGCGTCTGCGGCGTTGGTAGTGCTCACCACATCAACAGGGCTCCAGGGGCAGGGTTAGGGTCAGGGCCTAGCGCATACCCCTAGGAAAGATCGTAACGCTCACCGGTGAGCCCGAACGTGTAGCTCAGCCGGCCGACCAGGTACGGCGCGCCACTGCCGATGAACGCCTGCGGCGGCAGCGGCGCGCCCGCGGCTGCCTGCGCGGCCACGTACTCGTGGTACATGCAGCCGACGTACACGCCTGCGCGCGGTTTGGTCAGTGTAGGATACAGGGGCAGGGTTGGGTGCGCGCCCACGTACTCGTGGTACATGCAGCCGACGTACACGCCTGCGCGCGGCATGGGTAGGGCAGGGTGTATGATTAGGGTTAGGTGCACGTCAGGCACTCCGGCTGCATGCAGCCAAGGTGCACGCCTGCGCCCGCGCGGGTAAGCGCGAGACACGCAGCAGTCGCCCTGAAGCATGATCAGCAGGGCGTGCGTGACTGTGCGCGCGACCCTGCACGCCCTAGACGCCAGCCGTGCTACTCTGTGCGCGGAGCAGCGCCGGCATGACCTGCATGGTGGACGAAAAGAGTATGGCAGTGAGGGGAGTGCATCTAGCCAACATGCTCTGGCAACAGGCTGTAGCGTTTGCCAGCAGATACGTCTTCGTTGCACCTGTGGGCGCCGCCGGGGCGGCGCCAGCGTCAGCCATCGCCAGCAGCGCCAGCTCCAGCAGCATGCGCTGCTGCGGGTCTGTGGCGGCCGCCTCCGCCGGCGGCATGCGTAGCGCGTCCGCGTCAAAACGGTCGATGCCGTCGCAGAAGCCGCCGAACCTAACGCCGACCGCTCCGCCAGTGACTTGTTATGTTATTTGATCTGCTATCGCACAGCATGTGCTGGTGTGCACATATTTGCGCGGTAATTGCAAGTGAAGTTGGGGCTTGGCGTGGCAGGACGCCCAAACCGGCGTACGTGGGCAGTCGAAAGCACTTGCGCCTTTGTGTGAATGCAGAATTACAAGCCCACGAGTGAAATGGCATGTATGTTTCCAGGCCTTTATGGTAGCCGAGTGCGCCGAGCACACATGCCGCCGGGCCGCACCGCACGCTGACCGTCATCTTGCCGGGCGTCACGTCAGGCGCGTACACGTCGTCGATCGCCCAGCGCTGCAGCGGCACATCGCGCTGCACGTCCGCCGCGCACAGGGCCATCTGGCAGAAGTCGCCGACGCCGGCGCCGGCCACGGGCCCCGAGGCGCCGCCGCTCGCCGCAGGGAAGCGGCATGCGAGGCCGGCGATGTCGCAGGCCAGGGGCGCCGCCCGCGCGGCGCCGGGCCGCAGCGGCGGCCGGGGGGCTGCGGCCGCCACGCGGGCGGCGCCGCGGGGCTGCAGCGCGGCGCTGATGTGGGCCGCCACGGCCGCGATGGTGGGGTGGTCGAAGGTGAGCGTCGCCGGCAGCTCGAGGCCGAACCTGGCGCCGAGCGAGTCGCGCAGCTCCAGCGCGCCCAGCGAGTCCAGGCCCGCCTCCGCCAGCGGCTGCCGCGCGACAGCGGCCCATTTCCCTGTCTTGTGTGCATGGTGATAGCGCTCCATCAAGGCCATGCATGGCATAACCGTATGACAAATGATGTGTGGGCAGGGCTCTTGGCAACAACCGCACACAGAGCCATATTCCACATGCATGGCAGCATGTCTCTATGCCTTCGTAGATGCGCGTCGTGGTAGGAGGGCACTTCCCGGGCGCATGCCTGGCTGACGGGCATGCCGGGGCCCAGCAGCGCCTGCACCAGCGCCGCCACCTCCCCCTCCACGCCCGCATGCGCCTCTGCCAGGCCGGCCTCACCGTGAGACTCGGCCGCCGCGGGATCCGCTGCGCGAGCGGCAGCGGGCGCCAGGGCCGCCAGGTAGGCAGCCAGCGCAGAGGTGGTTGGGTGGTCGAACGTGATCGTGGCCGGCAGCTCGGCGCCGAACCGGGCGCCGTGCGCGCCGCGCAGCTCCACCGCGCCCAGCGAGTCCAGGCCCGCCTCCGCCAGCGGCTGCGGCGGCTGGCCCTGCTCAGATGCCTTTGCGCGTGCGCCGCTGTCCCTGATCGCAGGTGCAGTCCCAGGCGCACACCGGTTGGGGGCTCTACCCGACCCCTAACACTTTTCAGATGCGATTGTGAACGAGCAAACACCCTATGAGAGGGACCAGCCCTCGGAGGCGAGGGCGTGCGCACGCCCCGCGTGCGACGGCCGCCCCTGCACCTGATCGGCAGCGACGCGGGTGCCCAGCAGCGCGGCGACGGCCTCCTCCACGACCTGGAGCGGCTTCGCGGCCGCCACGCTAGCATCTGCGGGCTGCGCGCACGCCCGCAGGGCATCCTGCTCGGGTTCGAGCCGGGCCGCCCGCTCGTCCGCCGCTGCCAGCGCAGGCCGCCCGCCCTCCCGCCGGCCGCCGCGCCGGCCCGCGCGTAGCAGCGCGGCGAAGGCCGGCGGCGGCGGCGCGCTGCGCGGCAGGAGGCGCTCCCAGGCGACCGGCGCCGCGGCGACGCTCTGCGGCCGCAGCGCGCCAAGCGCGGCCGCCAGCAGCCGCAGGCCGAGCGGCGGGGTCAGCAGTGCCAGGCCCGCGCGCTCAAAGCGCGCGGCAACACGCGCGTCAGCCGCGGCCATGCCCACGGCCCAGGGGCCCCAGATGATGGCCGCGGCGGGCACGCCTGCGGCCGCGGCTTGGGAGTGTTTGCATGGCAGTGTGCCGGCGCACCAGCCTGGGTGGC
>JAABUO010006379.1_pt1 | contig 13584 bp, 13 predicted proteins | sample 5559291 | NCBI WGS metagenome assembly JAABUO01 (sample SAMN10711878, study PRJNA513372) | rock metagenome | isolation source: Antarctica rocks | place: Antarctica: Victoria Land, Finger Mt sud | reverse complement strand
CAATCTCAAGACAATCAGATGCAGTATCTCCAGCGTCTTGTATTTGTGCACAGGAGCCAAAGTCACAAATCTTGTAACAGTTAGCGGATGCTATCAAGACATTCTCAATCTTCAGGTCCCGATGAATGAGAGGCGGATCGAGGTAATGCATACACGCGACTCCTTCCACTACGTCGTTTAGGATTTTCAATATCTCAGGTTCGATTAAGCGGTTTTGCAGCCTAGCATTCATCAAATCGATAAGCCCGCCCCCAGAACAATATTCCATAAGCAAAAATACCTCGTAACCACCGTGTTTTAGATGTGAGGCGTGAGAATCAAAGTACGTCACGATGTGTTTTTGACCACAAAGTCGCTTCATCGACTCGACCTCCGTTCGTGCGGTCTTTAGGGCTTCCTTCGTAGCAATCGCAATCCTCTTTAAAACAGCCCATCGCGGTCCCTCCAACGGTTTAATCACTTGTACGACGTAAACGTTGGCGAAGCCACCATCGGAGAGGTATCTGACAACTTTGACTTTGTGTGAGCCAACCGTGATCTGCGTGCCGCTGGCGAAAATACCGCTCGGTCGCACATTTTTTAAAGCTGTCATATTCAGATGAGGTCAGTCAAGTGCATCTGATAGGTCTGTATCCGTACCAACAGTAGCGCATGCTGGAAAGTGCTGCGTTTCAATAAGTAGAAAAGGGGCAAGTTAAAAGTTAAACTAAAGCTCATTCACTATGCACGGCCAAGTTTAACCGTATCAATTTCTCTTGTTTAATGAGTAGAACTAGAAATTTAGGATATACAGTGCTGGAGGTGTGGAGGTGTTCCAGTTGCCATTGCCCAAAAAACTATAAAAAGGAGGGACAGATCCCTCTTACCTCCCAACCAGACACGACGAGAAAATGAGGACTTGCAATCACTAATAAATAATAAATACAGGCACCAGAACAGGGAGGAGCCTGAGTAGTATTTCGAGTTATATCGTATTACAAACACCGACTTCTGGATGAATCTACTTGGATATCACGTGATCTAGAATGGCAGGGAGCAGGCTTGATAGGCTTGTCGGCCTGTTGGATAATGGATCCACACCCTTAATCCGATCCACGGCTGCAGAGCAGCTTGCACAAGTTCAGAAGTTACATCCGGATGGGCTATTGAACCTTGTGAGCCGTGTCTTACCTCATCTGTGGTCGAAAAGCTGGGACACACGCACGGCGGCTGCCAGAGCCATTGGTCTGATTATCGAGTATGCTGAAGCTTGGGACCCGAACGGAGAGTCTGATATAAAAACTGAACGTGACAGTCTTGACGACACCGAACGAGTCAATGGGGAATCTGCGCGGAAAGGCGTTGACCGTCTGGAAAATAATATTTCGAAAAATATTAAACAGCTACCCATAGGAAAGTTGCGATTTGCATCAGTCGATATGAATGAGATCTTACATAACAACAGGCCACTCGTGGGAAGCACTGGAGATGAGTATGATGTGCTTCACCTTGACCTCTCTGATCGACTTGCCACGCAGAAAAGAGGCCTCACCTCCCGCCTGGGCATAGGTGGCGAGTACATTCAAGACGAACTCATGAACGCGCAAGACATTGCCATTGAGAGCAATGGCTTCGAGTCTCAAGGCCCGAATGACTCAAATGCTTCTAATGTCCATCCAGCGTCAATATCAGGAATTCAATCGACTCAGGCTGATTTGAATTTAAAAACTGCTGACTCGCATTTGTCTGCCCGCCAGAAAAATGCTATGAAGAGAAAAGCAAAGGTGGACGCACGCGGCTCGAATAAGTTGGTCGTTGTTAGATGTTGCTAACAGTAAGGTTGAGTACTACAGAGGCAGGGATACGAAATCATGCAGGTATCGTTAAGCACGAAAAGGCAGTCAAAAGCGAAAGTAATGAGCACAATGGTAGCAATAAATTCTCCATAACTCCACAAGCACAGTCTTCAAGGGTCGTCATCGATTATAAAGTACGCAGCACATCTCCAGGCAATACTTTGGCAGCCGATGGGAGCAGTAAGCAATGGCCATTAAAGTGCTTGTGTGATACAATAGTTCCACAAATCTTCGATAGATCGTGGGAAATAAGACATGGTGCACTGATGTGCCTACGTGATGTGATTCGGACCAGCGGAATAAACGCTGGGCGCGCCCTTGGATGCTCTAGACAATTGAATGATGCCAACAATCAGGCCTGGCTAGAAGATGTTGCCTGCCGTGTTTGTTGTCTTCTTGCATTAGACAGGTTTGGCGACTTTGTATCCGATCAAGTCATAGCGCCTGTTCGCGAGTCTGCGTCCCAGGCGCTGGGATCGTTAATAGTCCACATGCGCGCTCCTTCACTAATAGCCCTCCACAATCTGCTGTACCAAATGGTAATGCAGACTAACACGGGTCTTGCACGACCCGTTTGGGAGGTGTGCCATGGTGGCATGCTAGGGTTTAAGTATTTAGTAGCGCTAAAGAAACCTCTTTTATTCGAACACAAAAAATTAATGCAACAGACGGTCAACGCGGTAATCCACGGTTTAGCCGACTTTGATGACGACGTTCGATCAGTCAGCGCTTCAACACTTTTGCCGATAACACAAGAGTTTGTCGATTCGATGCCTGCATCAATTAGCAAACTGCTTGAGGTATTGTGGGACTGTATTACCCATCTACGAGACGATCTCAGCGCGAGTAATGCAGCGGTGATGGATCTTCTTTCCAGATTGTGTCAGATTCCAGCTGTGCTGGAGGAGATGCAAAGAACCGCATTTGCAGACTCATTGAGGTCTTTTGAAGTGCTGGTCCCATTACTTTATCCTTTTCTACGTCATACTATCGTCTCGGTTCGATGCGCTGTCTTGCGCGCGCTATTAACTTTTCTTAACATATCAAATGATCCAAAGGCGTGGGTAAATCAGATATCCGTCCGCTTGATATTTCAAAATATTGTTCTCGAAAGGAATGAGGAGGTGGGAGCGCTTAGTATGCAGGTGTTTCAGAGAATGATCTCATCATTAAGCGATCGAGGAGGTCAAACCCTCATGGACGAGTTTAACCCCATACTACCGGCTCTATGTGAACTTGCTTTCACCCCATTGGGACAGCCCAGAAATCATGTTGCGATGGATCAGTCCTTGTTTATCAATGCCGCTGGTATTACCGTCCCTTACACATTCCAACATTCTTCTGTATCTTCTATGGAGCGTCCATCTAAACGGCAACGAAACGACGAATATCAGAATAATCGGACGCCTACTCAAGTGCCAATGTCGAACATATATGACATAGATCGTCCGATTATTTCAGGTGATGTTGATCTTATTGGAATGGAAAGTTTCATCCAAAATAAGATTAGATCGTCTACTGCACTAGGTCACTTGGCTGGGACTTGGCCAGAGTACCAATTTAAATCGACTTTTGAAGGAGTAATATACGCAAGCCTGAGCTCTGACTCCTACTCGGTTTGTTTGACTGCATGTGTCGTTTGCGAAGAACTATTCAAATTCAAAGGCAACTTTTCAAATAAATCCATACTGCTCCTCCAGCGTCTCTCTAATATCATAAATTTAGAGCATGAAATCATATATTGCGATATCGCCATTCCCTTAAGGACTCTTCGCGCTCATATAAACTCTCTCTTTTCCGTTTTCAGGACTTCCGGTAAACTGTCAATTAACAAACTTCCTGACTTACCTTTGTTGGTACAGGGTGATACAAAGGCTGAGGGTGAAGTGTTCACATTACTGCAAGCTGAAAAGATTCTGATCGATGATTTTGAAAGAATGAAGCGCGGTCTTACATCGGCGAATCGGACGACGGCAGTGAAATCATTGGCGGATTCTAGAGATACCGCACTCAGAGCTCTTGAAGTTGCATCGAAAGCCAAGTTGGAGTTCCACCGCAGGGTCAGTGCGAGTGCAGCGGCTGCATTAGTTGCCGCTAGCGAATTACCGAATAAATTAAATCCCCTTATTCGGAGCCTCATGGACAGCATTAAAACTGAAACAAATACACAACTCCAGACAAGGTCGGCGATCTCAATGTCCCTTTTGATACGAGCCTGTGCTGCCAACAATCGGAATGTTGCAGTGGAAAAATTGATCATGAACCTTTGCGCATTCTTATGCGTTGACCCCTCAGAGGTCTCGGAGTTTCATTGTTATTCTGATCTTGACGAAGCGATCTTGACCGTGCGGAGAGAAATTGACGCAAAACCGCGGAGTGACATTGATTTATTAGACCGAAATTTTCAGCTTGCTTTCGTTGAACGCAGAGGTGCTAAAAAGGTCCTGGAACTCGTTTGTCAATTATTTGGGCCTAGAACTTTTTCAGCATTGCCCAAATTACAGGAGTGCATTTTCGCTGCGACCGAAGGAATTAGCAAAGATACTATCGATCAAGAAACTTCTCAGGGACAACGCATTGTCGATAGCCTGTCGGTCTTGGAAGCACTTGTATCAAAACTCGACAGCAGTCTTCATCCTATCATTATAGATCATCTTGAAGATGTCCTCAAGGTACTCTCGTCAAAATTAAGTGTCTTTCGGTACGCAGCAGCCAAATGTCTTGCAACTATTTGTAGTGTGATCAAAGTACAGGGGGTAACCCGCTTGATACAGAAAGTAATACCAATGCTCGGGAATGCGTCAGACCTTGTCGTTCGCCAAGGAGGGCTTGAATGCATATATCGTAAGCTCTATGAAATTGTGGAGCTCACACTGATTTAGATTTCGTCCAGCTCATGGAGATCGACATACTGCCATATGTTGTCTTTCTTGTTGTTCCCGTGTTAGGACGTATGAGTGATAGCAATCCAGACGTGCGACTTCTTAGTACCGCGACATTCGCAACATTGATTAAATTGGTTCCTTTGGAGGTATGGAACACTTTGCAATTCAGCTGACAGACAGGAAGGCATTCCAGATGCCGAGGGACTGCCGATTTCATTGCTACAAGGACGTGAACAGGAGAGAAAATTCATATCACAAATGCTCAATCCATCTAAGGCCGAGAAATTTGAGATTCCTGTAGTTATTAACGCAGATCTTCGGAATTACCAACAAGACGGAATTAATTGGCTGGCCTTCCTAAACAAATATCAGCTTCACGGTGTCCTCTGCGATGATATGGGCCTCGGCAAAACTTTGCAATCGATATGTATTATTGCCAGTGATCATCATTTGCGAGCTGAAAAATTTAAACTTACGCAAGCGTCGGAAGTGCGACGGTTGCCTTCGATCATAGTTTGTCCTCCAACCATATGCGGTCATTGGCATCACGAATTTGCGACCTATGCGCCGTTCATAGACACGCTAATCTACGCCGGATCTGTTCAGGAACGAACCCGGGCACGTGCCAATCTAGGGAAAGTTGATGTTGTAATTACGTCCTATGAGGTGGTCCGAAATGATGCGGATGTGATTGCGTCCCATGCATGGAATTACTGCGTGCTTGACGAAGGTCACATCATCAAGAACCCAAAAGCCAAGTTATCCCAAGCTGTAAAAAGAATTGATGCTTTTCATCGACTCATTTTGTCGGGTACCCCAATTCAGAACAATGTACTGGAACTATGGTCACTGTTTGATTTTCTTATGCCAGGATTTTTAGGCACTGAAAGATCATTTCAGGACCAATTTGCAAAGCCAATTGCGCAAAGCCGGAATACAAAGAGTTCGACAAAAGATCAAGAGGCTGGAACAATTGCGCTCGAGGGGCTCCACAAGCAAGTTCTTCCTTTTCTTTTGAGAAGGCTTAAAGAAGACGTGCTTTCGGACTTGCCGCCAAAGATCATTCAAGATTATTACTGCGAGCTTGGTGGTATCCAGAAAGAGCTCTACGAAGATTTTTCTCGAAAACAAGCCCCACATCGAGACGATGAACAAGGGCAAGATATGAAGCAACATGTTTTCCAAGCTCTTCAATACTTGCGGAAAGTTTGCAATCACCCTGCTCTCGTTTTGAATGAACGTCATCCTAGTTATAAGAAAATCATGGACTCTTTGTCCTCTCAGAACCGAAACATTCACGATCTGTCAAATGCGCCTAAGCTTGGAGCTTTGCGAGACCTGCTTATAGATTGCGGGATAGGAGTGGAAAATGCTAATGATGAATTTAACACAGTTGAGCCCGTCAGTCAACACCGTGCATTGATATTCTGTCAACTGAAAGAGATGGTAGACATGGTTGAAAATGACGTGCTGCGAAAGCATCTCCCCGGCGTCTCCTACATCCGAATGGATGGGAGCACAGATCCTCGTTTCCGCCATGACATTGTGCAAAAATTTAATTCTGACCCATCAATTGGCGTGATGCTTCTTACAACACATGTTGGCGGACTGGGCCTCAATCTAACTGGTGCCGATACCGTGATTTTTGTCGAGCATGACTGGAATCCCATGAAAGACCTTCAAGCCATGGATCGCGCTCATCGCATTGGTCAGAAAAAGGTAGTCAATGTTTACAGATTAATTACACGAGGGACACTGGAGGAAAAGATTATGGGGTAAGGAAGCAAAGATGTGCCAACTAACGGTAGGCTCCAGCAATTCAAGCTAAATATTGCGTCCACCGTGATCAATCAACAAAATGCAGGCCTGGACTCCATGGATACAGATCAAATTTTTGATCTTTTCGGAAGTAACGGCGATAGGGTGGACAAAAAGTCCGGCAACCGGCAAGACGACGGCACTATTGACGCTCAGGGGAAGCCCATACCTAAAGGAGGACAAGACATCCTTGAAGGGCTTTCCGATCTTTACGACGAATCGCAGTACGATGAGTACAACCTCGATAAATTTATTGCATCCTTGAAAACGAAAGCACCCAGAGTAGGGTAACATGGACGCCATAACTGCGTTGTATATAAGATTATTCATTCATCATAGAGCCCCACTAGGTCCTACAGTTTGCTGGTTTGTAAAGTCCTCACCTTTGCTAAAGCGCTTGAAAGGACAAGCTTGCCTGCGACGCGACACTCTAATAGAATATCTTGCACGTTGTGATCTACGTCAGCCTTCCATGTCGAGAACTACTTCGTCAGTACGCTTTGCTTTGAGTGGACTACCTCTAAAATATCGCCGGGTCGGACAGGAGCGGCAAAGCGAGCTCTGAAGCTCACAAATCGCGCAGGGTCTGACTGCGCCCATTGCTCGAGAACGTGTCGCACAGCAGAGTGCCATATAAACAACCCGTGTACAATTACGCCTCCGAATCCCATCTTCTTCCCTGGCCGTTAGTTGAGAGGCAAAGTATGCGCACCATTCTCAGGAGACGCATGCAACGGGTTTGTATCTCCATTAAGACGAAATAAAAGCGCTGCCTTGGGATCCACCGTTTCACAAACCACCTTTTCCGCTTTGCGATTCGGCCTTTGCGGCAAAGAACGTACAGAAGATGGACCCTTTGGACCGCCATACCCACCCTGTCCGACGGTAAAGCCCGACGACCTCATTCGTGTATAGATTCCGTTTGTATCTACGTCCACGAGAGCGGTCTCGCTCTCGAGTACAAGACCGGATTTGTCCTTACATTAGCGCCATGGAGAAAGGAACTACTTTATCCCATATTCCAATCGACTTACCACGCAGCTCAAAGTTTCTTCCCTGGCTGCTGGTCGGGATTGGTTTGAGCATTTCAAAGTACCGCTCGCCATCAACCATACGCCTATAATCAATCTGCGGGCTTCCCGGGATTGCGTTCCGCATTGCATTCGTCTGAGATTTTGCGAGAAAGTCATTCACCTCCTGGTCTGTTTCCTTGAATGAAAGACAGAGTGGATAGGTGGGGAAAGACGCGAACCCTGGATGCAATTCATACAGGAGATGAAGGTCCTTGGCATTCACACCAATGCTATTGGCGAAGAGTAGCACGTCTCGTTTTAGCCATGTCACTCTGACTGGCGGAAACGCGTAGTTTTGGGCTTTGGCAAGATCGGTCGTTCCCATGAACCGAGAAATCACGAATGTACACAATAATACCTAGCAATGCATTATGACATGACTTCTTCCTCAAACTCGTCGGTCCCATCCCCAGCCATGAGCTGGTCAGTGTTTTCTACAGCATGTGCGACAAGCTGTGCTTGGTCCTGCTCCCGGCGAAAAGCTGCCGCAGCCCGAGCCGTGGTTGCGAGAAAATTGAGATGAGTTCGTAATCTTTGTACACCAGACCCTGAGAAGACACAACTAAAGGTGAGCGGATGGCTGTATAAAACACTTACAACATCGCTTGCTGATGTTGGTTGAATTCTTGAGGAGGCTCGCGACAATGTTGGGTGAGGTCGGGATGGAGAAAGGCAGGCACTCCTGTCAAACTGAGATGGGTGAGGCGCGGACAGCAATTCAGGAGCTGAAGGACAGCCTGAATTAGACAGATAAGAAAAGAGGGCTTACCCCAAGGGAGAGGTGGTGGCAATAAGACAAGTGAACACGTTCTAGTGAGTTCTCCGCCGATTTCTTATTGACCATAGCGTATATGGACATATCGGTAATATTAATGCATTTGACGAGCCCTATTCGTCGAAGTTTTGGTAATTTTGCAAGTTCGTGGACTGCAATATCGCTAAGTTGATTGCAACAGGCCAAATCAATGTATCGAATGCGATTACAGTACCTCGCCAAGAATATAATACAGCGGTCCGTGATTTTGCTGCAATGTCCTAAATGGAGGTAATGCAGATTTTTGCCGAGCTTTGTGATGGCCAAGACACCCTTATCGGTAATGTTATCGCACTTTGAGACCACAAGATTGCGGATTTTTGGCGCGGCTTGTACAATTTTTAATATACTGTCATCTGTAATTTGGTTGCAGTTTGTAAGGTCGAGGATGCGGAGGTGCTCAAATCGTTGCATATCCAAACGCACAAAGGCACCATCCGTAATGTTTTCACAGTTCCCGAGCCTCAACTCACGGAGACACAAAATCTGCGACATGAGCCTCTGCACGCTCTCGTTTGTAATGAGGGCACAGGAGACAAGATCTACTTCCAGCAGATACTTTGCATCAGACGCCAATCGAGCAATTGACTTGTCCGATATCCGTTCACACGCGTGCATCTTGAGCCGCCTCAGAAGTGTGCATTTCTGCCCCACAGCAACGATTGCTGCATCTGTGATTTTCGTGCAAAGGGAAACATTCAATCCTTGAAGGTTCGGGCACGCCTCCGCGAGTACTAGAAGTGTTTCGTCCGTAAGCTCTTTCAATCCAGTCACGTCCAGAGCCAACAGATGGTGGTTCGGCTGCAGGATGGTCTTCATGGACGTGTCTGTGAGTTTTTTGCAGTGGGTAAGCGTCAGCCTCTCAAGACTCGTGCACACGGCGAATTTATGGAGAAAAGTGTCGGAAAGGTTGTCGTGCAGGTGCGCGAGATTTAGCCGTTTAATGAGCTGGGAATAAGGAAAGCAACGGTCTCCCTTGCAAACCGAGGTGAGGAGCTTGAGCAAATTTTTCTCGTTGGCGACAACTGGCCGAAACCAGACCATTTCAATACTGCACCGTGCCCAGGCCTTGCACACGAGCAAACACGGCAGGAGGTCTTTGGTGCTCGAGAGGAAAGAGAATATGTTGAGCATGAGTTCAGGAGGGAGCGTTTCGGCAGTTGAGCGAAAGCCGTTCTGATGGCCTGCTTGCCCCTTCATGGGCGGCGCAATCACGCCAGGCTCACTGTGGTGGATTTCGTCAAGGACACATCGTAGGTTGTCTGCATCGTACCTCTCGTCGTTATCTGCTACGTTGTCCTCATCCTCGTCCTCGTCCTCCTCGTGTGCCTCTATGCTCGGCACCGGCGAAACAGAACTATCTCGCGACAGTGTCATGAAAGTATCGACGTTGGTCCCTTCCTCATTTTATTTATTTATTTTATTTTATTTATTTATTTTATTTTCATTTCTTCTCCAATTGTCTAATCTAACCTTAGCTCCCCTAAGACGCCTCTGCGGGCGACACTGGCAGTTGACAGGCCAAGCAGTGCCTTCCACGAGTTTTGATCCCCAGGTAAAGCTAGGCTGCGGCGTAAGGAGTCTCCCGTTTCAATTTTCTTAAAATTCTATTCGAGTCTTTTTAGAGCTACGAAAGCCTACCAAACGCCATCCATCCCCTGCAAAGCTTGCCTGCCAGCCCTTGCAAAGCTACTCCCAAAACTCGTGTTGCCGCCTGTGAGCTCTATGCGCTGCTCATCTACCTCCGGTGTAGCTCACCTATTTTTGCTTATGCAGCCTTCATGGAACGGATTTTCTGGACGAGGGACTTCTTCCTCCCCAGTCCCGTAGCACCCTTGGAGGGGGAGGAGGGCCTATCGTCTTGAGGCTCTGAAACGACGCGCTGAATCGCACTGCGACTTGCCGGAGCGCCATTGAGAAACGTGGTGGTCCCCAGTCCAAGCGATTCATCACCGTAAACAAGCTCAGTCTTCATGGCTGGGTCGAAGGAGAGGGAGCGTGTAGCAAAGACCGGCTTTTTCCACTTCATGGTCGACCTGGAGTAGTCTTCGTAGGCTTCCGCACCCTGACTACCATATGCACTCTCTTGCGGTGTTTTGAGGGGGCCATTGAGCGACATGGAATTGTTTGCCGAGTCTTCCGGGAACGCCAGCATCGGTGATTTATAGCGGTTCTTGTTGCGGTGGGGGTTGCACGCGTCAAAGGGGCCGTCGTGGTGGAAGAGACCGCCACCGTATATTCCAGTCACATCCAGCCGGTCGATCTTGTCGAGGGGCACGATCTTCTTCTTCTTTCCACCATCCTTCGTCCCACCCTCGACAGTCTTGCCTTCTCCGTCTTTTCCGTCTTTTCCGTCTTTTCCGTCTTTTCCATCTTTTCCATCCTTCCCGCTCGTGTGCTTGGCTTCCTTATGCCTCTGCTTGTCTGCCTTGGCGACGCGGTCCGGATCTGTATTCCTTCGCAAACGTAACCTGCTCTTGTGCCCGTCGGGTGCGGCAATCTTTTTCGCCTCGGGAGATGCGGTCTGTGAGAAGGAGTGTGGCGTGATGATTGTGGCCGCAGAGCCTGAGGCGGCAGCAGTGGCCGTTGCTATGGGCGTCGAAGCGTCCGGGCGGCCCAAAAGATGCGCACCCGGGGGTTTGGTCGAGCGGGCAGCCGGCTCCTGGACGGTTTTGAAGTCGACGGAGCCAAAGGACCTTGGCAGCAGACCTGTTGCATCCGCGGGCGGGGGAGACTCGATCCTGCTGAGGAAGGGGTTGTTGGAAGAGCTGCGTGCCATTGGTTGATTTTCCGACGCTTCCAGTGGCCGCCTGTCACTCGTGTCGGCGGTTCGGTCCATGGGCTGGGTGTCGACAAACGGCCAGACCGGGGGCAGCCAGGGGTCCAGCGGCAACGCGTCCTTTTCGGCAGCGAGGGTGTGTGCGGGGGCCGGAGCAGAGTGCGCCGTGGTGCTCGCGGACGAGGACGCTCTGAAGGGGTTGTTCATTGGTGGTGTTGGTCGAGGGAGTTGTCCTCGTCGTCGTCGTGGGTGTTCGGGGTTGGGTTCGTGAGGAGGCTGTTCTGCGTGAATTTGGAAGCAACGGGGGAGCGCGATTTGATTGGCTTCAGGAAGAGGCGAGCAGATGCGGATAGGAGACACGAGGCAGGAAGAGGAAGGGGAAGCAGTCGCCTTGCCACTCCTCTGCTGTCCTGGAATTGTCTGGAGTCGTAATTCAAGCGTAGTATAATTCCCCGGCCTCTCCGTCTTTGAGCAAGACCTTCGCTCCCGTTTACAGCTGCACGACCAGTGGATTCAGTCGGTATGATTACTTTTAGAGGGTCACAATATTACTACAGAGTGGTTGATGCGCTTTTGTCCCTTCAAAGAAGCGTTCCCGTAGCTTCCAAAGCTTTCAGTGACGCAATACACGAGGGCCACAGATTGGGTCTTAAAACTTTGTCGTTTAAAGCGACAGCGGACTGCATTAAGCCCAATTTTAATGTCTATGGAGAGCTGGCTTATTTCGTGATGTACGCCGGCCAGAAGGACATCAAGCGTCAAGCTCGACGATGCTCAAACCTCACTTGAAGGAATGCAGCACCAAGCAGAGCTGCAAGGCTTTCTTTCTGACGTCGTAGCCATTTGATTTGATGCTGATGCTTGCTCGCTCAGGCACCAAATAGCACACTAGTAGTAAAGCGTGTGACCATTAAAACCTTCCTTCCCACCCAACAACACCAATCGGACGACGAACGACAGCCAGCGGGCGAGCGAGCGAGCAAGCATTGTCGAGATGAGCGTTGCCAGCGCAAACCCCTTCAATCTCCTCGAGCAGCAGGAAGAGGAGGAAGATCAATCGCAGACAGTGTCTGCGCCCTTGAAGGATATTGTAAGGACTGGGACGTCGAGCAAGAAAACAGACCAAGCCCCGGGTGAGGAGAGGGAGGCCCGCCCACGCGGAGGCCGAGGAGGGAGAGGGGCCGGTCGTGGAGGCAGGGGAAGAGGCCGCAGGGAGGGCAATGAGACCGCCTTCCGCGACAGGGAGGCCGGCACCGACAAGAACCATGAAAAGTCCACCGGCGACGAAGATGGTGGCGAACGACCACCTCGTGGAGCAAGGGGTGGTGGAGCCAGAGGCGGCCGTGGAAGGGGCAGGGTCTTTGATCGGCATTCGCAAACTGGCCGCATAGATACAGGGAAGCAGGTCAATCAGGGCTGGGGCGCCCCAGAGAATGAATGGGGTGACGAGACGGCAGCCACCGCAATTGCGCAAGCGGACCAGACCGAGGCGGCTGCTCCTGACGAAGCGCCCGCCAGCAGGAACGATAATCAGGGCGGTGGTGGGGGGGAAGATCCAGCAGCCAGAGCCGAGCCCGCGCCCGAGGCTGAGCCGGAGGAAAACACGAAATCACTCGACGAGTACTTGGCCGAGCAGGCAGAGAAACTGAGTTCCCTCGGATCGCTTCCAGAAGCACGCAAGCCCAACGAGGGCAATGCAGACCGGTGGGGTGATGCCCAGGCCATTGAGCGCGGAGACAACACTAGCTACTTTGGCGGCAAGCCGAGAGAAGGACCCCACCGACAGCGCACACGCAAGGAGAAGCAGGTGGTCGAGATCACACCGCTGCCGACCCCCCGGCCGCAAAGGGATGGGCGAGGTGGACGCGGCGGCGGGCGAGGTGGACGTGGACGTGGACGTGGCCGTGGTCGAGGAGATCACGGCGATGGTGGTGGCTACGGCAATACAGACAGCTACCGAGGCGATTCCGGGTATGGAAACGGGTATAGAGGCGACCGGGCAGCACCAGCCAAACCCAAGCAGCAGGCCATTAGTCTCGACGACTTTCCATCTTTATAGTCACACGAAGAAAAGCAACGAATGATATAATATTTCTATGTTCGTAATATCGTTTGATCGTCGTTGTCCAAAACATGCATGCTCTACCACAAACAGTACACCGTGTTGATGGTGGCCATTCCACTGATTATACTGACCCAAAACACGCAGTTTCCCAACGTTTTTTTATCCCGAAAGAATTGCGTCTTGGAGATGGCCGTTAGCGGAATCTGCGACATCTGACAAATAAGCCCGTAACCCCGCACCTTCTTTGTAATGCATGCCATGACCAGCTCGTGGACCAGACTTGAGAGCAGGAAGGTCGTGAAGATAGCTAGTGGT
>JAABUO010006378.1_pt1 | contig 13585 bp, 11 predicted proteins | sample 5559291 | NCBI WGS metagenome assembly JAABUO01 (sample SAMN10711878, study PRJNA513372) | rock metagenome | isolation source: Antarctica rocks | place: Antarctica: Victoria Land, Finger Mt sud | reverse complement strand
ACCGGCAGGCCATTTTCGTCTGCCAGCAAGTGGATTTTGGTGCTCAGACCACCTCGGGAACGCCCCAGAGCCGGGTCTTCGGAGCCCCCTTTTTACGCCCCGCCGCTGCCTGCTGGTGCGCCCGCACGATGGTCGAGTCCAGCATCAGGTAGAAGTTCTTCTTGTCCCGGACCAGGTCCGCGAAGATCCGCTCCCACACGCCCGACCGCGCCCAGCGCATGAACCGCGCATGCACGCTCTTGTACTTGCCGTAGCGCTCCGGCAAATCATGCCAGCGAGCGCCCGAGCGCAGCACCCACAAGACCGCGTTGACGAACAGCCGGTTATCCGCCGCCGTCCGCCCAACATGCTCCACACGACCAGCAAGCGTGTCCTTGATCCGTTGCCACTGTGCTTCGCTCAACTCATATCGACCCGGTGCCATCACCAAAGTCAAACAAAACAAACGAACCCTGCAAAGAGTATATGGGGATACCGCCTAGCGGCTCAAGTTCGGTCCGTCCCAGCCGCCCTCACGCCCGCTCCCCCCCAACCTCGCGCACCGCAAAGAACTCGATCGCCGCCTGTCCCAGGGAACCGATCATCCTTCCCTGCGTATCCATCTTCAGGATCCCTGTCAGGAGACATTCATGCGTCGCTTCGCCCTCGGTTGTTCGTCGCCCTGCTCTTCACCGTCCACCTCCACGCGCAGCAGACCTTCACGACGGGCCCCTGCAACGCCGACGACGGCAACACCGGCGATCGCTTCTCCTTCCCCGGCCACCACGCGCGTGCCTGCGAGCTGCGTCGCACCACCCTTCCACTTGTGAACGGGCAGCTCAACGTCTCCGGCAACAACGGCGGCATCGAGGTCGTCGGCGAAGATCGCCAGGACATCGCCTTCGAAGCGCGCGTTGTCGCGCAGGGCTCAAGCCGCGAGCATGCCGAGTCCACCCTTCACCAGATAAAGATCGTCACCGACGGCGCCATTGAAGCCCAGGGTCCGCACTTCTCCGGCTGGTCCGACGGCGGTTGGTCTGTCAGCTATCGTCTCCGCGTGCCACGCCACCTCGCCGCCAATCTGCGCACGGAAAACGGTGGTATCGAGCTCACCAACCTCGACGGCGCCATCCATGCCGACACGACCAACGGCGGTCTCACCCTCATGGACCTCGCCGGCGAAGTCCATGCCACAACCGTCAACGGCGGCCTCCATGTCACCCTCGCCGGAAGTCAATGGCAGGGAAGCGGCCTCGTCGCGAAATCCACCAACGGCGGTGTCTCCATCAAAGCCCCCGACCACTACTCCGCGCATCTCATCGCCGAAACGGTAAACGGCGGCATCTCCGTCAACTTCCCCGTCACCGTCCAGGGCAACATCCGCAGTCGCCTCGACACCAACCTCGGACAGGGCGGCGCCACCCTGCAGTTCCAGACCGTGAACGGCGGCGTCTCCATCGCTCAAAATTAACCCTCACCCCTCGGTCGCGAACGATCCCTGGAGTCCATCTGCCCACATAACAGTGAGGGCGGCGCATCCCGCGCCGCCCTCGCTGTTTGTGCTCGTAACAGTTACGGATACACAACCACCGGGCTCAGCTTACCCGCGTTGCTCTTGTTCACCGCCGCTCCTACCCCGTCGACAACATGCGTGATCTGCCCGTTGCCGCTCAGAAACACGGTACCTGCATCGCGCACGGTCACGCCGCTCACCGTGGGTACGGTGATCGCATTGTCTTCGATGATGTCGATCCCCTGGCTGAAGAAGGAGTAGACACCCAGGCCAATCGCCTGGTGCGTCGTCACCCCGTCTGCCACCACGTAAGACGGGTATCCGTTCGCGGCTCCATCCTTCCACGCGCTCTGGCTGGGCACATCGTACGGCAGCTCGCTCTGGTAAAACAGGGTCTCCCCACCATTCCCGTTCCACAGCACCTGTTCCTTCTGGTAGTGCTCCACCGCCAGGCCCAGCGCCGTCACGTTGTCGCCATTCACCACCAGCCCATGGTCGGCCGTGTTCACCGTCCAACTCGCGCCGGCCCCGTGATCCGCCCGCCACGCCCAGATATCGTCCAAGATGACATTGTCGTGGTTCACTTCAAGGCTCGTCGTTGCTCTGCCAACCGTAGCTCCTCCAACCCGGAAGAACACATCGTTCAGCGTCACCGGATTGCTTGCGTCGTTCGGCTTCGCTCCATTGGGCTTTCCAATCTCCAGCAGCGCAGCTGAATTGACCGGACCCGCATCCACGATCAGCCCCGCGACCTGCACCCCATCCACATCCGCAATCGTCAGACCCGCCGTTCCCTTCTGCGGAACCAGCGTCGCCGATCCGAGACCTAGAACCACCGTATCCGCCCGCTTCACATCGATGGACACGTTGTACTTGTAAACACCCGGCGTAAGAATCAGATTCTTGCCCGAGGCCAGCTCCGCATTGATCGCCCTGATAGACGTCGACGGATTCGCAATGAAGAAGCTGCTGATCGGAAGCGTGCGCCCGGCCGGTAAACCGGTAGCCCAGCTCGTTCCTGCGGAGCTCGTCCGCGGCGCCGGTGCAAATACGTTGTAGTTGCCCGCCGCATCCACATAGAGGAACGGCTTCTCGCGGCTGATCGGCGTTGTCGGAAGCACAGTGTACGCGGGGTTCGGGTACGTCTGCGACGGCGCTCCCAGCACACCGGTGAAGACCTGATTCCAGACAGCGTTCGACCAGGGTCCGATCATGCTGTTCCTCACGTAAAACTGCTGCTGCGACCCGTTGACCACGCTGCCCGTCTGGGAGTCGGCAATAAAGCCGCCGCTCGCATACGACGGTGCTGTGCAATAGTCCATCAGCGTCGTGTTCCCCTTAATGTGAACCCGACGCATCGGAGCCGCCTGCGACACAGCCCAGAACTCGCCGGAGTAGCAGCCGAAGTTTGGTGTCGTCACATTGATCGCCAGGTTCGACAACGATCGCCAGAAGTTATCAAGCGCCGTGCATCCGTTGTTGTCGCACTGGTTGTGCACGTAAATCGATCCATTTACGGCTACGTCATCCGGCAGCGCGCCCAGGCCGGCAACCTCGGTGTAGAAGCCCACCTGAAAGTTGAGCGGAGTCGCAGCCGTCCCATACGTGCCCGGCTTGAACAGCAGCGCGTAGCGCTCGGGCCCGAACTGATTGCCCACCTGCTGGGCGCCGATCCGGTTCACCGTCGCCTGAATCTCACTCGTTGGCATGCTTGGGTCGAAGACCAGCACGTTCGGTCCAAAGTCCGGTGCCGCTGGAGCGGCTCCCTGTTGCGCAACCGCCGCGGTGCCCAGGGCACCCATTCCGAGCAGCAGTGTCCCGAAGATCCGTCCACGCGGCGAGATCGTCTTCCCTGAAGTTTCTCTGGTCATGGTCTATAGTCCCAACTTCTCTTGTACGTGCTGAGTTGTACTGCGCTGGCAACCTTAGGTCCCGGAACACAGCCTTGTCAAATCGCAACCAAGTCGAAATTAGAAAGACAATCGTTAGTTTCGGGCTACAGAACCCTCCACCGGGCCACCCGCAAACTCCCTCAGCACCAAACCGAAGCCCGCGTAAAAAGGGCGTCCCGCGCAGGGACACCCTTTACCGTCGTTTGACTTGACGCCGAACCGACGCAGCAGACGAGAGTTAGAAAATAAACTTACCCGCAAGCTGGAGCTGGCGATTGCCGGGGGTAGCCGAACTGAGTGGCGTTCCGTTCTTGTAAATGCTCACGTACGGGGTAGCCGATACATCGTTCGCTCCAGACAAATTCAGATAGTTGTGGCGTGATTGAGGACGTTATAAGCCTCCAAACGAAGCTGGAGACTGTAGCGCTCCGTGAACTTGATGTTTTTGTTCACGTTCGCATTGAACGACATTGTCCCGGGACCACGGAAAGTATTGCGTGCGCTCATGCCCGGAAAGGTATCCACCCCGTTCACGATCGTGGGAAGATCCGCGAAACCAACCTTTGGATCCGCATACGCCCCATACGCGGCTACATTGCGCACACCACCTATCCTGTAGGTCGGAAACGTGATGTACGCGAAGTTGTCCGCGGTTCCCGTTGGAATGGAATTTCCCGTTCTCTGGAAGGCCGGCCGCTGCAAAAAGGTGGCTCGCGCGCAGGCTGTGACCGACGACAGACCGCAGTCGTACATCGTAAATGGCGTTCCGGTCGCGGCGGCAAAGATCGATCCAATCTCCCACCCTCCCACCGCAGCCCTCGTAAAGCCGGTCGTGTGAAAGTCAGGCACCTGGTAGATCAGGCCCACCGACACGCGGTGCTTCTGGTCGAAGTCAGAGTTGCCGTGATCGAGCCCGTGATTATACGGATCGAAGTACGCGACTCCGCCCACATCGGCGTTCGCCGCACCATCTGTGAAAGTCGAGCTGGTGTTGTCGGTCGAGTGTGAGTAGGTGTAGTTCGTCGTTGCGGTAAGCCCCGTGTGGAACAGGTTGGAGGCGCGCACAAAGGTATTTAGGCCGTTATAGTAGCTGTCTCCATCCGCGCCGCGAATGTTAATCGAGGTGAACTGCGGGTTCAGGCGGTTGGTGTTGACGGCGCCGGAGGGAGCATATCTTGCTGCATCGCCTTCATACACCTGACCGTAGTAGGACCGGTTGTAGTTGGCGATCGAGTAGTTGTGAACGCCTCGAGTGCCAATATACGAAGCACCGATCGAGATGGAACTGGCAAGCTGGTGTTCAAGGGCAAGCGTATAAAATTGGCTGTACGCCGGCTTGATCCGTGGGTCAACGGCGCGAACCGTTCCCGGCGGGATCGCCTTCGTCACCCCGCTACCCCCGGAAAAAGAGCCCAAAACACCTGTACTGATCGGGATCGGTGCGCCGACATCGATATTCGTGAAGCTGATAGCGAGTTGCGACGGAGGATTGAGGGCAACGTTGTAGGTCACATTGCCGAAGTTGCGTTCGTAGCTTATGCCGTACCCTCCGCGAAGACTGGTCTTGCCATTGCCGCTCACGTCGTACGCGAAGCCGATGCGAGGCGCGAACTGTTTCTTGTTCACATTCCAGAGCCGGCCGCCCGGATTCTGAATACCCGCCGGCGCTGTATCGTTCACCCGCAGGATCTTGCCGGCCCGAATCCGGTCCTGCAGCGATCCAGAAGTGCCGAAGTAGAAGTTCGAATCCAGAGCCGAGTTCTTGTTATGCTGCGTTCCGTAAATCTCGTAGCGTAAACCGGCATTAAGGGTCAGCCGGGATGTTGCCTTCCAGCTATCGTTGAAAAAACCTGCGCCCTCATGGTACCGGTTGGACCGGCTGAAGTTCGGTTGGTTGACCGGACTTGTAATCTGGCAGCCCGGAACAGATTGCACAACACCAGTGACAAGGTCCTTCACACAGGGAAACTTACCTTGGGGATTAAGGTTGGCTTGGAAGTAGTTGAAGGTGCCGCCGACAAAATTGCTCAGCGCTCCCCCGGTGCCCGTCTGCACAAGCGACTCCTGCGCATTCTCATAGATCGCAAAGGTGTGATTGTCTCGGATATAAGTGTATTGACCCCCGATGGTCAGCGTATGACGGCCCCTGACGTAGGTAAAGACGGGACTCAGGACGATGTTGTTCTGAGGTCCGCCAGACGGCAGCCCATTTCCCGCGTTCGTCTCGCTATACCCGGGGAACACCAGCGGATTGTTGGCGATCAGCGGAGCCGCGCCGGAGTTGATGAACAGCGTCGGTCCCGCAGGATTCGCGCCCAGCGGCTGGTTGATGTTCACGCGCAGCAGGCCGATCTGAAACTGCGACGTGAGGCGACTCGAAAACGTATGCGTGATCCCGTATACCAGGTTTTGGGCCTTGGTCGTCTGCCCCGTGCTATACCCCGCGTACGGGCTTACGTTCCCCGTGCCAAGTGGTCTCACATCGTTGAACAGAACGTAACGTCCATACATCTGCGTGGCTGCAGTCAGGTTGTAATCCACCCGGCCAACGATGTTATAGGTGTTCGTCGGAACACCTCCCCCTGCATCCGCCGGAACCGTGACATTGACCTGCTGCAAGACCGGAAAAGCATCGTTGAAGACATTCGGCTGGGCAGCTTCAAGCGCCGCCTGATCCGTCGCAAAGGCCGACGTCACCCCGCCCTGGCTTGGAGGCAGGCCGAGCTGTCGCAAGGTCAAAACAGTACCCGTGGGTGTGCCGGAGATGGCGCCAAACTGCTTGAAAAATGCTTGGGTATTCGGATTGGAGGCGGCAATGAATTGCGGCGTCGGGATGTAGTACTGCGTGACATTTGAAGAGCGCACGCGCAGCCACTCCGTGTTGTTGAAAAAAAAGAGCTTGTCATGCTTGATCGGCCCGCCGACCGAGAATCCGAAGTTGTTCCGGACAAAGCGGTGCTGCGCAATCCGGTTGGCGTTGTTGTAGTAACTGTTCGACGCAAAGGTCGAGGGCCGATAGAACTCATACGCCGTGCCATGAAACGCGTTCGTGCCGGACTTGGTGATCACATTCACCACACCGCCCGAGGCTCGGCCGTACTCGGGACCGTAGTTCGAGGTGATCACCCGGTACTCCTGTACCGAATCCACCGGAACCGTGGTCGCCACACCCACGGAGAACAGCTGCGTGTTCTCGATACCGTCGAGCAGAATCTCGGTCGATGCCGACCGCGCCCCGCCAATGTTCACGCCCACACCGCGTGACGTCGCGCTCGGGTCGGCCGAGACCGTGCCCGACAGCGCGACAAAATCATAGGGATTGCGACTCTCCGACGGAAGCTCGAGAATCTGCGTGGTGTTGATCACCTGCGAGTTCTCCGCCGTCTCCAGATTGATCCCCGCAAGCGAGTTCGCGGTCACCTCCATCTGCTCGCTTGTCGAGTTGACGGACAGCTTGGTGTTCACCGTGTTGGCCGATCCAACCGACACGTTAAACGCAGTCGTGGTCGTTGTAGAAAATCCCGGCGCGCTCACGCTCAGCTTGTAGTCCTGCGGAACCAGGCCCTGCACCGTGTAATCGCCGGAACCGGTCGTCGTGACCGTCCGGACGGCTCCGGTAGCCATGCTCGTGACCGTAACCGTGGCGTTCGACACCACAGCGCCGCTCGCATCGGTAACCACTCCGCTGACACTTCCATTCTGACTTTGGGCGAGAGCCATGCCGGCACTCAGCACCACCACTGCGATCACAGACCGAAACCGATTTTTGGACAAATATTCCTCCGGGAGGGGGCGCTAAAATTTTTTAATCTACGAGAGTCAAGGCGTTGTGCGATAGGCAATGCACGTTGCATACCAATTTCGCTTTCTCCCATTTCAGAACGAATTCGCGCCCATATCTGCCCCAGCAGCGCCACGAAATACAGTTTCTAGTGCTCCCGCCCCCTGGTATTCCGTAAATCAGGAAGCTGGTATCCATAAGGAGCGAGAGATAAAGGTCGCGCCGATCCGCACCAGCAGCCCGTCACCCCCACCCGGCGCCACCGCCCCCTGAAAGCATCCGCCCCCAGGCGCCCTCCACCTTCAACGCCCGGCTGTCGGATACCCCTTCCACACGTACTCAAGCGCCTCCGGCAGCGTCTGCCGCCGCACCGCGCCATCCACGTGCCCCGCCTCCCGCGCAAACACAAACTGATAGGCATACCCCTTCGCCGCCAGCACCTTGGCCATCTCCTCGTTGGCCACCACCCAGTCGTGCCGGCCGTCGCGCATCGCATTCGGATTCAAGAGGTCCCTGTCGCCCACCTCCATCCAGATCCGCAGCGGCTTCGCCGGGCTCGTCGGGATCAGCCGCTCATGGAACTCCCAGGCACCATGCGGAGTCGCCGCCTGGTACGGCCATTGCTGATTCACAAACGTCCCCGAGTACGTCAGCACCCGGTGGTACCACTCCGGGTGATACCACGCCATAATCAGCGCGCACGATCCCCCGGAGCTGCCCCCCGTCGTCGCCCGGCCCTCCGGATCCCTCGTCAACAACACGTGGAACTTAGACTCCACCAGCGGCAGGACCTCTCTCTCCACAAACTCCGCGTACCGCCCGGACATCGTGTCATACTCCAGCCCGCGTTCGCTCCCCTGCGCATCTCCGCCCCCATTTCCGATCGAGATCGCGATCATCGCCGGCACCTTGTGCTTCGCGATCAGGTTGTCGAGCGCCGTAAACAGGTCCGCATCCGGCCCGTCCGCGCCCACAATAAACGGCGCCTTCGTCCCCGCCACATACTGCTTGGGGATATACACCGACACCCGCCGGCGGTACGGAGCAGGTCCGCTTGTCGGCACCATCAGCTTCGCCGGATCCGCCGGGTCTACCGTCCCAAACGTGCCCGCCGCCCGCGCCACCCCGGGGTAGATCGCGCTGTCCACCGACTCCATCGTGAACTCCTGCCTCGTCCCCCGCGGCACACCCTCCTGCACCGTCATCTCCGCCGCCGGGGCGTGCGTCGGCCCAATCACGAAGTTCCCATCCGCGTCCGCCGGCGGGTTCGTGCCGTCAGCCAACTCGGTCGCCTTCACATACCCGGGCGTGTGTGGATCGCGCGCCGGCGGCGTCACCCGCACCGGCCGTGCTCCCCCAGGCGCCTGCGCCATCGCCCTACCCAAGCCGGCTCCCGCCATCATCGCCAAAACCATGCTCAGGCTTGTCGCCAGACCAATCACCATCGCCGGCCGCACCCCACCGCACCCCGGCCTTCCCTCGTAGATCTTCATCATCCCCCCAATTCTTGCGCCAGACATCTCGCGCGTCCCCAAACTATATCCAACACGACCCGTTGCTGGTCGTGGTCGGCCACCACCGCCCATCTAAACACGTCCCCAGGCTCTCCCTCAAAACCCGCCTACGCCCCCGGCGCTCTGATCAGGAGGCAAACATTACCATCACAACGCGAGCACTCGCATCCACGCAAGCCAGCGTCCTACCCGCATGCGCCTCGCCCCCCACGACCGCCTCTTCGTCCTCACCGGCGCCGGCATCTCCGCCGAAAGCGGCCTCGCAACCTTTCGCGGCTCGGGCGGCCTTTGGAACGGCTACCGCGTCGAGGAGGTCGCAACCCCCCAAGCCTGGCAGGCCGACCCCGAACTCGTCTGGCGCTTCTACTCCATGCGCCGCCGCGACGCCCTCGCCGCCCAGCCCAACCCCGCCCACCTCGCCCTCGCCCACCTGGAGCAAACCCTGGGAGACCGGCTCTTCCTTTGTACCCAAAACGTCGACGACCTCCACGAGCGCTCCGGCTCCCAACGTGTGCACCACATGCACGGCAACCTCTTCCAGTCCCGCTGCGAGCTCTGCGGCGACACCTTCGCGGATCGGCACACCTACGAGACCTCCGCCGACCTCCCCACCTGCCGCCTCTGCGGCGGCCGCGTCCGCCCGCACATCGTCTGGTTCGGAGAGATCCCGCTCGACCTCGACGGCATCTACCGGCATCTCGACCGCTCCACCATCCTCCTCGTCATCGGCACCTCAGGCTCCGTCTACCCGGCCGCGGGTCTCGTGCACGTCGCCGGCCAGCGCGGTATCCGCTCGGTCTACCTCGGCCCGGAACCACCCTCCAATGCAGACGCCTTCGACACCGTCATCCTCGAAACCGCGGCACAAACATTACCCGGCCTCTTCAAAACCGGGACCGCCGCACCGTGACCGCCGCACCGTGACTGTCGCGCTTCGCCCTCCACCGCTCCGCACAATGTACCGGCGTTACCCGACGCATCGCGGATCGCTGTCACTAACCCCGACGGGGCCCAACGGCCTCCACTACCGGGCCCGCTTGCCCCGCGCAAACCGCAACACGCTCTCCACCAGGATTACCCCCAGCCCCGCAAACAACGCCAACCCCACCGCCCCGCTCGACCCCCCCAACCGCCGCTCCGCCACCCACATCACCCCCACCCACACCGCAATCGCTACCGCAAAGCTCCCATCGTCCACAAACAAACCCCACACCTCCCGCACCACCGTCCGCATCCATCCCATCACCGCACCTCCAAAGCGGGAGCCGAGGCGCCAGGGGAGCCCCCAGCCGACACCCGCCGGCAAGCCGCCACCATCAGCAGCGCCACCACTAGGTAGCCCACCAGCAGCCCCAGGATCGACCAGTCCTCTCCCGGCCACGCAAGCCCCAATCCCTCACCGGCCCAGAACGTCCCAAACGCGGATGACAACACACCCACCGTAAACTTCAGCGTATTCTCCGGAACCCGCTCCAACGGCCGGTGCAGCACGACGCCCAAAGCCACCACCACCAGCAGCGCCGCCACCGCCCCCAGGCTCGCCGGCAGCAGCAGCCCCACCCCGCCTGCCCCGATCGCGATCACCAGAAACACCACCTCCGTCCCCTCCAGCATCACGATGTTGAACGCCGTCCCAAACGCCACCGTGTCCACCCCACTCCCCCCACCTATCGTCTCCGCAGCCGCGCCCATCCCCGCCCCCCGCATCGCCGCCTCGTTCTTCGCGAACACCGCCGTCTCATCATGGAGCGCAATCAGCCCCGCCGACCGCAGGATCGCCTTTCGCAGCCATCGCAACCCAAACAGCAGCAGCAGCACACCCACCCAAAGCTGCAGCGAATGCAGCGGAATCCGCAACAGTGCCGGCCCCAGAGCCGCCACGATCGCCGTCAACACCAGCACCGCCGCCCCCGTCCCCAGCAGCGCCGACCTCCACCCCCGCACCGTCCCCACCGCCAGCACCACCGTCAGCGCCTCCACACACTCCACCAGTGAGGCCAGAAACGAGGCCACCAACGAAGTCCCCACATGCGCCCATCCAAAACCCATACCGCCTCCAACCATCTACGATGCAGCCCACCGAACCCCGCCCACCCCCAAACCGGCGCGACCTACTTCTCCTCCGCCGCCTGCCTCTCCGCAATCTGCTCCAGCTGCCGCCGCCAGTCCAGATCCTCCACAAACCCGCGGTTCGACCTCCACTCCTCCTGCACCTTCACAAACAGCTCCAGAAACACCCTCGTCCCCAGCAGCCCCTCGATGTCCTTCCGCGCCGCCGTCCCGATCCGCTTCAGCATCTCCCCGCCCTTGCCGATCAGAATCGCCTTCTGCCCCGTCCGCTCCACCACAATCGCCGCCGCGATCTTCGTCACCGGCAGCCGCCCATCCCGCAGCGGCTTCGTCGACGCCGGATCCTCCCACGTCTCCACCACCACCGCCGACGAGTACGGCACCTCCTCCCCCGTCAGCAGCAGAATCTTCTCCCGAATCAGCTCCGCCACCAGAAACCGCTCCGGCTGGTCCGTCACCTGGTCCCGCGGAAAGTACCTCTGCCCCTCCGGCAGCTGCGCCACCACCTTCTCCAGCAGCAGCTGGAGCCCCTCCCCCGACCGCGCCGAGATCAACACCACCTCCACAAACGTATGGAGCCCGCTCCAGTGCGCAATCAGCGGCAGCAGCTCCTCCTTCTTTACCGCGTCGATCTTGTTCAGCACCAGCACCACCGGACATTGGAGCTTCCGCACCAGCTCCAGCGCAAAGTCATCCTCCCGCGCGCTCGCCGCCCGCTTGCTCGCCGTAAACTTCTTTCCCGCCGCCGCCGCCCGCGCCGCCGTCTCGCCCGCATCTTCGCCCGCCTTCGCCACCACCGCCGCCTCCGCCCGCGGCAGCCGATGCGTCGCATCCACCAGAAACAGCACAGCGTCCCGCGACTCCAGAGCGTCATGGACCTCCTGCATCATCCGCCGATCCAGCTGCGTCTCCGGCTTGTGCACCCCCGGCGTATCCACCAGCACCACCTGCGCCGCCGGCCGCCCCGCCACCCCCTTCGCCCGCTTCACCACCGCCACCTCCAGAACCCCCACCACCCGGGTCCGCGTCGTCTGCGGCTTGTGCGTCACGATCGCCAGCTTCTGCCCCAGCAGAGCGTTAAGCAGCGTGGACTTCCCGGCATTCGGCCGGCCGATGATCGAGACAAATCCTGAACGTAAGGGCATCCCCCATTATCTCCCCCTCACCCACCCCGGCCAGCTCCGCCCACCCTCGGCTACACTGTCCCGCATGACGCCCGCAGCCCGCCTCACCCTACTCACGCTCGCTCTTCCGCTCTTGCTCCACGCCCAGGCCCCCCAGAACTTCCGCTCCACCACGGTCAACCCCGACCACACCGTCACCTTCCGCTACCAGGATCCCGCCGCCGCCAGGGCCGAGCTCGCCCTCGAAGGCGCCGGCCCCAACCTCCCCATGCAGAAGAGAAGGACCCCGGCGGCACCTGGACCGCCACCTCCAAACCCCTCGCGCCCCAGATTTACGGCTACCACTTCGACGTCGACGGCCAACCCCGCCTCGACACCCACAACACCCGCCTCACCACCAACCTCCTCAACCTCTCCAACCTCATCGCCGTCCCCGGCGACACCCCCCAACCCTGGGAGCCCCAGAACATCCCCCATGGCGAGGTCCACCACCACCTCTACACCACCTCCGTCGTCCTCGGCCTCCCGCAGAACCAGTCCGACTTCTTCGTCTACACACCGCCCGGCTACGACCCGAAAGGGAAACGCGACTACCCCGTCCTGTATCTCCTCCACGGCTACTCCGACCGCGCCGACGGCTGGGTCGCCGTGGGACAGGCCAATCTCGTCCTCGACTCGCTCCTCGCCCAGGGCAAGATCAAGCCCATGATCGTCGTCATGCCCCTCGGCTACGGCAACATGCGCTTCGTCCTCGGCGGCTTCAACGCCTGGAGCACCCCCGACGCCGTCACCGAAAACACCGACCTCTACTCCAAGGCCCTCCTCACCGAGGTCCTCCCCCGCGTCGAGTCCGAGTACCACGCCTCCAAAAAACGCGAAGACCGCGCCATCGCCGGCCTCTCCATGGGCGGCCTCGAGGCCCTCTCCACCGGCCTCAACAACACCGATAAGTTCGCCTACGTCGTCGGCCTCTCCTCCGCCGCCGCCAGCGTCGACCGGGCCCGCCTCTCCACCCTCAACCCCAAATCCGCCAACCTCAAGCTCCTCTGGATCGCCTGCGGCGCCGAAGACCATCTCCTCGAACCCAACCGCGAGTTCATCTCCTTCCTCAAATCCAAAGACATGCCCGTCACCGCCATCGAAACCCCCGGCATGCACACCTGGATGGTCTGGCGCGACAACCTCGTCCACTTCTCCCCGCTCCTCTTCCAGGCGAAGTAAGGTCGTCATCCTTCGCGAAGCGGAGGACCCGCTTCTCGCCGTTGCCGTTGCTGTTGCCCGCTCTTCTTGCTTGTCATCCTTCGCGCAGCGGAGGACCTGCTTCTCGCCGTTGCTGTTGCTGTTGCCCGCTCTTCTTGCTTGTCATCCTTCGCGAAGCGGAGGACCCGCTTCTCGCCGTTGCTGTTGCCAGCTCTTTTGCTTTGTCATCCTTCGCGCAGCGGAGGACCCGCTTCTCTACCAAGGCAGCTCCCCCCCTCGAAGCTACTGATCTCCTCCGCCACCACCCGCTCGTCTAGACTCACTCCATGCTTCGCACCCTCGCCACCCTGACCCTCCTCACCGCCCCCCTGCTCGCCCAAACCCCCGTCCCCTTCAACTCCGCCGAACCCAACCCCGACCACACCCTCACCTTCCGCTACCAGGACCCCGTCGCCACCTCCGTCCTCCTCAACCTCGACACCGCCCCCAAGCCCATCCCCATGGTCAAAGGT
>JAABUO010006377.1_pt1 | contig 13586 bp, 13 predicted proteins | sample 5559291 | NCBI WGS metagenome assembly JAABUO01 (sample SAMN10711878, study PRJNA513372) | rock metagenome | isolation source: Antarctica rocks | place: Antarctica: Victoria Land, Finger Mt sud | reverse complement strand
CCTATAGGGCTGAAAATCCACATTTCATTTTTTTAGGTGAACTACGTAGCTAATAGAGCCTCTTTGGGGCCCTTCTGATACGCATGGCTCGCCCTGATCGGTCAGTTATAGATTTCTGATCCTGCTTCTGATCCTGCTCCTGATTCTGCCTGACCCGTAGCCTAACTATCAGCTGCTTTCTCTTTTGATTAAAGCTTGCTGTTATTAATTTCGAAGTAAAGAGCTCAGAATCTAAACGTCGTAAATCATTAATCTTTTTATTTCACAGTCTTGTTTATTAAGCTGAGATTACGATAGCTCGTTTTCGAATAAAAAAAGATTTTAAAATAAAGAGCTTAGAAGCTAAACGTAGTAAAGAATTAATTTTCTTTTGTCATATCTTTGTTCGTTAATTCTTTCTTCTTTCATCGATAATCTCTTAATTCATGATTCTTATAATATCGTAATTATTTTCGATTTAATTAATCTTTTATTTCTTTCTTTTATTAAGTTTAAGAAGTTTCAGATTAATAACATTCTGAATAATAAATTTCGTCATTACTCGTATTATTGCTTTACTCATCTTTTAAAGAATTTAACTAGCAATCGTTTCTTTTATTGCTTACTTAATAAGCTGCTGTATTTAAGAGATATTTACAGATATTAAAACGACTTTTAAATCTTTATTAAAATTAATGTATGTAACTGTAACTTCGAAAGACGTAGTTAAACGTATAACAATGTTGTATTACTGTGATTACTTTAATTCTTTAACAGAAAAAAAGTGTTAAAGTATTAAGGCTGAATTAAATGATAAAAGATTTGTAGCTGTTCATGTCTTTTTAATATTCAGTGATGTAATTATCTCATGTCGAGCCTGTTAATATAGCTTTAGAAAGTTCGTTTTATTAATTAAATAACTGTCTTTAAGTCGAGTAACTCGCTGAACATGAGTCTTATACGTAATAATTAATGAAGTAAAGACTTTAACATTAAATAATTAAAACAGATAAGTAATGTGAGTCGAAAGACACAGTAAAACGATTTTCTGACTGATGTAATAATTAATTATCTTCGTAATAATATAAGAAGCATGATCATTAATTAATAGCATTTAATATTCGTTTTTCTAATAGATTTTAATTTCTGAATTAAAGCATTTTTGTATTCAGATTAAATTTAATTCGTTATCGATTTAATCATTCTCGCTTAAAGTAATATAATCTCTTTTAAATACTTCGTATCAGATCTTTTATTATAATTTTTCTTTAAAGATAATTCACGACTTTAAGACTCTTTTATTCATAAATATACATTTAATTAACGAGACTTATTCTCGATTATCACATTAAGTCATATGAATCTTCTTTTCATACTTAGAAATCATGACTTAAAGTTTAATAATAACTTTCTGCATGAATTTCTTTTCATTCATGTTATAAATATCTTTTATCTTTATTTCATGCTCTTTTTTTAAACTCTGAAAGAGATTAAATTAGTCAGTTAAGATATCGTGATTTTAAGTCATAGCACGCTCTTTATTAAGCGAAGAAATATATACTGTTTTAATATTCGAATGAAGTTTCAGAAACTTTTAAGATTAATTAATTTTAACTGATTTCTCATTTCTCTTTTTTAATAATAGTTCGTTAGCTATTAAACGTACTTGCTTCACACGAGAAGATCAGTCATTCAGTCTCAGACCTGAAGACGTAGAATTCAGTCACGTATAGCTGCTTCTTCTTCGAAACTTAGTCTTTAAAATTCTTAATTGCGTGCAGCAGCAGTCTTTCGATCATTAATTCGATTTTAAAGAGTACTAGTTAATATTTTATATTAACGAGCGAGTTTTGCTTGAGAAGAATTTTCGTTAGCTGCTGAAGCCTCGTTTCAACGGGCGTGAGCAAGCGTTATGCGCTCTTTCTGTAAAAGTTCTATATCTTCAGAAGATATGAGGGGGGTGAGGGGGTGGCTGCCATCGTTTTGCTGATATGTTGAAGGATTATATTACTAGAATATGAAATGTGGATTTTCAGCCCTATAGGGCTGTCCCACTGCTAGGTTTATCCCACTGCTAGGTGAATCCTTCTAAGACAAGGTTCAAGGGAGCTTGGACCTCTCGGTTATCTTTGAAGCGAAATCTTGGAATTGAAGTGAACAGGCAACAAAAAGATACCGCGACATCAGATAATCACCCTTCACATTAAGTTCCTATGAAGATTTGATAGAACGTTATGTGAGATAGAGATCAACCAGCTATGAGTCGCTTTCACATGTTGAGAACCCTTGAATTTAGGGTGTTGAGGTGATGTTGTGGTGCCGAATCTTTATAGACTCGGTGATAAGTCTGCTGTACGAGAGGCGGGTCAGTGGTAAGGGTTCTTTTGCTATCTGCGTAGAGACTTCATTCTACTTAGTCGTATGAGCGCAGATTTTGCGTCATTATTTTTACTATGGACAGGATATACGGAGATAAAACAACATGCAAGAAAAGACGGTTCACAGATCGTACTTTCTTTCGTTTAGATCTTTCAACAGTCTTTACAAACCATCGAACAAAGCAAACTCAACTCCAAAATCCTGACCTTGGCCTTGTTCGAGCCAAAATTCTCACAACAACAGCATTAAAAACATGTTTCAAGGTTCCAGACCTTAGTTCATCCTTGGCACTAGGCTGGATTGGGAATCCCGCGACAACAGCAGCAAAATAAAACGCAAAATTGGCGGCGTTGTTCATGGATTCTGTAACACTCAGGTCGACTGCATCTTGAATGTGGTAGACCTCACTGCCCTCTGGTGATACCAGCCCATACATATGTGTCAACTCATGCACAAGTACCGAAACCTGGTTAAACGTTATGGATTGCCATTCGGTGAAATTGCATTGTCCAACAATATTGGGCAGAAGCCTGATGGAGGTTCGACCCATCCTTCTGTACCGAGATTGAAGAACAACGGACAAAGTCCCACTAATTCAGAATCCGGCCACTGGCCCGCTGGCACTGGCATATTCTGCTCACAGAGACTTTTGTATATGAATTCTGTGTGGGGATCGCCTTGATTTGCACAAACGAATGTTAGAGGGATCATCTTCTTTTTAAAACGTTGAGCCCTTTGAGGAGCTAGTAGGACTGGAGGGCCGTCTATCATTTTCTGATAGAGGTTTTGAACTGTAACCTTGTTTTCATTGGTTTTGAAGAAAGCTTTGAATCCATGCGTAGAAGAAGTACCGAGTTGACTGTTAGCGATAGCAGCTTGGAGATTGCTCCAGAGCTTTGGAAGGATATTCTGAAGTACTGAGGCTCGGGATCCAGCTTGTCCGTCACTACCGCACTGGAGCATTCGATAGTTGCCGCTCCATGCTATAGTCAATGGTTTAGGTTGTTGTTGAGCATATGTACAGCTGAACAGAACAATGAGACCAAGAAAAAGCCAGCTCGAGGATGGGCTTTCTAAGAGTATCAACAGCATTTCGACGATAGATGCGACTTATTCAATGATGAAAGGTATAGGGTTCGAGTATTGAAAATCGCTTGGGTGTCAGACTTAATAAATTCTCCCATCTTCGCGATAGTTCCTTTGCACTGACCTGATAGTCGACTGCTTTTTGTCCGACACAACCTCGCTACAAGGAAAATGCGCGCTTAAATCGACGTATAGAGCAGCAAAGCCAGTAAATGATCTAACTCTCAACTACATGCATGAACAGTTGATGACAGACTGGAGTCAACATTTACGCACCCAAACAGAACATCCTATGTGTGAGATCATCTGACACAGGTAACAAACTATATATAGCGACTCAAGCAATAGCTTGTATTCGCAACTGGGCTGTTCCCTGATATAAATCCGGATGGTTTCATACCTAGGTCAGAGAAACTGCTTACAAGAGGCAATGAACCGCACGGCCTCTTCTTCGCTAGAACGGTAAAGTTTAGTGTTTTGAGATCGAGAGAATTTATATGACTAGGGGTGCAGCTCACTGTTAATACTTTTCAGAGTCTGTTGCAAGAGAAATTACCAGGACAAGCATCGTCAAACGCTACACTGAAGCGCAGTTTCATAAATAGTGATGCCAGGTTTTAAAGACTTTCAAAAAGGAAGCTAATGGTACGATCTCTCTGCTTAGATGGCCGGCCTAGATGACCTCCTTAGACAAGAAGATCCTCCCGACCTCACCATAGGGGCGTTGATAAGAAGAAATCGCTAACATGAATTCATAACTCTTGCAGGCGCAAAGGCCACTAATGCCGCCTAGGCTGCGCATAACTCACGTTCGAAAGAGCGCAAAGGTTATTCTGCCTCATCCTCTAAGATAACCAGCATTGTGGTTGATCTAATGTGTACAATGCCTTAGTGCTGCCCGCTTGCTTATCTGACGGTACCTTATCTTTAGATGCACAACCCCGCAGGATTGGGTGGCCTGGTGTCACAGTGCATATGTGATCCATGAATCAAGGGTTCTTCGATCTCTCTTCTGTTCTTGAAACCCAGACTTTCTTTCACGTTGATCTACTCATACAATACCTGCAAAATGTCCACCGGAAGCGAGACATCAGGGAAGATTGAAGAACGCAGGGTCTTTGATGCACCGCCATTTGAGCATACTGTCGAGGATGATGATGCGGCTGATCTTGGTACGAGTCTGGGAGTACGCACTCGGTAATGGGTTCAATTGACGTACCTCATAGCCAAGCTTGGGTACAAGCAAGAGTTGCGGCGGAACTTTACAATGATCGAGATATTCGGAATTGCATTTAGTATCATGGGTTAGTACTACCTCATTGGCCGACTTTCCACTTGGCGTTTTTGATCTTTCTTTCACCGAGTCCATACAGTCGACCAACCAGTTTGTTCATATGATATTCGTCCGCAACGTCCTTCCAATCTGTGGAACTTTACGTTGCTGTTGTCAAAGGACTCACCCCTGGATAGTATCAGATCGGTTTTCCAGTTGGCGAAGGAGACGTATTGTTAATGCAGAGATCATTTAAAGCGTCAAAGTAGAAGAAGATATCACATTCTCCAATTCGACAGCGGGCTTAAATATTATCTTATTATCGGTCACTGATTCATAACAGGTCTTCTGCCGTCCATCGCCTCGACATTGGCTTATTCTATTCCTGCCGGTCCAGTGGGGATGGTTTGGGTCAGTAGAAGATGTAGAGAAATCTCCAGAAAGCTTGGCTAATGCAATTTCAGGGCTGGTTCTTAGCTTCTGGTTTCATTTTCATTGTGGGATTGGCTATGGTAAGCTGGGAACGTCACCTTGCATTTGGGTTTTGTCACTTATTCTCTGCAGGCAGACCTTGGCTCTGCTATGCCAACCTCTGGGGGTCTGTATTGGTAAGCTAGTCCTCTAAACTTGGCCACTCTCACTACCCCTTTGACTGCTTTGACTGAAAGTTTTCAGGTGGACGCATTTCTTTGCATCACCTGCTACTCGCAATCCCCTGAGTTTCCTTGTAGGCTATAGTAATACCATAGGGCTAGTTGGAGGCTTATGTTCGATTGACTGTAAACCTCGCGAGAAACATCCCTTCCCTCGAATCAAAAACTGACATTGAAGAACAGACGGATTTTCCTTGATGTTCCTCTCCGTCATCGTCATCGCTCGCGACGGGAACTGGACACCGTCCAACGGGGCTATCTACGGAACCTTCCTCGCCTGCGTCTTCTGCCACGCCATCCTCGCCTCCGTTATGTCCAAGATCATGGGAAAGCTCCAGACCGTCTTTGTTTTCATGAACCTCATTCTCATCGCTGCCACTATAATCGCTCTTCCAATTGGTGCTGCGCACAAACGCCACAGTGCCAGCTATATCTTCACCCAGACCGACAATCTAACGACGTGGCCCACGGGCTGGGCCTTTATACTAAGCTGGCTGAGTCCTTTGTGGACGATCGGATCGTTCGACTCCGCTGTGCATATGAGCGAAGAGGCAGCGAATGCGAAAAAGGCAGTTCCGTATGGTATTGTGCTGTCGATTGGTTCTTGCTGGGTTTTGGGCTTTATTATTATGATTGTCATCGCGTCGGTTATTAATCCTGATCTCAACGCTGTTGCTACAACGAGCTTCGGCCAGCCTATGGCCCAGGTATGTGCAACCCGTTTTCCGAAATTGTTCTTCCACGTTCGGATGGCTGCTAGTTGGATAGCGCCCCTCTATCACTCCAAAACCAAGCCCAATATACCCCTGCTCCGGCCCCGAGCAAAACTAACCTTCTCCCAGATCTACTACGACGCCCTGGGCAAATCCGCCACCCTCGGTCTCATGTCCCTCCTCTTCATCGTTCAATTCCTCATGGGCCTCTCTATCCTCGTCGCCTCCTCCCGCCAAACCTGGGCCTTTTCTCGCGACGGCGCCCTCCCCTTCTCCACTTTCTTCCGCCCCATCTCCCAGAAATTCGGCTTTATCCCGCTGCGTACTATCTGGGGCTGTGCTGCCTTAGCGGCACTGTTGGGCTTGCTGACGCTGATTGCGCCAGCCGCGGCGCAGGCGGTGTTTTCGTTGGCTGTTGCTGTGAGTTTGCAATCCGCTATAACACGGATAATCTGTGTCGTTAAATGGAATGCCCATAATTGATGGCTGGAAACAGGGCAACAACCTCGCCTGGGGCATCCCCATCTTTGCCCGCGTCGTCTGGGGCCAGCACAAATTCAAACCAGGCCCCTTTTATACCGGCGCCCTGTTCTCAACGCCCATCGCCTGGACCGCCGTCGTCTTTCTCTGCTTCGGCATTATTTTATCCATGTTTCCCGTTGGCGGGCCTAACCCCACTCGTACGTTTCCTTTTCTATCTTTCACTTTCGTCCTCTCAGCCCTATCCCGCCCCCTTTCGCCCTCCCCCCAGTCCAACCCAAAGCCACCTCCCCAAACCCCCCTCTCCGATAAAGGTCCCCAAAAAAACACAAACTAATACCCCCCAAAGCACAACAAATGAACTACACCGTCGTAATCAACGCCGCCACCTGGCTCGGCGCGCTAGCGTACTACTACATCAACGCTCGGAAATGGTTCACTGGCCCAAAAATGACCATTGAGACCACGGAAGGTGGAGTGGCTGATGGGATGGGTGGGGAGGGGCTGGAAGATGTCAAGGGGGTCAGGATGACGACGGGGAGAAGCGGGAACGAAGTCGCAAAGGGCGAGAAGGAAGGTGGTGGGGTGTTTGTTTGAGGGCGCGAAATCAACGACACTACGACTTTTGCCGTTTCCGCGACGCCCATTACGATCTCTTCTTGTCATGAAACACGACGTTCTGTGTATCTATTTCCTCTTGTGACTCCCCGCTCAACTTTTCTCAAAACCACGTGAGCATCTGTATAGCTCTCTCTCTACATGGACAAATTCTATCTTAGAGCATTTCAGCCAACAGATGAATGTATATTCCCTTCAACCTGTTCCAATCCCAACTTCTTTCAACAAAAAGACGTGAACCTATCCACTTTCCCTTCCATTCACCTCTTATGAAATCCACGCGATCGACACGGTTCAGGCATCAAACACCTCACCAGCCTCGTCGAAAGTTCTTGAGTTCACAAACGAATGTAAGAAGCTTTCCAATCTACAATCGTCTCTATTTCTTCAGTTAACGCAGCGCGATACCATCCCTAGTTGATCCCTTCAACTCACCCCCGACTAATCGAAACACTCGTTTCAATGGTGTTCAGCATCGCATTTTCCACATCCCCACAAATGTCTCAAAAAGAAACGAATATACAGCCCCCCTCACCCCACACCCATCTCGCTTCCCCCACCAAATCCTCCTCTCTCTTCCTCGACCCTTCCATTCGCCCCCTCGCTAAACACAACACTCACGCTCAACGGCTCGGCGCCAGTTTTCAGCAAACGGCCTACTCCACACGCGGCGAAGAGGATTCATGATTGAAAATGACAAGGGATTTCGTAAGGCATATACAAAAGACGACCAAATATAAGATCCTCAAAATCGGAATTTTGGTTCTCTGATATCTCTCACCTGGTTTCTGAAGCTCCTACGCAGCCTAAAAAAAAGTTCGCTGCCTAAACCGCCAGTTCCGGGTCTCACGGGCTTAATTAGCTTTCCCTGAGAAAAAAAAGAGAGAAGGCAAAAGCCAGAGAGAACAAAAACCGACTGTCTCGGTATCTTTGGTTCCCAAGCTAAAACAAAAGTCTGAAACCCGTAGACGCAAACACGCTCCCACCATGTCTTTCGTCCTAATTTTCCGTTCACTTCACTGCCATATCGCGTTTCCGTAAACCAAATCTTAGAGAATTAATCGTCTGGAAGGCTGGCTTTGCTTGGATTACTGAGCATATCTTCTGTGAGAGTAGCTTCGCTCGAACCACCGAGATGTTTGTCCATTATATTAGTGTTTTCTCTGGGGCTACCAAGCGTAGCCTCTGCAGGGCTGGTTTTCGGCGATTTGCTGAGGGTATTCCACTCTCTTTCCCACATCTTCATGAATTGTTTTGGGCGATTATAACCGTCGCCTGTATCCTGCAGAACTTGCATATAATCTGACAGTCTCAGAGCTGACGCAAAGCTCCGCTGATATGTTTCCTCTCGTGACTGCTGGGGCACTGATTGAACTCTTCGGATCTCGCCCGATAAATCTGATCTCAACGACTCTATAGCTGTATCATAGTGGCATATCTCCAAATCCGCGTCGCAACGATTTCAAGAAGGCTTTGTGCCATCGCACTGTAAGCAGCACCGCTTAGTCACCACGTAGTATTAGATAGCAAATAGAGATCGAATACCGTGATGCCGCGCTTTTGGCATGAAAAACAAGTAATTGGAATTATTGGGCTAGGTGAAACCCTTGCAGTGGGGGGTTTCTCTGCCCCTGGGTTATTGAATTTCAGTCCTATCGCTCTAATCAACTCAGTAGCCAGTGGGCACGCTTCTAGCTGATTGTGAGATCTCACGAACCCAATGAAAGAAGTAGCGCTATTTTTAGGTAGCAAGTCCCACACGACCACTGGTATTGTCAATATCATCAGCGTCGAATCGATCGTGTAGGTGCCTTCAACATGAGCAAACTTGACGAGGGCCGGAATGGATGCAAGCCAGTCTGCCAATTCGTACATTCCGAGCATTTGATTCTCCTCCAGAGACACTGTCACCGAGTGGTGTTGTAAGTTTCATATTCTCCGTAGAATGTAAATCGTCAAAAAACAAGTGATAATTCGAGCTGAACCGGTTTTCTCAAATATTTAGAATATAAGAAAAGGTGTAAAAGGAGGTGGAATTGGAGAAAAGATCTTGCAAGGAATGAAGTCATTCTACACTCAAGTCCTCAGCGTCAGCTTTGTGACAACCGCCTGATACTCAGCTCTACTTTCTTTACGCATGAGTGACTGCGTTTCTTGACAGCCTGAACATCTACATGGTTGATCCGCTAAGTCATGAGATACGGGAAAAGCAGGTAGAGATTCAGAGTGGATGTAGAGAGAACTCAAGAACTTTTACTAGCCTGAAATGAGCACCTTCGGACTCTTAAATTCCTGATCGGGCCATATCATAAAGTAATGATTTACTAGAGCCGAAGGGATTTATATTAACAGCGTTGGAGGAACCAGATGAAAAACAAGATAATTCATGAGCATTAGAAGTTAAAAGATCTTCCATACTAGGAAGCTTTGAAGGAGGTAGGGGAGCAAGCTCGATACTCCTTTGCTTTGCTTCATTTGCAAGGAGAATGTAAACTTGGGTTCGTCGATTTTCGTTCGGACCAGCACTGCGACATCTCGGCTTCTAATATTTGATTCTTGATAGATTATTAGTCAAATACTGTCGATAGAGCAATATAGTTGAAAGATCTCTCATAATACTTTTCTGTAGTATTTTGTGAAACATTAACCCACCTCGAAAGAACCTTATCATGAAGCAAAGCTGCTGAAAATGTGGTATCCTGGCTTAAGTATTTGAGTTCATCAATGAGGCTACGAGTACAAGAACGCTGGTTGACGCAAGGAGCTCTAGCCTCAAAGCCACAGGCAGCTACGACTTCTGTGATGCCACTGCCTGAGCCTGCTGCAGAGCTTGCTGCAGCACAAAAGTCCAGGGGTATCAGAACGTCCGATTTAGCCTGTTCAAACATCGTTTGTAGCCCGAACCACTGGACAACGGGAGAATCGGGCTTGTTAGGGCTGGATGAGAAGTGTTATCATCACACTTGGACAATATAGTCAGAGGAAACCGAGAGATATGTTAACTCTACCACTCTCCCTTGTCGGTAAGTCGACTGTTCCCATGTATTCAAATCGGCTTTTGAGATATGTCTGAAAGGGCTTACCATGACCATACACACTGGCGATCGTCGTTCATACCATCGTGGCCCCCATAGTAGACTATATATAAGGAGGCTGTCCTTTCTCTCGTGGTCTTCAAGAAACCTCATGAGTTTGAACGCAAGCAAGTTATGCGATCGAATGCTTGGGATGTTCTATTCCGCGGTTTGAATACGATAAAAGTCACTAAAGACAGTTCGGAATTCGGCCACTACCTTTAACTTAGCAATACTGAACTTTCTCATATTTCTGCATTGCTTATGAAAAAAACAACATGTAATGGATGCACCGACTTCTAAGCCATGGCGGTGGCTCGGTTTAAGTATCAACAAGATAGCCGCTGCGTATTTCTCCCCATGAACGAGCCTGGACGCTAACCATGTAGTCCGACAAGTACGGTGTGCGTAAAGAATTGTGAGATATAGGACGTTACTTTACCTTCAGCGATGACGCCTAAACTGTCTTCTTCCCAAGTCAGAAGGACCTCGCTATACCGAGACTTTCCTTTGTTTGGGAAAGCGCCAGCTACAGCGTCAGTAAGGGTTTCTCCACAAGTTTTGAGATCTTTTATGTGATAATTAGTGAGAAAAATATCATGAGTTCGCTCATTAACTTCTGCATTCATTTTGCCAATTTTGTGAAATTGGGGAGAACCATTGTATACGTTTGGTATGGAAGGGAGTTAAATGAATGTGGTTTTTTATCAAGTGCTCTGCGAAGATGATAAATAGAGTGGATTGAAGGCGAAGTATAGAGGCAGTGCTGATGTTACACAGCCTCGTTGTTAGTAAGCCTCAGTTGGGCAGTGCAACATTCTTAGTCAAGTCCTACTTCAGCCTGCTCGACTTTGAGCGCATCTTCCAATCTACTCAACATTTCCAAGATCTTCCGACATCATGATAAAGGGGTCTCTATGGCACATTTTATGTATTTTCATCAAATAAGCGTCAGAGTTCTTCTTTTATCAATGTTTGTATTTACCTCCCTCAGCTTCAAACCACGCGAAAGTAGATGATGCAATGCTATGTCTTTCGAGTGTCCTTTTCTACGTTGGATAGCCTACACCCTGCCCTACAGGACAGTTTGGCACATTCGCCTGCCACGCGATCTTGGCATATGCTGGCAAATAGCTATTTGTCGTAAAAGTCTTGGGCAGATAATACGAAACGTCATTGATCGTATACTTGGCACCCAGGCTCTGCAGCGCAGGAAGTACATCGGTGGGAGCAATGTAATCAAGGAACACAAGGTCAACGGTTGAGGGAAGACCGTTGGCTGGGAAGGACGCGTTGGCTTCGATGGCGTTTGGTTGAGGGTAGTTTGGAATCTTTGAATGAGGGGTGTCGTCACCGTCGGTGCCAAAATCATCTGTACGCTAGGTTAGCGATGGGGGGGGGGGGGGTTCGGCGATCCTTGAAAAAAGGGCTTACCAGTCGTGACGTAGCCGGGAGTGAGAGCTAAGCTCTGGCGGCGGTGGATTCCGCGGGTCAGAGGTGTTGTGCGCGGTTTCAGTCCTTCATGGGCGTGTGCTAGATCGGGTCCAGCGCAAGCTTCACCGGTTAAGGGAGTAAACTCGAAATCTCTAGACTCGAGATCACGGCGCTTCTTGCCATAGGCAGGGCTATTGAGAACGGCGAGGAGCTGACTAGCAAGGCCGTATGGCACGTTGGGAATGTACTGGAAGCCATCAGTGAAAGGGCTAACGCTGAAGCTGTCGTCGCTGTATATGGGTCAGCTATGATACCTGAAGAATTTTGAATGCTAAGCCTTACTAGGTAAATGGCCCCTTGACTAGATCGAAGCGGACACTGCCACTATTGATGAAGATCATGCGCGGGATCGTAGCCCTTGCAGGGTTAATGACGGTTGCAGACAAAGCAGTTGTCAGAAGCCCTAGGATGTTTCCGTCGGTTCCGAAAGGCTTGCAGTACAGACAATAGGTTTCAGGAGCACAGCCGTAAAGGGCAGTCAAGTTGAGATCTTTGCGGTCTTTTGTGATCTCAGCAGTAACGCGCTCACCGCTATGATAATCGAAGGTGTTGTCTTGAGAGCCAACAGCGTGGTAAGCGAATGTCAGTCGGTTCCAGTCAAGGTAACGCCTCGAGTAAACGGTGCTCGACTTGACAATTGAAGTCCCGTTGACCGGAATCGCTTTTCTGTTTGGATTTGGCACCCCACGGGGTTTCATGTTACCGTTGAAGGTAGTTGAGTTGATGCCGCTCATGGACAACCAGCCGAGAGTCTCGCAATACCGCCCTGGAGCCAAGTTAGTCTCTGATTATTCAGTGTCCACGGCGGAGATCGTTTACTTACCAGATTCTAATGCAGTAGATGTCTCATCGTAGACAGCGAAATCCCTATTCAGGAATTAGTTGGCTGATTAAAAGTTATTAGGACGACACGTACCGAATGTGGCTATGACCGCCAAAGACTTGAATCGGGGTGCTGGGATGAGCGCCACGGATTTTTTGGTAGACAAGTCCAAGGGTGTTTTCACTATCGTTCCTTCGAGCTGGGTTGTGCCCAATCAGTAGGAAAAGGTCGATGGGCTTCGGGTAATTCACCGCGTCAAGAAAAGTCTTCTCTTTGACGAGATCGGCAGCTTTGATGGTCTTTGATACGTTCGAATTGCCAGTAAAGTCATACAAAACACCAAAGGCCATGATTCGGAGGCCTTGTAAAGGAATCAATACCTCTACATAATTGAAGAACTGCTGATCTAGACCCACCATGTTGGGTTGTGAAATACCGGTATGGCCTTCCCACGTACTCGAATTGCCCGGTTGCAGGGTTAATTATTTGCACATTGCTAGTGACATATTTGTCGCCATAGACTTTGCTGAATTGGTTGAAGGTCTCGTACGCAATGTCGGTAAGGTAAAGCTCATGGTTGCCTAAGATACAGTTAGGTTTGTTTGTTACGTCTACAGAGCGAGATGGCAGTACCAATAGTTAGCACATCATAGTCCACATTTTCAAAGATGGGATTGGTGATGCGACCGTTCGGTTTTGTAGCGTCGCTGAGGCCGTTGCCATCATGCAAATCGCCTAATTCGAAAGGGGTCAGTTATTTTTTGCAAGGCAAAAGAGACATCGGGTAGAAGATTGTGGAGACTTTAAAGCATACCAGTGTCGATTAGCAACAAGTCGACTCCAAGATTACCAGCCTTATGCCTCATGTGTCTGTGAATGCGTCAGAATACTCCTACCGTACATCTAATAGTGGCGTAAATGTATACCTTGTAAATGTAACAAAGTCGCCCCAATCAGCACCATAGTTCTGCTCCTTGAGATGCCTGCCAAAAGGTCAGATATTTGCAACAATGG
>JAABUO010006376.1_pt1 | contig 13586 bp, 16 predicted proteins | sample 5559291 | NCBI WGS metagenome assembly JAABUO01 (sample SAMN10711878, study PRJNA513372) | rock metagenome | isolation source: Antarctica rocks | place: Antarctica: Victoria Land, Finger Mt sud | reverse complement strand
GAGCACAACAGGCATTGCTTGCTCCTCCCGCTAAGACTATGCGCAAACTCAGTGCGACACCATGCAGCAAACCGCGTGCCGGAAGTCTCGTTGTAATACTAGTGCGTGCCCGACGAGTGGCACGCCGAATCTTCGCGGCAGATGAGGCGCTGCGGAGCGATGCACACCTTCGGGGCGGGGATCGTGCGGCCCGAGCCCAATGATTACGGGCCTTGGGCGCACGTCTAACATCGACGGTCTGGGTGCCGCGTTGACATGAGTGAGGCGAGGATTGTCCTCCCGCCTTGATGAGGGACCGCCAGGCAGACGGGTGCGCTCCTATCCGTCGCCAGTTCCGTGGGTCATGTCCGTGCATCCTCCTGGACGCGGCCCGCGCGTGCCCCTATGCTGGGAGTGTAGCGGCACCGATGCCCAGCGGCGTGGGCCAGCGCACCGGCCGCACGGGCGGCGACGGGAGTCATGGAGGGGGAGCGTGGGACGACACGAGACGGAACACGGGGACGGGGCGCGCCGGGCGGGGATGCGGCCGGTCACGCTGGTCATCATAGCCGCGCTCCTCGCGACAGCGGCGACGGCGCCGGTCACACCGGCGCGCGGGGGCACGGTGGTCTTGGGGGGCGCTCCCGCCGGGACGGCGGCCCGGCGCCGCTCACAACGACGATCACCTACACGGACACGGGGCGCGAACAACTCTTCATCGTCCCGGCCGGCGTGACCCGCCTGCATGTGGTCGCGGTCGGCGCGGGCGGCCATAGCGATAGCGGGACAGGCGGGCGCGGGGGTGTGGTCGCCGCGACCCTCCCGGTGACGGCGGGCCTGCGGCTCTACATCGAGGTGGACGATGCCGGTGGCCTCGTCGGCGAGGCGGGCGGCGGCGTCGATGTCGACGGCGGGCGCGGCGGCGCCGCGTCCGATACCCGGACGTGCGCGGTCGCGGCGACCGCGTGTCACGGGCTCGCCTCCCGCCTCCTGGTCGCGGCCGGCGGGGGCGGCGGGGGCGCCAGCGGGACGGCCGGGGACACGGGGTGCGCCGGCGTCGCCGCCGGCGCACCCGGACCCGGGATAGGCGGGGGCAGCCCCGGGACCGCCACCCACGGCGGCGCGGCCGGGGCCGGCTCTTACAGCGACGACGAGTACAAGGGGAGTGTCGGCCGCGGCGGGTATGGGTCCTCCTACGAGCACGGCGAAGACACCGGCGGGGGCGGCGGCGGCTCCGACTATGTCGCCCGCAGCGCGGCCGACCGGGCGACCGGCCTGGCTCCGCGCGGCATGCCCCCCTCCGTGACGCTCAGCTACCGCCAGTCGCAGGCAACGCGGCCGGCCGGAGGCGGGGCGGCGACCGCCGCGCTCACGACGACGGTCACCTACACCGTCACGGGACGCGCGCAGCGCGTCGTCGTCCCCGCTGGCGTGACCCGCCTGCATGTGGTCGCAGTCGGCGGGCGCGGGGGCGGCGTCGACGGGTATGCCGGCGAAGCCGGGGAGCGGGGGCGACGGTCGCCGCCGACCTGCGCGTGACGCCCGGGCTCACGCTTGTCCTTGAGATGGGCGACGGCGGGGGCGTGGGGGTCGCAAGCAGCGACCCGGCGATCACCCCCACGGTCGCCTTGGGCAGCAGGGGCGCCGTGCCTGGCGGCACGCGCGCCGTCGTCTACGGCTCGGGGGGCGGCGGAGCCACAATCCTACGCGCGTGCCCGCGGGCGGCGACCTGCGCCACACGCGGCGCGTGGCTCCTCGTCGCGGGCGGCGGCGGGGGCGGCGGAGGCGGCAATAAGGCAAGGCGCAATCCGTCGGGGTGGGGATCGTGCGGCCCGAGCCCGATGGTTACAAGCGTTGGACACAAGGGGTGCAGGTAGGTGTATCTGGCTCGGAGCCTACCCTCGATCGTGCCTGCCCTCCTCCTCATAATAATATCGTCCTCTGCCTATAGCATGCGTATGCTATAGGCATCTGTTTCCGGTCCTCCAAGACCTGCGACCCCTGTACGATGGGAGTGGGAGTGGGAGTGGGAGTGGGAGTGGGAGTGGGAGTGGGAGTGGGAGTGGGAGTGGGAGTGGGAGTGGGAGTGGGAGTGGGAGTGGGAGTGGGACCACCGGCGCCTACACAAGGCGCACAACGGGGACACAACAGGGGGAGGGAGAGCGGCTTATGCGAGTTCTCATCGGTGCGACACATCCAGAACGAGCGCGCAAGGACGTTTCGGCGCACGACACAGGTCAAGGAAACGACGCTCGGAGGGGAGGGGCGCTGCGATGAGGGTTGCCGCCATCTACGACATCCACGGGAACCTGCCGGCCCTGGACGCAGCCCTCGCGGAGATCGCGCGGGCGCGGCCCGACCTCATCCTCGTCGGGGGTGACGTCGCCTCGGGTCCGGGCCTGCTCCCGCGCCCGACCATCGAGCGCCTGATGGGCCTCGGCGCTGCGGCGCGCTTCGTGCGCGGCAACCACGACCGGTTGCTGCTCGCCTGCCTCGACGGTGCCCCGTTCGACCCGGCGCTGCCGGAGTCGGATCGGGACGACCTGCGGTGGGTCGCGCGGCAGCTCGGGCCGGCCCATCACGATTTCCTGGCCGGGTTCGCGGAGCGCACGACCCTCGCCGTCGACGGCCTCGGCGCGGTGCTCTTCTGCCACGCCGCCCCGCGCGGGGACGAGGAGCTCATCACCGCGGCGACGCCCGAGGCGCGGGTGCGCGCGGCGCTGGCCGGGGTCGCGCGTGGCGTCGTGGTGGGCGGGCACACGCACATGCCGTTCGACCGCCGCGTCGGGGCGGTGCGCCTGGTCAACCCGGGCAGCGTGGGCATGCCCTACGGCGCGCCGGGCGCCTATTGGGCGTTGCTGGGGCCGGGCGTCGAGCTGCGGCGGACGCCTTACGACCTGGAGGAGGCGGCCGCGTGCATCCGCGCCGGCGGGCACCCGCAGGCGGACGAGTTCGCCGAGGGCAATGTGCTCCACCCGCCGACGGCGGCCGAGGCCATCGCGGTGTTCGAGGGGATGGCCCCCTAACGCGGGGCGCGCCCCGGTGGCCCGGGGCCGATTGTGCCGTCCCGTGGGGGCGGGGCCGTGACCGTCGGTGATGTCGTGCGGGCGAGTCGGGGCCGCACAGGAGTCTTGTCGGCACCTCACCATCGGGGGCGCTGTGGCGGACGCGGCGTGGCACGGGTATGGGCGTGCCCCCGATAGTGGGATACGTGCGAGCACGCTGTCTATGCCGCGCCGTACACGCGCCTTGCTATCGCGCAGGGGACCCTGCGCTGGTGGGCCGAGCGGGCTACCCCCGGCCCTCATCATCACGGCCGCGTACGATACACGGCGATGAGGGCGGAGACGACGGCCGGTGGCCGCGGGAGGCGGGCGTCTCCATCACCATCGGTCAGGACAGCGGCATGATCCGCATCCACGACTTCGTGCGGATGCCGTTCGATCAACACAAGCGGCCGCTGGCCGATTCCGCCGCAGCCCCGCGGACGGCCTTCACGTTGACGCCGTGTGTGCTCCGATAAGGCGTCATACCTCGGGGCGCGGGTAACGCATCAGGGCGATGATCGCGTCAGGCCGCTAGTGAGACCCTCGGGCGCAAGGATCTTAGGTGTCTCGTTGTCCCGTCGTAGCAAGGTTGCACTAGCGCGACATGCGCGGCGCGTATGGACCGGTTCGCCGTGCTGTCACGGTGTTCTCGAATCCCGTTGTCACCCCGACCAAACCTCATTCTGTTCGCTATGGAACCGGCACAGTGGTCCTGTTGTCGCGGTGTCGATTTTGTGATGCCTTGTTCGACGTCTTTGTGACGGGCATTCGAGCCCGCCGATGGAGAGTCAAGAGGGAGGATATAATGCGCTACGCGTTGCTGATCTACGCCGACGACACGCCCGCGGGCCAGGTGGGCACGGAGGGGCGGGACGCCGCGCTGGCCGAATACGCCACGTATGAGGCGTTCAACGAGCGGTACAAGGACAAGATCCGCGGCGGCGAGGCGCTGCGCGGCGTCGCGACGGCGACGACGGTGCGCATGCGCGGCGGCCAAACGCTCATGACCGACGGGCCGTTCGCCGAGCGAGACGAAGGAGCAGCTCAGCGGGTTCTATATCGTTGACTGCGCCAACCTGGATGAGGCCGTTGAGCTGGCCGCCCACCTCCCAGGTGCCGCGGGTGGCTCCGTCGAGGTGCGCCCGGTCCTGGAGGTCGACCGGGGGTAGCAGCATGAGCGCCCCAGCGGCCGGGATACCGTGCGCCATGCGCTCGATATCCCGTCGCCGGGGCCGGCGGCCGCACGATCCGGCTGGCGCGGCGGAAGCCGCGAGAGAGCATCCCCACCTCGACGGCATACGCAGACCGTCGATGCAGCAGGCGACCCCAGCCAGGGGCCGCGATCAGAAAGGATCGACCCATGACCCCGACACAGGACCCAACCCCGACCGCCGTCGTCGAGCGATTCCTCCGCGCCATGTGGCGCGATGTCGATGCGCAGTTCGCCGAGCTCGCCCCCGACGTCGTCTGCACCTTCCCCACCGCCCCTGGCGGTCCCCAGGAGATTCGGGGCTGGGAGACCAACCGCGCCTTCTACGCGACCGTCATTCGCCCGATGACGCCCACCTTTACGATCACGCGCATGGAGGTGCATGCCTTCGCCGACGACCCCACGCAGGTCGTCGTTGAGTACGCCTCGGAGGGCACCATCGTCGATGGCCACCCCTACCAGAACCGCTACCTGGCCCTCGGCACTGTACGCGACGGCCTGATCCAGCACTGGACCGAGTACTCCGATCCCGCCCCGATAGAGCGCGCCTTCACGGCCGTGCAGGCGGCCCCTCCGACGGCCGACGGTCGCTGACGTGGCAACGCGGCGGCTGTCACCGCTATGACGTCGGTGTGCGCGCCAGGTGCGGGCGCGATCCGTCACCGGCGCGATCAAGCAGGGGTACGCATGTTCTACCGGGCGTTGTGCCCACCTGTCGCCCGTCGAGCACCCAGTCAGGGGAGGTGAGCGATGGACAGCATCGCGCAGGCCGTCGAGCGGGTCTTCCGTCAAGAGTCCGGCCGCATCCTCGGCGCGCTCATCGCCGCCACGCGCGACTTCACCCTCGCCGAGGACGCGCTGCAGGACGCCTGCATCGCCGCCTTGCAGCAGTGGCCGGCCGCGGGCGTCCCGCGCAGCCCCGCGGCCTGGCTCACCAGTATCGCCCGGCGCAAGGCCATCGACCGCCTCCGCCGCGACGCGACGCTCGCGCGCAAGCAGGAGCAGCTCGCGGGCCTCGCCGCCCTCGATCAGGCGGGAGAGGGCGCGCCGGGCGATGCGGGCGAGGACGAGGTGGACTTCTCCGACGAGCGGCTCAAGCTGCTCTTCACCTGCTGCCACCCCGCCCTCGCGCCGGAGGCGCGGGGGGCGCTGACCCTGCGCACACTGGGCGGCCTCACCACGCCCGAGGTCGCGGCGGCCTTCCTGATGCCGGCACCGACGATGGCGCAGCGGCTGGTGCGGGCGCAGCGCAAGATCCGCGACGCCGGCATTCCCTACCGCGTGCCGCCGCTCCCCCTCCTACCCGAGCGGCTCGACGGGGTGCTCGCCGTTCTCTACCTCATCTTCAATGAGGGCTATGCCGCCACCTCCGGCGACGCGCTGATCCGCCAGGAGCTGTGTGATGAGGCGATCCGGCTGGCGCAGGCGCTCGTCGGCCTGCTGGCGCACGAGCCGGACGTCCCCGACGACCCTGAGGCGCGCGGCCTGCTCGCGCTCATGCTGCTGCACCACGCCCGGCGGCGCGCACGGGAGGATGCGGACGGCGACGCCGTGCTACTGGAGGACCAGGACCGCACCCTGTGGGACGCGCCACGATCGACGAGGGCGTGGCCCTGCTGGACCGGGCGCTTGCCCTGCGCCGCGCCGGTCCCTACCAGATCCAGGCCGCGATCGCGGCGCTGCACGACGAAGCCGCGACGGCCGCAGCCACCGACTGGCCGCAGATCGCCGCTCTCTACAGGACGTTGGCGCGCCTGACGCCCTCGCCGGTGGTGGAGTTGAACCGAGCAGTGGCCGTGGCCATGGCAGAGGGGCCGGAGCGCGGACTGGGGCTGCTGGACCGCCGGGACCTGTCCACGCCGCTGGCTGGGTACCAGCACTATCACGCCGCGCGGGCCGACCTCCTGCGCCGATCCGGCCGTCGTGACGAGGCGGCGGCCGCGTACGCGCGGGCGTTGGAGTTGTGCCAGAACCTAGCGGAGCGGCGATTCTTACAGCGCCGGCTGGCCGAGACGGCGGCACCATAGCCGGGAACGGTGCGCGTTCATGCAACATGGAGCGACGAACGGCTCCGCGAGACGTTGGGCTGGTGGTGAGAGCCTTCGGGGCGGGGCTCGTGCGGCAGGAGCCCAAAGGATTACATCTCGGGAGCAAAAATCTCATGGCGCCGCTCGCCGTGACGGCAGCGGCGTCATGAGAACCACAGGTGTGAGGACATGGACATCCGGCAGGCGTGTCCCCGTCAGGCGCACGCGCTCGAACCACACCTGATCGACGGTGACGCCGCGCGGCCTGCCCCACGAACGCGGCGTGGGCGAGCGTTAGGCCGGCGTAGCGGCCGTCGTCGGCGAGCGCCCCGCCCGGTAGCTCGCCGACGGGCGCGGTGTGCGCGGGCGGCTGCGGGGGCACGATGTCGTGGCCGGTGCGTCGCGCTTTCCGCGCCATGGCGCTCACCCTTCCCAAGTGGCGCGCAGGACGCGCAGCCAGTTCTCGTGCGCCAGCTTGCGCAGGGCGTCGTCGTCGTAGCCGTGCGCGCGGAGCGCCGCCATCAGGCGCGGCAACCCCGCCGCGTCTCCGATCGCGCGCGGCATCGTGGCCCCGTCGAAGTCAGAGCCGAAGCCGACCCGCTCAATGCCCAGGCGTTGGACCAGATAATCGACCTGTCGCACCAGGACATCGAGCGACGTGTCGGGCTCGTCGTACCCGTCGGGGCGCAGCGCGCTCACCTCGAAGTTCATCCCCACCAGCCCGTCCGACTCCTTGATGGCGTCGAGTTGCCGGTCGGTCAGGTTCCGCGTCGAGGGGCAGATGGCGTGCGCGGCGGAGTGCGTGGCCACGAGGGGCGCGTCCGAGAGCGCGGCCACGTCCCAGAACCCCCGCTCGTTGAGGTGCGAGAGGTCGAGCAGGACGCCGAGCCGGTTGCAGGCGCGCACCAGGCCGCGCCCCGCCTCGGTGAGCCCCGGCCCGATGTCCGGCGAGGCGGGGTAGCGGAAGGGCACGCCGTGCCCGAAAGCGTTGGGCCGGCTCCAGACTGGGCCGAGCGACCGCAGGCCCGCCCGGTAGAACATCTCCAGGGCGTCGAGGGCGGGGTCGATAGCCTCGGCCCCCTCGAGATGAAGGATGGCCGCGAACACGCCGGCGCGCAGGCAGTCCGCCACCTCGTCTACTGTGCGCGCGACGCGGATCTCCCCAGCAGACTGCTCCTCCAGACGGAAGAGGCGCGCGAGCATGGCGGACGTCGCGCGCCAGGCGTAGTCCGGGTCGATCGGCGGGGCCGGGCGTACCGCGTAGCCGTCGTCGGTGATGGTCACGTCGACGTCCACGCCGCCGACGATCACCTCGTCGTCGGCGATGGAGCCCGGCGGCACGAAGACGGCGCAGAAGCCGCCGCCGAGCCCGCCCGCGCGGGCGCGCGGGAGGTCGATATGGCCGGTGGCGCCGCGCGCGAAGAAGTCGCGCCCCTCGCCGTCCCCGCGCTCGGCCCGATAGAGCCTGAGCAACGTGTCGTTATGCCCATCAAGGATGGGTATCGCCGGTCCTCCTGCCAGTGCCATACGTGACGCCTCCTCCGGGCTGCCTGCGACTCGACCGACGCGGCGCGCGATGCGCGGGCGTGCGTCCGGGGGCGGCGCCATCGTGGCCGCGTCGACGCTAGCCTGATGGCTCCTGGCACGCCGAGCACGCGGGGCGTCCTCCCCACACCGCCAGCATACGCCCGCGCGGCAAGGGCGTCTTGAACGAAACGGCCATTCACCGGGCGAGTTGGGCGGCGATCGTGCGCGGCGAGAGCCCGCTCAGGCGCTGGGCCTCGCGGCTGAGGTGGGCCTGGTCCGCATACCCCGCCTCCCCGGCGCACCGCGCCAGCGCCACTGCGCCCTCGCCGTGGTAGGCCAGGCGCAGGAAACGCTGGAAGCGCAGGATGCGCCCGAGCGTCTTCGGCCCGTAGCCGAACGCCTCGTGGCAGCGGCGACGCAGCGTGCGCTCGCCGAGGCCGAGGCGCGCGGCCATGGTCGCCACATCCGGGACGGGCGCATGCGTCGCCCCCTCCAACAAGGCGAAGACGCGCCGCATCTCCCCGTCCGTCGGATTGAACGCCGATGACCGGCGGCTCACGGCTGCCTCTAGCCGCCGGGCGATGCCCAAGGGGGTCCGCGCCTCGCCGGCCCACTCCGTGAGCTGGCGCGCGTTGCTGCCCCAGATGTCCTCGAGCGCGATGCAGCGGTCCGTGATCTCCGATGCCGGCAGGCCCAGCCACCGGGGGGCCGCGCCCGGCTGGAAACGCAGCCCCACCACGAGCGCATCCGGGGCGAGCGTCTCGGCCACGGCCGACCGATGCGGCCCGTCGACGCTCAGGCGCCCCGCGATCCAGCGCAGGTCAATGCACCCGTCGGGCACGACGGCGATAGGGCCGACCTGACGGTCCGGCAGGCGATAGACCCATGTGCGGCGGACGTGCCGGCGCACGGTCTCAGGGGGCACGGCTTCGACATAGCGGCCGACCGCCGCCGCGAGCGTCGCGCTTGTCACGACACGCGCCCCGCACAATCATCCATCCACCAGCTCCTCGTCGTGTCCCGCCTACGTCGGCGAAAGGGGTGGTATGGTCAGCCAGTCCTCTGACCTTTACCGTTCCATTCTACATGCCCCACAGATGGCTATTGCGCGAGACCCTGTCAGGGCCGAGCGTCAGCGACAACCGCACGCCCACTCCGCGCCGAGGGGGATAGTGAGGCGGAACAGCCGTAGAGGGGGATGTAGATTCAGGAGAGGTGGGAGTAACGATCCGGGGCAGTGCTCACATCGGGCGTCCGTCGGACAGGAGAGGGATACTGCTGGCGCGACACTCCGTTATACTGGCAGCGAGGTGACAGTCGTCGAGACCGAGGCAGCGCAGGCGTGCGGGGGGCGCGGGTGAGGTCCGTCGTGGGCGATATGCGGCGACAGGGGCGGAGGGCAGGAGAGAACATGCTGCGCGGACACGCGACCGCCAAGGAGATCGGGGCCGAGCGCGACTTCCGGTGGCGGGGCGCGGAGGTCTCGCGCGTCGAGGGCCTGAGCGACGCCGTCTTCGCCTTCGCGGTGACCCTGCTGGTGGTCTCGCTGGAGGTGCCGCGCACGTTTGACGACCTGCTCGTGACCATGCGCGGGTTCGCCGCCTTCGCCATCTGCTTCGCGTTGCTCATGCAGGTGTGGTACGCCCACTACCGCTTCTTCCGGCGCTACGGCCTGCAGGACCGCTACACCGTCACGCTCAACGCGCTGCTGCTGTTCCTCGTGCTGTTCTACGTCTACCCGCTCAAGTTCCTCTACCCGCTCAAGTTCCTCTTCACGCTGCTGGTGGACCAGACGCTCGGCGTCGCGCGCGCGGACACGATCCGGGAGACGCAAGTGCCGCTGCTGATGGCGATCTACGTCGCGGGGTTCCTCGCGGTGCAACTCGTCTTCGCGCTGCTCTACGCGCACGCGTACCGGCAGCGGGCCGCGCTCGCCCTGGACGCGCAGGAGGTGGCGGTGACGCGGGGAGACCTGCGGGCGACGGGGGTGAGTATGGGCGTCGCGCTCCTCTCGATCGCGCTCGCCGCGCGCGGGGGGGCGGAGGCAGGGGGCTGGGCGGGCCTCACGTACCTGCTGCTCGGACCGGCGCAAGCGCTCAATGGCACGCTCACCGGCCGCCGCGTGCGGCGGTTGCGCGTGGCGGGGCTGGCCTCGGCCGGGGCGGGGCCGCATCCCTCCCGGTCTGACATGCAGGCTTCAGGCGACGCGCCCCCCACCTGAAAGGCGCATCCCTGCAGGGCGCGTATTACGCATTAGGGCAAGCGTAACGCCGCAAGGCGGCGCCGTATGTCCTGGCTGTCCCGCTTGTATCGGTCGTCCCGCGCAAGCCGGGCTTATCGCGTATCAGGCGTTAGCCCCGCTTCCTGGGCGCCGATGCGTCCGTCCAGGTCGTCGAGGTGGCGGCCCCAGCCGCGGATCTCTTTTTGTACCCAGTCGAGCTCGCCCTGCGGCAGCAGGCCGCGCGCGGCCTCCTCGCGGTGCGCCGCGCTCAGGTTGTCGAAGTACGCGACCTGCGCCGCGATCAGGCCGCGCCAGCGCCGCAGTGCGACGAGCCGGTCGTCGGTAGACGGGTTATGTTCGGTCGATGTTTCCATCCGGTATTTCCTCCATCGCGATGCGCTATTTCACACCCACGGGGGCGCGGCTGTCTTTCACCATGCTGCCGAGCGCGAAGGCGAGGTTGGCCGGGCGCTCGGCCAGGCGGCGCACGAGGTAAGGGTACCATGACACGCCGTAGGGGATGTAGACCCGCACATTGTAGCCGTCGGCGACCAGCCGCTCTTGCAGGTCGCGGCGCACGCCGTAGAGCATCTGGAACTCGAAGCGCTGCGGCGCGATGCCGCGCACGCGCGCGAAGCGGCGCGCGTGCGCGATGATCTCCTCGTCGTGCGTGGCGACGCCCGGGTAATTCCCCCCCTCGAGCAGGGTCTCCATCAGCCGCACGAAGTTGCGGTCGGTGTCCCGCTTGCGGCGGAAGGCTACGTTTGGCGCCTCGTCGTAGGCCCCCTTGCAGAGGCGCACGCGCACGCCGTCGCGTACCAGGCGCTCCACGTCGGCCGCGCTGCGATAGAGGTAGGCCTGGATGACGGGGCCGACGTTGTCGTAGCCGGCTGCGCGCAGGCGCTCGCCGACCTCGAGCGTGCGCGCGGTATACGCGGACGCCTCCATGTCCGTGCGCACGAAGATGTCGTGCGCGCGGGCACGTTCCAGCACGCGGCGCAGGTTCTCCTCGACCACACTATCGGAGATGTCGAGGCCCATGGCGGTGAGCTTGACGGAGATGTTGGCGTCGAGCCCGTGCGCGACGATGGTCTGGAGGGCGTCCGCGTAGGCGTGCGCGGCGGCGCGGGCGGTCTCCCGATCGCTGGTGTTCTCCCCGAGGTGGTCGAGGCTGGCTCTGATGCCCTGCCTGTTGAGGTCGCGCACGACCGGCACAGCGTCGTCCAGGCCCTCGCCTGCGACGAAGCGCAGCACCATCGGGCGCAGCGCAGGGCTCTCCAGCGAAAAGCGGGCAAGGCCCTGCTGGCTGGCCAGGGCAAGTAATAGGCGGTTCGGCATAGATCTTCTCCTCGGTATCACCCGATCAGCCGCGTTTCATCGCAGGTAGTGTGCCGCGGAGCGGCCGTGCCTATCAGGGCACGCGCAGGACGATCTTGCCGACGTTGGCGTTGGACGCCATGTAGCGGTGCGCGTCGGGAGCTTCTTCCAGCGGGTAGACGCGGTCGACCACGGGGGCGAGCCGGCCGTCGGCGAAGCGGTCGAGCGCGAACCCCTTGAATCGCTCCACGAGCGCGACCTTCTCGTCGAGCGGCAGGGGACGCAGCCCTGTGCCGATCACGCGCAGGCGCTTGCGCTGGATGGCGCCGAGGTCGATCTCCAGCGCGCCGCCGCCCTGCTGGCTGATCAGGATGAGGCGGCCGCCGACGACCAGGCAGGCCAGGTTCTGCCCCCAGTACGGCGCCCCGACCATGTCGAGGATCACGTCGACGCCGCGCCCGCCCGTGGCCTCCTTGACACCCGGCTCGAAGGGACCCTCCTTGTAGTTGAGGGCCGCGACCGCGCCCAGTTCGCGGCAGCGCGCGACTTTCTCCGCCGAGCCGACGGTCACGACGGCGTGGGCGCCGGCCGCGCGCGCCAACTGGATGGCGGCGGTGCCGACACCGCTGGCCCCGCCGTGGATCAGCGCGTAGTCGCCCGCGCGCAGGCCGCCGAGGTCGAACAGGTTGAGGTAGGCCGTCAGGAAGACCTCGGGGATGGCGGCGGCCTCTTCGTAGGAGAGGGTCGCGGGGATCGGGATAGCCATGGCGGCCGGGACCGCCACCTGCTCGGCGTAGCCGCCGCCGAGCAGGAGCGCGCACACGCGGTCGCCGCGCGAGAAGCCCGTCACGCCGTCGCCCCAGCCGGTGACCTCGCCGGCCATTTCCACGCCGAGCGTGTCGGGCGCGCCGGGCGGCAGGGGGTAGCGCCCCTCGCGCTGCAAGAGGTCCAGCCGGTTGAGGGCGGTGGCGTGGACGCGCGCCAGCAGCTCACCCGGCCCCGGGACCGGGTCCGGCGCCTCGCCCATCTGTAAGACATCCGGCCCGCCCGGGTGTTCGACGACGATCGCGCGCATTGATTTCTCCCATCACCTATATCGGCTACACCGTGTCACGGTATCACAGCTGACGGAACAACGGATTGAGCGGCGCGCGGCGTCAGCACGCCGCCGAGGCTGCCGCCGGCTTGGTCGCCGTAATGCGGAAGTTGACGGTGTACGAGAAGAACAGACCTTGTTGTTGCCGGAGCTCGATGTCGGCGCGGAGCAGGGCCACCTCCTCGGGCGTGAGGACGCCAACCTGTTGGGCATCCGCCAGCCACTCGTCGAGCAGCAGCGCCAGTTGCGGCGAGACATCTTCGCTGACGCCGACGGCCGGGACGACATCGACCCGCCACCCAAGCTCTTTGCACCACCCGATCAATTGCCGGGCGACCGCGCCGTTGAACTCGTGGTCCCCGACGAACCGCGTCAGGCGCCGCGTCAGCTGCAGATCGGACCCGAGCATGGCTCGCGCGTCGCAGTCGGTTTCCCAGAGGAGTATGCGCCCTCCCGGGCGCGTTACCCGCCCCAACTCCAGCAATGCCCGGCGGGGGTCGGGCAGGATGACGAAAAGCTCGGTGGCGTAGCAGCGGTCGAACGCCGCCTCCGGGAAAGGCAGGTGGTGCGCGTCCGCGACCTTGAAGCTCACCAGCGCGTCCGGCCCCTCCATCGCGTCCGGCCCCTCCAGCGCGTCCGGCCCCTCCAGCGCGTCCGGGGCACGCCGCGCCTCGGCGATCATGGCGGCGCTGGCGTCCACCGCCACCACCGCCCGGACGCCGGGAGTTCCGCCCGGACGCCGGGAGTTCCGCGGGCAACGGCGCGGGCTATCGCCCCGTTGCCGCAGCCGACCTCCAGGACGCGCTCGCCGGGCTGCGCGTCGATCCACGCGAGCGAATTGGGGTAGTGGACAGGGTCGTCATCCGGCCGCGCCCGGTTGAGCAGGGCTACGTATTTCTCCGCCCGGTCGCTCTTGTCGACGTGCGCCCAGCGCCATTTGTACGACTCGCGCTCCACGCCATGTCCTTTTGTCTCTTGTCAGCGTGAGTCTACCATGCGCGGCCTCAACTCTCCTCACCGGCCCGCGTCAAGAGCCCATCGGGCTGCAAAGACTCCCGGACCAGGCGTCGCTGGCGGTCGAGGTCGTAGCGCTCCGGCGCAAGGCCGAGGACGTCGAGGATGAGTTTTAGGCATTCCGTTTAAGCGCGGGCCATGTGGATCG
>JAABUO010006374.1_pt1 | contig 13588 bp, 9 predicted proteins | sample 5559291 | NCBI WGS metagenome assembly JAABUO01 (sample SAMN10711878, study PRJNA513372) | rock metagenome | isolation source: Antarctica rocks | place: Antarctica: Victoria Land, Finger Mt sud | reverse complement strand
AACGCATCACCCCTCCCACCCTTCTCTCAACGTATCATCCGCCTCTCCTCGTCTCCCAGCAAATGCAGCTATCCCTTCACCACCTGCTGCAGGCCTTGCATCTGATTCGAGTACACCCACGTCTCCGCAACATATGCTCGACTCGGCGATCCTGCTGCTTCCTCGCGAAGAGGATGTCGTACTCTCTCTCCAGCTGCTGGCATATGTAAGCAAGTACCCATCTCTCCGCGACCACTTTCAACATTCCCATCTCGTCAAAGGACTGAGTGTGAAATATCCCGATTCGGATCCAGAGAACCAGTATGTCGGCCTACAACCCATCAATATATTCCCCCTAGTCGAGAGATTCACCATCCGAAACCAAAACCACTCGCAAGAAATGCAGTATTGGTCGGGCGTCATTATGCGAAACTCTTGTCGTAAGGACGATGCGCGTGGAGGGATCCGGCAGTGCGCTTTCTTTCATTGCGGCAAATGGGAAGAATTTCCGCGACAATTCTCAAAGTGCAGAAGGTGCAGACGAACGAAGTACTGCAGCAAAATGTGTCAGTCCAAGGCATGGTCGCATCATCGCTTCTGGTGTGTGGAAACGGCGTACTAACACATCCCGACGGATGGTAGGACAAATCTATATACATATTCGGTGTAACTACATTGCATTGTTTCTCCTACTGGTAAGCCACTCGTTTGCGTGGAAGAAAGGCGCTGCTTGTGTCTTGCTAAAGGCGCGTACATCCACGGCAGTGGCAATCCCTGTCATTACGGCATCCCAGAAGCGGAAAGCCTTGTCCAGTTCCTCTGTTTTTTCAGTAGATGTAGAAAGGAAATTGTGTATGGCAATGGACATGCCACAACTTGGAGTATGCAGGAAGGGGAGCGACATGGAAAGCTGTGTCCAGTCCGTCCGTTCCAATCTCGTCGCATCAACATTCACAAACATGGACAGCAGCACCATCTCCTGCAGATTGCGAAGCGCGCCATTCAGAGTCTGAAGACAGGAGTTGCCGAGAGCGAACAAGCGATGAAGGAAGTGAGGATTGCATGTCGCGTTACATTCAAGTGCGCCAACTACCAGACAGACCAGCATGATATCCACATCGTCGGACTGAATAATTTGCGGGAGAACGTTGTAGCGAACGAGCTCCATAATCCAGAGGAGACTTTCATTGAAACTGTCACTTATGTTGGAGGACGCGTACGCGCTTGCTAATGCCTTTCCCCAGCCTGTCAGACCATGCCCTGGTCCCACAAAATTCCGCAGCTGTAGCATGCGCCATTGTGCATTAGCAAGAATCTCATCTGGATTATGAATTAGATGGCTCGGGTCTTTGGGTGTCACGGTTTGTGTAGCATTGGCCATGTTCACAAGAGTCTGGATGCAGAATGGCAAATCAGGCGCGTCGCTCCCGCTGTTTTCAAGTTCCTCCTCAAGAAATCTACTCTTGACATTCCAATCTCCGATGGTGTGGTAGCAGGTAGGGTCTTGTCGGTGTTGGATTGGCACCTCTCGCCCAGCATCAAACCAGTAGACTGCAGAGAGCGCCTTTGCTTGGAAATATCTGTTGAGAGGCTGAGTTAGTAAATTGAGAGCCTGGGTACGCATATCGAGAAGTCCTTCTACGAATCGTTGATAGACTGGGGATTGCCCGCCATCTATTGAAGCAGTTTGTGCTAAAATTCCAGATGTTAGTGTACTCAAGACTTGTGGTCCGATGAAGCCGCGCATTAGGTAGAAATATACTTCATCCGGCAATCGCTGGCTGAGGAAGTCGTGTATGTCATTTGGAGCGGTAGTTCTATTCAACGGAAAGAGCTTCCCGTCTTCGCTTGCAATGACGTGATGTCGAATAGCAAACTTTGCTCTCTTGAAACGATCCACATAGTCCATCTGCTTGACCTGCGGGTTTTCGGCGAAGCTCGTAACGACGTTCATCCCGGTTCTGAAGTTTTTCAACACGTCTGTTGCAGCACGAAATGAAAAGGTTCCGTTATTCAAAGCAGTATTGTCGATGGGAGGGAAGGTGGAGCATAACTCGAAGCCAGCAATGATGCATATGTCAAGAAATTGATCATCTGACATTCCTCCAATGTCCTGCAGAATGGCGCGCTTGATTGTCCATCCAAATGTATGACTTTGGGTATTCATGTCAACAATAAGCTTCGACACGTCAAAGAGCAAAACTTCTGATGGTCCATAGATTGCATCGATGTGCTGATTCATTTCGAGGTAAGCAAGTTGTGCCCAAGCTGAGAATGGTGCCACCATGAACTCGACTTGTGCATCATGGAGAATGCTCTGAAACCACTTTATATTTTCATTTAAATTTGGGGCCATGTCCGCGAACATTGCAATCGCTTGGTCTTCTTTACCTTGGTCATATGCATCCCATGCAGCTAATTTTCTCTGCACGCGTACGTCTTCATTTAAAAAGGGCCCATCTTTTCGAGCACCACTTGTCCCAGCAAACACGAAGAGTGGTGTTATTTGTGCTTCGCGTAGAGCCTTTACATCTTCCTCTAGAGTTTTCTTGAAACTCAAGGGGACGCCTCCTATAGCAGACAACAATGGCTCCTTGTGCGCGGCCATGGCCTTTGCAAAGTAGTGAGATGCATCAATGCCAATCTTGGAATCTTTCAGCAGGCTCCAAGGGTGAAATTGTAGCAGCTTGCGCTCAAACAAGTACGAATCGAATGCACGGACTGGCATCTGATATCGGTTATACACTTCACGTGATCATGTAACAGACTACAGTCCTCGTCTAAATACAGGAAGCCTCATCTTAAGTGTTTTCCTTTTCCCATCTGTACGCAAGAGCAAGCCTACGTCGTAAGTGTTCGGCTGCAGTCACGCTTTCAACATTAGCACCTTGAGCTAGGTCAGTGACGAGTCGACTTGGCACTGGCTTCAAAATAGTATTGTCAGCAGGGTGACAGAAATATGCAATAGACCGTCTCACGCGGTGGTACGGATCTCTTGGAAGAAAAACCCTATGTAAGGATGACTTGCAATCCAGCAGTCCAAAAACTCAACTGATCTGCGATATTGACCAGTATCGGCGGAGCCTCCTTCAAGTTGGATGATGGAGCAGGGACTGAAACCCAACCATTATTGATATGAACTTGTAATCCCCCCATCCCGGCCTGCTGAAAGAGCAAGGTGAGACTACCGTAGTCCGTATGCGCGCCTGCACCGATCTGCTCGGCACTAGCAGGGTAATGTAGAAGACGTAGTATACTACCGTTTGGCTCATCTATGGAATGTCGATCAGCGAACCAACTCGCACCTCCAAGCTCTGGTGATATCTCTAAAGCAAGAGGGATTAATTTCAGAACTTGCATGGAAAGCTGATAGCATTTTGTTGAAAAGCTGCCAATTTTGTCTTTGTTCACTCTAAACACGGCTGGTAATCTCTGACCTGTGCCGTCGTGTTTGACATGTCCAAGATTGAAAGTCCTGAATTAGCACTATGATTGGAAGGCAAACTCTTTGGCATCGCCTGCAGCCAAATCACCGTCCAGCGCTTCCCTCCCAATGGACGACCAGCCCAGGTTGTCTGGTTGAATAGCATACGGTTTTTTGTGAGTCACATCTTGAGTAAAGAATTCATTCGAGATGTTGAAAATGGATTCCACCTCATCTTGCTTGAATCCGTGATTGCTCACAAAGAAAAATCCACTCGACACTGCTGCATCGAGAATGGCTTGGGCAGCCAGCGAATCAGACAAGTCAATCACCGCAAAGTCTTGCTGCTCACTCATTCATTCATTCATTCAATCATCGATTCATTTATTTTCTTCATGTTTTTGGTAAATTATCTACATTTCTATGTCTACTCTACACCTTCTAAACCCTTAACAAATTTCATAGTCTGCTCCATGAACGTCAAAGTTAATATAGTGTGCGGACCAATGCGAAGCAAATGAGCCAAAAATCCCTGCTGTTAGCTATGGGTGTACAATTTATGACCTTGTAAAGAGCACCGATTCCCTCCGCTCGGACTGTCTTCACTAGACAATCCAGAGGATTCTTGTACAAGTTATGGCCTGCTTGGTTATACATGCGGGTCATAATGACATCAGGTCCCTGCATAACGCAGCAAACCCCAATTCCGCTGGCAGCACTCGCAAGGAGATGCTTTCGATACCCCTCGTCGATAAGATCCCATTGCTCGATCTGCTTCTTGGCTGCGTTGTAGATGGGGAGTTGCACGCTTGACCCTGTACCGGTGCGAATGATCGCACCGTCAAGCCCACGATAGAGGCCCCGAAACCCCTCTGTTCGCACCACCTGGCGAAAAGCATCCACAAAGTTCTTGTAGTTGTGCTGCGTTCCGACCGGGAAGACAGGCGAGTAGGATTGCAGACGGGTTTTGGCCAGGTAGAAGGGGCTGCCGGTCATGGCGCCCATGATTCCACTAAATGCACCACAAAACACATTGATGGCTAGGTTGTTGGCCTTGGGATCATCGTAAAAGACAGAAGTAAGTTCTTTCCTTATTGGTTCGTAGAGCCCGAGCCGGCATCCATTCAGTCCGATCTGATAGATGTACGCGGAACCCAACCCCTTCTGCAGGCCGCGCAGTCCCTCATTCTTGGCAATAAGTCCAAGTGCCTGTAGTGGGCCGGTGTAGACGCGCTTGGTCTGTCCTCTGGCCATAAGCTCGCCCTGCAACTGCAGCCGGGTCTTGACCAGCTCAATGGGGTTCGTGAGGGTGACGGCTCCGCAGGCAGCAAGCCCGCCGCCCACAAAGCCGCCTGCAGTGCTCAGCTGCTTCTTCTTCTTCTTACGGGGCAGCTCCTGGCTCATGGTTTGTATGCCTCTAGTCCTCTTACTCCACCCCCACGCCCATGCAACTAAAGAGGCAGTAGGCCAGGAACGAAGGCTTGACGAAGGCCAGAGACAGGCAGAATGACGAGATGAGGAAATAAAGAGATGAGCAAGCCAATCAGTAGCCAGCTGCTGGCCTCCTTGCGCCCCTCAAAGTCCTTCCGAAACAATAAGCCCAACAGCGCCATCACCAGCGTCGACTTTGATGACGGCGGCAGGTGGGCCATTGCGTCGTGCGAAGACGAGACGCTGCAACTGTACGATTGCAAGCAGGGTAAGCACAGCAAGACACTCTACAGCAAGAAGTACGGCGTGCATTTAGCTAGATTCACCCACCACTCGACCAATGTTGTCTATGCCTCGACCAAGGAAGACGACACCATCCGCTACCTGTCGCTCCACGACAATCTCTACGTGCGCTACTTCAAAGGCCATAAAAAGAAAGTCAATTGTCTAGAGGTCTCTCCTTTGAATGATCAGTTCCTCTCATCTTCATGGGACAATACAGTGCGGTTATGGGATCTGCGCTCCTCGCATTGTCATGGCTTGCTCAATATCCCTTCACCTTCCCTCACCACATTCGATCCAGCGGGTATTATCTTTGCGGTTGCCAACCACCCGCTTGAATCATCCATCTGCTTATACGATCTGAGAAATTACGACAAAGAGCCATTCTCCACATTTCGTCTTCCACCCGGCGCAGGCCACGGGCAGATTGCAGACTGGACGAAAATTGAGTTTTCCAACGATGGTAAATTAATTCTTATTGGCACGAGAGGAGACTCGCATTATATCCTCGACTCCTTTACCGGTGAGTTGAAAATTCGCCTATACGGTCATGCACCAACGATGTCGAATACACCCACTTCAGGCGACGTATGCTTCACTCCGGATGGCGGCTATGTGCTTGCAGGCTCCGCTGACAAATCTGTCATGGTCTGGGACCTGCACGCCTCAACTCGTGATGGCGCACTAGCTCCACAACATATACTTGACACATATAACTGTGGGGTGCCGCGAGTATTACAGTTCTCCCCAAAAAACCATTTGCTTGTATCTGCGGATAAGGAAGTGGTAAGTGTTTCTTCAATCTCTCTAACAATCAGAGCTTTTGGCTGCCAGAGTCGTAGAGATGGCCACAATATCTACATCATGATTGTATTGCAACTGCAAATTAGTAGTGATAGAGATATCCTTACTTTGTACATTGAAGCTTAGGTTTTCCTTTGTCGCCGGGAATAGTTTTCGCCACAAAATTGGTCTTGCCGCAATGACTACATCTCAATTCTCGTTCCTCCTCCTCTCCACTTTCGTCGGTCATCGCAAAAGGGTCGGGCGATAAGTCAGCGCTCGCGGTACTTCCAGCAAAGGACAACTTCCTCTGGGAAGGACGATGCAAGTCTAATGTTGCATTCCGAGTATCGTCGTAATAAGTCATGGAAGCGCCGGTTGCCATATCCCACATGTTTCTCCGGGCCGGCGGCTTCGTTCCCGTCCCGGGTTCTGCACTGCTGGATGAAGCCCTTCGCGAAGCAGGTCCACTAGGCGTCAATGAATCTGCAAGTGCCGACTTGCGTGGCGATACGCTTCGATGTCGCGCACGCATATCTTCCTGAGATTCGGAGCGGAGTGAAGATGTAGAGCTACGATTGCTGACAAGCGAACCGCGCCATGATCGGCCATCGACAAGACCACTATCCTGTTTCTGAGCAGCACCAAACATTCCACTCTTTGCCCGCTTACCAGCAAGAAGAGACTGATTCTCTGAATGCTCACGCTGGACATATGCACAATCTTGGCGAAACACTTTGATTCGACCGTGGTAATCTGCGGTTACAATAATGTTTCCGTCATAATGCAGTGAACGTAAAAACTGCTGTCTCGAAACACCCGACATGGCAGGCGCAATTGGTGTAATATTTCGAGAAGTGCTTGGCGTGTTCTCAGCGCTCGCTTCACCCTCTAGCTTCTCTGAATCATTGGACTTTCCAGAATGTTGAGCAGAAGCGCTTCTAAGCTTTACAGGCGGCGGACAACATAAATCATATATAGGGTCGCCGGATGACGCCAGCAACTGTCGACTTTTTGTTGGAGCCAAGAGTGCAACTGTGACAATGGCATTATGAGCTTGGAAGTACTCATAAGGTTCGCGACTTTTCTTGTCTCCCGTGTCGCCAAGAGCATCCCATATAAACACTCTCTTGTCTTCACTACCACTTATGACATATTTCCCGTTATCGCTAAAGCTTGCTCGGATTTGTGAACAGGTGTTTTCATAGCCTTTGAACTTGCCTTCCAGAGTTTTGTCGCGCAAATTATACATCCGAACTCTTGAATCATTGCTAGTCACCAGAATCTTAACAAAGGTACTCGTCTCTTCCGGAGGGACAGAAATTGTTTCGATTCCTGTGATTTTACCGCCGCGAGAATTTCGACCTCGCGAACTGCGAACGTGAATCTGGGTATGATACCGCAGCCCCTCAGTTTCATAAAATAGACATAACCCCGTGAAGCTCCCAGCGATTGCGGTCCTGCCATCCGGAGTAAAAGCAACCGCTGTGATCAGATCTGCAAGTTCATTCCAGTATGCCACTTCCTTTTCCGGTATGCTCCATAGACGTAATTTTGAATCTAAGGATCCAGACAGGAAGAACCTATCGTCTCGAGGGTGAAACATAATTGCAGTCACAAAGTCTGTATGTTGAAAGGCGCAGAGGCACTCCTTCCTAGATACATGCCAAAGTCGTACAGTCTTGTCCATACTCGAGGATAATAGGAAGTTGTTCTTACTCCAGCTAAGGTCCAACACGTCAGCAGTGTGTCCTGAATATTCACGAAACGGATCCGATCGGAATACTGGAGCGTGGATACGTTGCTTCTCGCCCTCTCGCCGCTCATCAGCAACTTCTTCCTCCTCCTCGTGTGCTCGCCGATCCTTCTCAGTAGACAAAAGGCTCCACACACGCACGACCATGTCCTGGCCACCAGTAGCGAGATATTTTCCATCCCGAGAGAATTTCATTGTCCAAATAGCATTGCTCTTTTTGCCATTTGATTGAGATGATATTGAAGCCATACTTCCCGTGAAAGAGGCCTTGTCGGATTGCTCATGCAGACCAGCAGAAAGTTCTTGTGCTAGGAAAACTCGGTCAAACTCGCGTTTTCTTTTATTGTGTGCGCGCACCCTGATATACTTTGGCGGCTGGGGATGTTGGGCAATGAAGCCAACAGGCTGTGAGAATACATGCGCATCAACTCCCTCGGACCTGTGAATATTATCTGCAGTTTCAGAATCGTCCTCGTGAACATTCTGCTTAGTGCCGCCAATGAGTCGACTAAAGAAGGAACCACTTTTCTTCCGGTCCTTGGACGACGCTCCTTCCTGACTGCCAATCTCTGGGGATCTTCCTGCTGGTGTAGATTCATCCTCATCATTCTTGTATCGATGATCAATCCTCGCACGCTGCAGAATACGTAAAGACAGTGGATCGGCTCCGAGATCCTCTGCATTTGAATGTTGCGTCTCTAGCTCCTTTCGTGGCGTCTCCTGAGCAGCCGCACTGCTAGATTGATTAGAGACATGGGCCGAATTTCCCTCGATCAATTCTTCTGCATCCCTTGCCTGTTGCTTGTCATCATCGTCCTCTCTCCCTAGGATAGGACTTTCAGCGGGCGCATCCGACTCATCATTGATTTTGATGCGTGGCTTGCTCATCCCTTACGCAAGTGAAATCTGGAATCGTAGACTCCTGTATATACTATGTACAACGTAAGTCACTACCATGCTTCCTGCCAATGGTCAGCAGCGACACCTGCCCATACGAAGGTTTCAGTTCCGCTTTCTCAATTCTCATTGTTTCACGCTGGAGCAGACCAGATCGCGAGCGACGACTCCTTGCACTATCTACGCGTCAATGCAGAGGCGTGCTTGAACTGACGACGTGATAGCAGCACTACCATATGGAGTCGGTAACTGTTGAAGAGGCTGCTGGCTTCGTCTCTTTTCTTGGAGGTGGGAGCGTCGTCAATTGGAAAGCCGAAGTCGAAGCGAAGAGCCATGGCAAGTGCGAATGACCAGCGACAACCCCGCGTCAACATGGGATCGCATAAACGAGAATTTTTATAGCCGCGAAGAGATATACGATGTCCAATGGGGGGCCAGAAATCTGTCCAACTACTTGGTCAGTGCGGCGCCTTATGGCGGTGCCATCGCCATGGTCCGGAATCAGTCCAAGTTGCAGACCTACCAGGCAAGTGCAGCCAAATCTACCATTGAAGTGTTCTCAGCTTCAGGGAATCTGCTGCACGCAGTTGTTGCTGATAAAGGCAGGATAAAGGGTCTTGGTTGGCTGGAGTCGGAGAAAATGACAGTGATCGGTGAAGACGGGCTCTGCCGTATCTATCACAATTTCCAAGGAGACTTTTCAATCATGTCGCTGGGAAGTGCGGCAGAGCATTCTGGAGTCTCCGAGGTACAATTTTGGGAGTCTGGGTTCGTAGCTTTGCTCAATAACCAAGAGTTTGTTGGGCTGACGGGAAACAAAGACCTTCGTACTCTTGAATTCTCCACCCCAAGGGTCGGTGAGAATCAAATGATCCGGAGTTGGGGACTTTTGAGTCCAAAACATTCCTTATCGGGTCACTTGGAAGTTGTGGTTTCCGCTGGTCCCACAATACTGACGTTGGACACGGGTGAATGTGTGGATCAAGATGTTACTCAGGGTCCATTTTCACATGTCTGCGTCTCTCCCGAAGGGGATCTCGTTGCTGCCCATGGTTTGGACATGAAGCTGTTCGTCATGTCTTCCGACTTTCAAAGGATCTTCTCAACCTTGTCGACGGATATGTCTACTCCACCCTCGCAAATCTCATGGTGTGGTAATGAGTCTATTGTGCTTGCATGGGAAGATGAGATAGAAATCATAGGAGCTTATGGTGGAACTCTGAGATACTACTTTGACGATCCTATTTATCTACTTCCAGACGTCGATGGTATACGCGTACTGAGAGGGCAAAAATTAGAGTACATTCGAAGGGTCCCGGATAGCCTGGTTGAAATCTTCAAAATCGGGTCAACCTCTCCCCCAGCAATCCTATTGGATGCTCAGCAGCAGTTTGAGGGAAAATCGCCGAAAATCAATTATAACATCCAATTAATCCGGCCACAGTTGGCAGAAGCAGTTGATACGTGTGTCAAGGCAGCAGGTCATACATTTGATTCCCATTGGCAGAAGCGCCTTTTGAAGGCCGCCTCGCTTGGCAAGTCGGCACTAGATCTCTACAACAGTGACGTCTTTGTTGAAATGTGTGAAACTTTGAGAGTCTTGAATTCATGTCGTAACTACAAGGTGGGAATATCTTTGACATATGAACAATTCTCCAAGCTTTCAGCAGAACGTCTGATTCAGCGTCTTCTCTCTCGGAGGCAATATACTCTTGCACTCCGGCTCGCAGATTATTTGCATCTACCGACCGAGGGAATATATATTGATTGGGCAAGCGTAATGGTCCGTACTTCCTCACAGCAGGAAGACGTCAAATGCCAGACGATTGTTAGTCGGCTGTCGAAGAAGACTGGTGTGTCTTACGAAGGTATCGCACGTGCTGCCTATGAAGAAGGTCGAGTAAAATTGGCTACTCAACTTCTTGATTACGAACCGCGGGCTGGCAGACAAGTTCCATTGCTTATGACCATGGAAGAAGATGGAAGTGCTCTTGTCAAAGCTATTGCAAGCGGTGATATGGATCTCGTCTTCTACGTCCTTTGGTATCTTAAAAAGAAACTCCCACTCGCCCAATTTTTTCGAATGATAAACAATAAACCTACTGCGGCTTCCCTGATTGAACGATACAGTCGACAGCAAGATCTTCCACTTTTGAAAGATTACTATTACCAAGCTGACCGACGTGCGGACGGCGCAAATGTCTTCTTCCAAGAAAGTTTTGATGCGGACGAGTTGCAAACTCGTTTAGATAAAGTCAGAGCTGGGCTCAAATTGCTCGCAGACTCTCGAGAAAACGCATTTCAGTCGAAAATTTTGGAAGAGCATGCCACGTTGCTCAAATCGCAGCATGCCATGGCAGCTGATCTTGGCGAGTCGTTTGTTGGCCTCTCAGTGACAGAAACGATTGCAAAGCTAGTAAAAACTGGACAAAGCTCTCGTGCGGCCAGGATTAAAGGTGAACACAAAATCAGCGACCGTAGGTTTTGGTGGATTAAATTACGCGCGCTTGCCGAAAGGAGAGACTGGGATGAAATTGACCAGTTCTCTAAGTCAAAGAAATCACCGATTGGATACGAACCCTTTTTCCAAGAGTGCCTTGACGCCGGGAACAACCGACAAGCGGCAAAATACATCCCGCGATGTACGAATGTCAGTGCCGTCACGAGAGTGGAAATGTGGGTCAAGGCAGGTGATCTAAAAAATGCAGGACAGGAAGCCTTCAGAGCCAAAGATCGTGTTGCGCTACAACAAATTCGTGGGAGAGCTCCTGAAGGACTTATTGCTCGAGAACTGGATTCACTATTAGATCAATTACCTCCCAGATAAAAGTAATGCTAGTACGCCGCCTCTATATACCAATAATGATCAACAATTTTCTCTGGGACGCAGAACAAATGCGTCCTCAAATCTGGAATGATCGTCTTTCAACTTTACTCTGAATGTTTTGACACTTGCAAGGAGGCCGCTCCACTCGTCATTCAAATCTTTAACGGCGGATTCTTGTGTCTTCTTCTCGAGAGTTATGCGACGTTTCAGATCAAAGTCTGGGAGAGGATTGCGTATAGAGTCAACAGCTAATTTGAGATGAAGGCGAAGAGCTTCGTTCTCACCATGCAGAGCCTTGATCTTGCATTCTGCGGAGTCAGCATTGTAATATAGACAAAACCAACCAGAAATTTGTCTCATTTGTTCCATTAATTTGCGCAATCTCTCGTTCTGTACTTCGAGTAACTCAACTTGAGCAAGCTGCTTTTGATTGTCCTGGATTCCATTATCAGCTCGTTCAATTCCAATCTGCAATGACCGTATGGTCTCCTGTAGCTCCATAATCTCCGCATCACGAGAAGCTTCGGATACAAGATCCTCATTGACAACTGCACGTGTACGTATTTGTTTGGCTTGATCTGCATAACGTAGCGTAGACAACCCTTCCTCGTAATCTGATGGTGAAAGACATGCAATCATTGCTGTTTTGCTATTACCGCCTAAACTGTCCTTCAAAAGCCATGTCAGTGTTGAGTCACGGTATGGGATCACTTGTTTCTTTTTACGTACGCCTGCTTCACTGGCCTGTGTAAGTGCAGCTATCACCCGACCCAAGGTGGTGAGACTTTTGTTTATATTGGAACCTTCCCTAAGTCGAGCACCTATAGCGCCGGAAGATTCGGCTCGCTCAGAGCCAGCCAGATCTACTAGCCGTATTCGAGCCCTCTTTTCTGAAGTTTGGTCAGCTAAAACGTCATGATAGAACTGTTTCAGCTCCAATGTAAATACAGCATGAGATCGTGAAGAGCTCACATTCATGTTTGTCGTGGCAGTTGTCCGATTCTTCATCCCCAGCTTGACATATTGCAATACTTCGTGATAATTTTCTACCGCGAATTCAGATAAGTCTTTCACATACGGTCCGTCGGTTGGTGACTCTCGCATTTTTAAATTACCCGCTTCTGGTGAGTGAACCAATAAATCGCGGATCTGCTCGTTGTAAATCTCAAAATAGGATACTTTCACACTAAAAGATGACCCTCCGGGCGTGTTGTTCTCCATCTGGGAGAATAGATTTTTACAGGTCGTGGGTATAAGCCCGGGTTGTGCTTTGTCGCCGATCATGGAGTATGTCTTTCCAGAGCCCGTCTGTCCATAAGCAAAAATACAAGTATTGTATCCGTTAACGTTGTGATCCAGGAACTCTCTACCCAGGCAGTCGTATAATGCAGTTTGATCTGCGTAGTGCGGATCTTCATTATACACCGACCACAGTGCCGCATCGAATGTAAAATTCCGTTCTTCGATACTCTTCCTGCCAGCCAGACGCGTGTTTTTGGGGTCACTTGAGTCCGGTTTCAGTAATTTACAATGTCGGCTGGTTTTATCCACCGAGATAATACACTTTGCGCCACGCTCGACTTCTCTGTCCAAGAAAGGTCTTATTCGCAATACCACTCTCACGTTCCCACCAGTGCTATGTGCCATTGGGGAGTCCACTTGTCTTTTGGCGACCATCTGGGAAATTTGGCTTTTGCTTCACATGTTTTTCGGGGTTTGTCAATACAGGTCACGGGAATTTGTCGTCAGCGCAACCGGGATCTCGGGATTCAGGACTGGGGAAGAACCTCCTTTAACGGAGCAGCGAGAAAAGTTCGCACCACGTGACATCCACAACACGTAAATTGTAAAAGTAGTCTAACAGCTATTAACATACATACTTGCAGGATGTTTTCGACTCGTCCAAGTGGTATTCATCGTCCTCGCGTTTTTCCTACTTTTCACATCATCAAGGAAATTATCCATGGACACTCCCATTGTGTCGAGCAACTTTTTTACGCACATGTCTCCTGGATACTCACTCTCTGTTCTCAAGAAGTCTCTCATCTGAGAAAGCTTTGAGTCCATTGCTTCGTACAGAGACATAGTCGCGTTGTCATCATCTTCAGCATCGCTCCCACTCTCAAGATCAGTCTCTTCAAAATGCATGAACTGCTCTTGTTGGTCAGGGCTGTTCATGGCATCATGGGGGACCGCTGAATCTGAAATG
>JAABUO010006370.1_pt1 | contig 13592 bp, 11 predicted proteins | sample 5559291 | NCBI WGS metagenome assembly JAABUO01 (sample SAMN10711878, study PRJNA513372) | rock metagenome | isolation source: Antarctica rocks | place: Antarctica: Victoria Land, Finger Mt sud | reverse complement strand
AGGTAATTCTGCTGTCTTGCTAGCCTTTGAGTGAATCTGGTCCAGGGGCATCGCCCAGCAGGCCCTTTGCAGGCTTTCATTACACACTTTTTGTTATTCAACAGTCATTTCACAACCAAAGTCAATTCACCTGGTTTCACCAAGCAAAGTCGCCAAGCGAAATCAACTGACTTGTAAGCTGACTGCAACCCTGATGATCACAGAGCCATAATCTGAATCTCTTTGGTTCTGCACATGGTTGCTTTCAGCCGAACCTGCAGGCTTGTCTGGGCTGCTCAATGGCGGCCCAATCGGGCATGTACCGGGTAACTCGGGCAGAGGTTGCTGAAGCTGCACCAGGGCACCCAGAAGGGCACCCATGGCAACCGCTGTGGGCTATAGCTTCACAGCGCTTCATACAGGAGCATACTCAGGGCTGAGCGACAGGACACTCTGTCCAGCCGTCATTTGAGCCCACGTGGACGAAGCTAACCAATCAATTTTAACAAGCAGATTAATTAACAAGCAGATTACCTTCAATTTATGTGACGCGACCCGGCCTAATCATCCTGCCGAGAGTCATTCCAAAGGTGTCTTTCAAGCCTCGTGAGCTCGTTGCGAGCAGTCGCCTTCTCAAGTAGCACATTTTTGACGGGTCTTGGTCAGACTATTAGAGTTGCTCGCCCTGCAACGCTTTGGCAGCTTGTGACAGCATGGCTCAAAACCCGACTTCAGGCTATGTATCTACTACCAGGCCCGGCTGGATTGTGTACTGGGTCACGTTCGGTCTCATGGCCTTCAGTGCCGTTTGTTTCATGGCAATCACTTTGACGAAGCCACAGCGACACCGGAAGCACGGCTGTGAGTAACGGTCAAGTTTTGCACGATCAATTCCTTTGCCAGACCTTAGGAAATAACATTTTACGCTGCTGTATGCAGACTGTACAGCCCTGATTGTCACCATCGCTGCCGTTGCGTACTATGCCATGGTAAGATATCACTCCGGGCAAAAGAACGGCCTCTTTGTGACCTGACATGTCAGTTGCCACTCACAGGCGTCCGAGGGCGGTTCTACGTACATTTACGCTACTCACGGAGCAAACATGCGTCAAATCTATTGGGCTCGTTACGTCGATTGGGTTTTCACCACACCTCTGTTGCTGTTGGACCTCCTGTTATTGGCAGCCTGTCCCATAGGCACTGCTATGTGGTAGGTTTGCTAGTTTCTGATTGTGGATGATGCACAGCAGTTACTTGCACCATTTTGACACTGTGCATGATTGGCTTTGCTGGCATTGTCCCTTGTGAGTGACGGCTTGGAGCAGGTGTCAGCTGCCAAGGTTCTGCAATGCTTCACATGCAGGATCATTGCAGCAGATGTCTTCATGATTATCCTTGGTCTTTTCGGTGGTGTCAACACCCATAAGTTTAAGTGGGGCTACTATGCCATGGGCTGCTTCTGCGAGCTCATCATCAGTATTGGACTGGTCTTCAATGCTATGAGGTCTGCCATGGCACGTGGTGGTGGAATCTCCAAGGTGTATGCTGGAATGGCTGCATACCTGACCATCCTGTGGTGGGGGTACCCCATCGTGTGGGGTCTTGCTGAGGGGGCTAATGTCATCTCTTCAGATGCCGAGGTAACTCATCCCCAGTCCAGCATTTATCTGCTGGAGCAACAGCATCATTATCTGCTGAGTGCTATATTTGAAAAACCTGTGCCATGTCAAACTGCTTTTGCTGACATGTCTCCTGCTGAAATGAAGTATGTATGTACCCACAATTCTTCCCAATGCTTTCCAGCTCCTTTTTGGCCATTTTTGTTTTGACCTGCAGGTTGCTGCATATGCTGGGCTTGACATTGCTGCCAAGGTGTTCTTTGGCTGGATGATCATGGCAGCCGGGCCCATTATCACTGCTCAGCAGGACCGGGAGTACAAAGAGTAAGTCCAAGCATTTCTCGAAATGCCTGCCCCTTTGACCAGTCAAGTAGCAGATGTATTCTCCCTACCAGCATGTTGGTGATCTGATACGATGTTTGCAGGGGCAAGGGGTATCCATCCATTCTGGATGCATCCATTGATTCACCGCTGTCCATCACCCAGACTCAACCCATTGCTAACCCTTCTGCCCAGGCTACACGTGGTTTGCCAACCATGGAGCCTGGTGCCAATGGCACAGCTGGTGGTGTGCCTGCTGAAACTGGCACTCTGCAAACTGTGGTCTAATTGGCACACTGTGCCCTTTGGACTATGCATCAGAGTGTTGTCCAAAGTTCTCAGTGTGCTCCAAGCAAGTTCTTGTACAAGCCGTTTCTTGGCAGCGGCAACAATGTACAGATGTTAGTGCTCAAACTAGGACATCATGCGTGGCGTGCTGTGCTGGTTAGTTCACATGCAAACAAAGGGCTTGAGTATATGTATGATGATCATGTTGCGTCCTGTCCATTGACTTAGTCCTTGACCACAATGTCTTTCACAGAGATGATGATTGTAGGGTTTCCTCTGTATTTAGTATGTGTGGGTTCGCTTTGTGTTTTGTGTGTGTGAGTGAGTGTATGACCGTGCAAGATACTATCCAGACGGTGATACCTTCCCAGGATACTATGTTTGCTAGTTGTTGATCCCCTTATTGAAGTGAGGATGGGATGCGCTTTGTGTCAGCTCAGCACACGCTCAGCTGCCAGAGGACGCCTTACCAGCCACGTTTAATGAAAGTGTCTCCCCACATGATCACTTAACATGACTTTGTTCTGAAATGCCACTACGCTGCTACTGTGCTCGTGCTGCAAGCTATGTCAGCAAGGCATAGTTATGGGCAACAGCTACACATCCGCAATCGTGCACAGTATCATGCAGAGCTACTGGTGTACAGGTCTCGCACACATGTTGGGCGTGATTCCAGAATGCATGATAGGGGCTGAGGATGCATCAAAAAATTCTCCAGAATGCATGACAGGGGCTGAGGATGCATCAAAAACTTGAGCAAGAGTGAGGTGGCATCTGCACACTGAGTGTTCGTGTGAGCAGACGCTGCATCTGTGGTGGTCTCATTCTGCTCAAAACTTGCACAATTGTCTTTTGAAATGCAGAAATGGTAAGGTTACATGCACTACTGAGTGTATCAAGTTAAGCACAAGGACAGATTCTGCATTGTTTGGTTGAAAAGAGTGCTATTTCTCAATCTGAGCTATGAGCAGTGCTGTCTGTGAGCTTTGCAATGAGAGCCTCTTGATCGTGCTTTGCCCGCATCAGAGATGCCTCTTGGACATTCAGCCTGCGTTTGTACAGCACAGCCTTGCTCTCAGTGATGCCATGATATGCTGATGTCAGGATGCTATGAACGCATAGCTTACCTCTCTAGTTGTTGCTGTTTGTCATCCACTTGGGTGTGCAGCTCCTTAGACTTGCGTTTTCTATCCTGCATGGTTGACAGTTGCTGGCAGAAGCATTGGAGGGCCTTGGTATCCCCAAGGTGGCAAAACGTTTCAGGAGCATCAGATAGGTTGTGTTTAATTGCACTGTGCAATGCTGTCCTTACCTCTTCTAGGGTTGCCACAGCATTTCTAACCCCAATGGCTTTCAGCTTTTCAGTTTCGATCTTTCCTGCCTGCAAACACTGAATGTGAGCTGCTGTGTGCCAGAATGTGCTATAGGGGCTGACAGCTGAGACTTTTGTGGAGCCTACTTGTTTGTCCAAGATATCTAGGTATGTCCTGACAAGGCCATTGAGCTGCTCCACCTTGTCAGTCAGGGTTGCGCAGCCCTGTTGCAAGCGCTGTGTTGCTTCATACTTGTGGGCGTCCAAAACTCGCACCTGGTAGTCCTGTATGCAAGGCAAGATTCAGTGGTGTAGCTGCAGCTTTTTCGTTACTCTGGTCCGCCTGGTGCATCACGTTGCATGATGTGATCCACAAAGGCGAGTGCATGCCTGATCAAAACAGATCCCGACGTCGCCATCCGTCACCATGCCGGATACTTGTAGTTTACACCCTCAGAATCAGCATCACCTGACCCTGCAGCCCTTTTGCAGACTCATTATGCGAGTGCGGAGAAATCGCTGGGGGCAGCGGCGTAACGCTCGAGTTCAAACGCCAACGCTTGTATCAAAGTGCAACAAGCAACAGCACCTTGTATGACAGCACCTTGTATAACAGCACCTTGTATGCAAATGCGGATACGCGCAATATGACAGTGCTGCTCATGCACGCACTCCCTCAGATTCACACAGACTTCTGGTTGCCCCGTGGTGACACCTGCAGGCACCTGTTGTGATGACGCTGCTGAGTAGTGACACAATCAGAGATTTATGGACGCTCAGATAGCAGGCACGTCCGTGAAACAGGTACAGAAACCCAGATTCTCCTGGTTTTCTTCTATGTTTGACCTGCAAGCCTCTTTGTCAGTGAAGCTAATCACTGTGCTCCGCTGACACTTGCAGCTCACAATAGCTTGCAGCGGCAAACTTGCCGCTGACAAATCCAAGACAGGAGTAGACCGCTCACAAAAGTCTCCCAGAGTGTCATTCAATTTGGCAAGAAGGCGACCGGGGGCAAAGTACAGTTCTCCAGACACAGCTGGTCAAGCTGAGCAGTCGAGCTCAACACTCCACAAGACCTCGGTCTGTGCAAGTCACAAAGCGCTGCAGCCAACAGCAAAGGCCTCCAGCCAGGCTGCAGGTGGCTTGCGCTTGCCCTGCAGTCATACAGACGCGAGCCTACCTCAGCAGGTACACTGATCTTGTTTACTCTGCAGGCAAACATGCAGCACCATGAATGCTGAAAGACTGACTCAGAACCATCCTCTCACATCAGTTGTATGCTGCATGCAGACAAGCAGGGATAGGTTGTTATGGTCATGCGCCAAGCAGCTGAAGCCGCAACTAAGCACACCCACGCCTCATGCATTTCCCCCTGGCATTGTCCCAACAACCAGAGGACAGTCTAGGCATGATGCCTCCGCCCCCCATCCTCAAAGCTCCCGGCTGGCCTTCCCTGGTGCAAATTATCAGCAGCTGGTCCATGATGAGCACACTACTGTGGCTGCATTGCATGAAGACAGACTGTGCCCAGCTGCTGACAGTGTGCTCCCTCAGCTTCCTGCAAGAAGCGGGGTCACAGATGCAGCAGCTGTGTTGACCACAACTGTACAGCTGGACGAGTCAGCAGCAGAGCAAGTGCCGTTCCCAATTCCTGATCAGGCACAAGAAGGAGATGCTGAGGCTGAGCTGACTTTTGCCTGTCAACAGCTAGCTGAAGCTGCAGCTAACCATGCAAAGCAGAAGGCGATGCTAGAACAGGCGTTGTCTGCACACACTGCTGACTCACCCTCAGCACAAATTGGACCTCCTGATGCTGCATCATCTGCAGCAGACAGCTACAGACCACAGTCAACAGACTGCTCAGCTATTTGCGCTGACAGCGTCGACGCAAACACGCCTACACACTATCAGCCTGCTGCCGCACTAGAGACTGGTGCACCAGATGCCACTGCTGCAGGGGCCACTGCATCAGCTTGCATTGCGCCAGGTGCTGCTGCTCTGGATGCTGCAGCTGCACACCAGGGCCAGAGCAGCAGTCCAGATCGCCTATCAGCTTCATGCAGGGAGCTATCTCAGGTTGCCTCAGCCCACGCTGCTCAGAGAGCAGAGCTGGAGACTCTCATGCACCGCCAGCTTGAGGCCTCAACAAGCGCAGCAGCGCCTTGCCGATTGGTTGCCAGCAGTGATGTTGGCTGCGCTTGGCCGCGGCCACTCAGGGGTCCAGGGTTTCCGGCTGCTCACAAGAGCAGGGCCCACAGTAAGCTGAATGTAAAGCCTAAACGGCCTCGGTCAGCCGTAGATACAGCAGCTTGGCCGCCTGGGCCCCAGCAAGCTGCAGGGGTGCAACATGTGCACTCTGTTCAGGCAGTCAGGTGTGAGCCTCAGAGCAGCACGAGGCTGTTGGCCCGTAAAACCACTAACGTCGGGAGCAAGACTGTCAGCTCACATCTCATACAGCCAGCTGAAGCCATGCTTGCAGCACTGGAACCCAACAGCTTGGGAACAGATAATGCGGCTCTGCCACCAGATGCTTGCTTGACCAGACTCCCTGGATTGGTGGCAGATGCAGCATACAGTGAACAAAGGCTGCCTTTAGCTGCAGACACAGCTGCTCAGGCATCCAATGAGGAACAGGCAAGACATAGTGCAGTTGCTGACAGGGACTTGTATGCGGAGTGTCGGGCAGATGGCCTCAGCCAGCAGCCAGTCAGCAGCGCTGCTCCATCAACATCAGGTGCTGAAACATTAGAGTTGTGCCTGCTGGACAGCCAAGCGTCTATCACCGAGCAGACAGCTGTCTCAGTATTTGAGCCGTCCTTTGACACAGTACACACTATGCTATCAGCACTGCATCTGCCCAAATTGGGCTTGCCGCAGTCCCAGGACTCAGGCCATGATGAAGCACTGCACATCCAGAGTCCTGTAGTCTGGTCTGTCAAAACTGCCGCTGCTGAGGGTGGTCAGCTTCAAGTCAGCCAGTCACCAGGTAAACTATGACAACTGCTCTGGCAGTCTTGATGCACAACAGCTCAAGCTGTAAGCTGAACCACTGCTGTGCCTGATTCTGCTGTAACAGTGGCGGCATGTCCATTCACCGTTTGGTCTTGGTCCTGTACAAGCACACTCAGAAGGTCATATTGACTGAAAGCTGTCCAGTTCACCCCTGGTCATGGTGTGATTCTCTGCAGCTGTGCCTGGTCAACATGGTGGCCTGACTGTTGGGGGAGCATTCCAGTTGCTTGGCCTTGGATTGGTCGGCGCAAGGTTTGGCAACACTGGTTTAGCAAACGCACATGGTGGTGCACCATCTCGCATAGCCAAGATTAGAGCCATCAAGGTGTGTCAAGCTATTTTTTCTGCCAGCAGCCAGTTCAGAGGCTTTCACAGGCAGGCTGGCTGTGCTTCATGATTGGCGGCCTGGCTGGCTTGTGTGGCAGCGTAAATCACAAAATATGTCTTGCTGTAGCATGATGGGTGACAACCTTGTGCCGCAACTGCCTGGATACAGTGTGTGAAGACATGCACAGCCTTGTGAGTGGTTGATACACAATGTGATTGACTGGATCAAAACGCATATGCAAGTGGGAGTTTGTGAGTGTTTTGGCTGGTGTAGGTGGTGCTACAGGCCAGAAGGGGTCAAGGGCAGCGTGAGCTGCAGCAGTGCTATGAGCGCATGCAGGATGTGCAGCGCCAGCTTGCTGTGCAACAGGTGGGCAATGCTTGTAGCTCTGTTTTTGCCCCAGGGTTATATATGCATGCCCGCCGTCTCCAAACAGGCTTTTCCCTTCCTGATGAGGTTGCCATCAGACACATGCACCACGCTTTGACTATGGTAATGTAGCCAGAAACAGCTGGTGCACTTGGTAATGGCCTCCGTGTGTTTTCACACACAAAGTGACCGCCTAACAGCAGTGATACCAAGCTGCACATGTTTCAGATGAAGGATCGTTCCCTCAGCATGAAATTGGCCTAAAGCCAAGTTGATTGGCAGGCTGGCAGTTGAGCATGAGTTTTGCCCAAGGGGAAGGGGCAGGTGCAAATAGTTTTTCAGAGTCTGGCCTTGCCACAAGCCAGCTGTATGAACATTGTCTGCTCGTTGCAATGCTTTGTTTGTTTCAACCTGCACACAACAGGTTGCAAAAGGCTTTGATGCACTGCATGCATGCATGCATGCAAGCTCCAGCCCAAGTTCACCAGAAGCAAACTTAGCTTGGCTACCCCAGCTGCGGCGCTAATTCAGTCAGTGTCTGGCAAGGTCGCACGTGATGGCGTGTTGTCTTGAGGCATGAACATTTGAGTGCTCAGTGTGTACACTGATGTTATAGTCATTGGGTGCTGAACTTGCTGTTCAGTCCCAGATGTGTTCTTGATGTCTCCACTGATGGTTTTGTTGGTTGAATGGTTGGTTGATTGATAGATTGGTCAATTGCATGCTTGATTGATTGATTGACTGATTGATTGATTGATTGATTGACTGATTGATTGATTGATTGATTGATTGATTGATTGATTGCTTGATTGATTGACTGATTGACTGATTGATCAATCAGTTGATTGATTGACAATTGATTGACTGATGTGCAGGTAGTGCTGGGACCAGACGGGATGGGTTCAAGGCAGCCCGCCCTGATGGGGGTGCAGGGCGCCACGTGGTTAGGCGGCACCATTGGCCAGAAGGACAGCAAGCACAAGGGCATGCAAAAACCTGTTGCAGATGGCCGCTTCAAGCTGCGTCATAAGGTCAGACCATCAATCCATCTTCCCCTTGAAGCCCCTAGATGGCAGGGAGCCTTGTTGCAACTGCTTTGAGCCTGTTTGCATAAGCTTGTGAACAGCTTTGTGCAAGTCCTTGTGGTGACACTTGTGTGTATGCCAAGCCCAATTGGGAATACCCAGTCTAAGCTGCATTTCTTATCGTGAAGCAGTAAGCCTATGTCAGACATCAAAGAGCCCAGAGTTACACAGAAGCTGTTGCATGCAGGGAGGGGATGCCTGGACAGGCAGTGAGTACAAGATGCGCCTGTTGACTGGGCTAGCCACCAAACTGCATGCCAAGCTGGGCCTCTTAGCCCTGCAGCACAACCGCCTCAATGCACAGCACTGTACCAGACTGCTAGACCAAGTTGAAGACAGGTGACAGCCTGATTGCAAGTGCCTCACAGCAATGTGATGTTGGCAGCAGTGTATCAGCTTGCTGTACGCCTCTGTCAGCCTGAGAAGCCAAGGCAGCTGCACTTATCGGTGTCCTGGTGTCCAGACACTATATGCTCATGTAGACCTTGAGCTTGCTGAGCATGTACAGACGGAAGACTGATGCTGAAGTCATGCTGACAGCATTCGGCGACGTTTTTTCTCTTGGTGTCAAACATGTTTGCTGCTGCTGAGTCAGGGCCTTTTTGATGCTTCAGCTTGTTCACCAAACACCCCTTGCTGGTCCTGCTCAAGGTCTGCATGGCTTGCAAAATGCTCTGTTTCAAAAATAGCAGCTTGTGATCACTGTCTTTGGCAAGCTCCTGGGCAGCCCGGTATAATACTGGGCTTCTCATTAAATTGACGCCGAAAGGCGTAGTCTTTTCTTTTCTTTTCTTTTTCTCTTTGGCAAGCTGGCGGTGCATCTGGCTGCAGGGACAGGGAGCTGCTTGCACAGGCAGGCCTGCAGGCTTTCAGGAGCAATGCAGCACGCTTCTGGGTCGGCCAGCGGAAGGCGAATGCCCTGAAAGCCATGCATGCAAAAGCAAAGTTCAGACAGAAGTTTCAGGCTTGGCAGTACTGGGCTGGGAAGCGCTGGCTGCTCAGAGATAGGCTCAGATTGGTTTTGATTGCCTGCCGGCGTACCACACTGGTAGCAGGTACAGTGATGCAGGATATATGAGTTGCAAGCAGGACATATCAATTGCAAGCGCGCCCAAGCACAAGGCGCTTTGATCCTTTTGAGCCTGTTTTGTCATGGATCAGCAAGCCACTTGTTGTGAGACATGCTAGCATAGTCAGATTTTTGCCAGGCTTTTGATACAACACTTCATCAGCAACATGGGAGATGCCCTCTGATAGGACGTGGGACATGCACAATTCAACCATCAGTCACCGTGGCGGTGCACCAAACCATGTTGAGGCTTGGCTTGCCCGCAGCGCATGGCAATGAGGAACAGCACCCGTTGACATGTCATGGGTGGTGCAGGCTTTGCACATTGGGCAGTGTTGGTGCGCAGCAGAAAAGTGCAGCAGGCACAGCGTGTGATGGCAGGACAATGGCATCTGGTCAGGCTGCATGCCAACATTCTCTGTGCCTGGCGCGGTCATGCCCACAAGCTGCAGGTACCGGCACAACGGCACTGATTCATGACAGCAGCAAATAGATGACGGTTGCTCATAACAAAACTCTCCACTGTCAATGACATTGAGGCGTTTCTACAGAGTGTGTGGACATGATGAGCATAGAACACTGACCGTGTGATCAGCAAGAGTTGGGTGTAGCTAGCATGAGCAGTTCGCTACCTGGGTTTACAAGATGCATGCGAGATGGGTACTAGCTGGCAGCCAGACAGCTTTGCTGCAGCGTGCCAAATGCCAATTGTTGAGCCTCTGCAGCATGCCAAAGTCATCATGTAATCAATCTGGGCCAAAGTCTTTACTTCAATTTGCTATACACATCATCGCATGTCAGATGCCTATCCCTCTTGCCAGCAGCACTGGTATTTCTGCACATGCTGCCATGCAGTGTTCTCACAGTTTCCAGTGTTGTTGCCACAGGTGATGCGCAGCAAGCTGGCCTCACAGACACGGCCATTTCCAGCTGTTTCTTTGACAAGCAGGGGAGACATGCTGTTGCGCTGCCAGGGCATGTTTGCTGCCAGTCTGCAGCAAGTGCATGCAGCGACTAGAGAGCTGCACAACCTGCAGCGATTTATGAGGTTCCATGCCACCAGAGAAGACGTGGTGTGGGCAGCTGCAAGTGAGATGCAGCCCTGTGCAACTATCTGCAATGCAAAGTTGACCTGCCTTAACCTGCTTGAGGCAGTGTCCAGGCACATCTAGTGTGTTGCTTGAATCTGTGCAGATTGTTATGCCTTGTAGGTCATGGAGTATCCTCATGTTGGGTGTGTGTAACAAGCCCAAACCTGCGTTGTTTCATGCTTGCCTGATTGAGGTTTGGAGCAAAGCCACTTGCAGTGTGTGTGGCCTTTGCTCAGGCAGCAGCTGCCAGAGTATCATCTGACCAGTCTTCAAATCCCATTGTGGGCACAAGAAGCAAACAAATCTCAGCAATTGCTTCACTGAACTTTTCACATTGCAGGGGCCAGTAGCACTGTACACACCTTCAGAGCAGTAAAAGCCCAGCTGAGCAGCCCTGCCAAGCATTCCATGCCTGATCTTGGCTGTGTAGACATTCGCAATGCAAGCCGCAGCTTGGTCTGCCACCAAGTGCCCCTGTCTCTCATGCACTGGCACTCTCTACCAAAGGCCAAGCCCTTCCAGGTGGCCTCCTGTCATTGGATGCAAATTGGATCTTGCTGTGTGCAGATGCATTTGTCCATTGCCTGATGCCTCTTTTGCTTGTGAGATATGCCCGCTGATAGACTAGACATGCACTGCATGCAGTAGCCATGTTGCATGCAATGCTCGTCGCAGCACTGTTTGCAGGTGTCTGGAAGCGATGGTGTGCAGCTTTTCACTTTGAGCAACAACACCGTTTACAGACTCTCTGGAAGCATACGTTGTGTTCCGACAATTCTGTTTTGTTGGCACGTTTTCCATAGTTGCAAAGAGCAATGACTCAACCATGCAGAGTAGGCTATAAACAAACAGCAGAGATGGTGTCCTGCAGGAGCTGCTGGGCGACATTGACCACAGCCTGGAAACAGACTCAACCAGTACTGCTATTCTGAGCCAACACATGCCGGCAGAGGAGTCGCAGGTGATAGCCAGTCATGCAGACCAGCAACATGACTTGACGCATGCAGATGCCTCGCGTCAGAGCCAGCCAGACAGCATTGCAGCCAACAGAGAACGCTGTGGCTTGCCTTGCTTGCATCAGGAGACTGGCAGAAGCAGCGTCCAGGAGTCTGATCATACATCTGCAGCGGCCTCTGACAGTTTTGAGCCAGCCAGGGATAACACTCACACTGTTTCAGCAACAGAGTGGCCTGTTGTGTGTTCTGGTGCTGAGGCTGGAGGAGCTGGCCAGGCTCAACTAACACCCCCAACAGGTCATGGTGTTCTGGCAGTGACAGGGCCAGGTGTGGTGTTACAGTCAGAGTCACCCTCTGCTGCTCTGATGGCGGCGCGTGTCATGGCACGCTTGACAGCAGTGCCAGCAGACCAGGCGGCAGTGTCTGGTCGCCTAGGCAGGTCAAAGTCTGCAGCTGCTGGGCAGGGTGGCGCAAAAGCTACTCTGAAGGCTGTAGCGAGGCACAGCAAGACAGGCAGCAAAGTTGGTAAACAGCTTGGCAGCAGGAAAGTAGACTTGCATGGTTCACGAGCAGCCAGAGATACCAGCAAACTGCAACACATCATGGCGATGACTTCTGTCAAGCATGTGGAAGTGCCCAAAGAGCTTGGAGACATGCCTTCTGACACTCCCGTCAGAAGGAAGGCCAGTGCCGCTGCCAGCTCTTCAAACACGCATGTACTGCCCTCACAGATGCATGCCGCATCCCCAAGGTCTGATGCTATCCCCACAAGCATGCGGCATGGCGGAACTTTACAGGCTGCTGCTGTCTCCCCAAGGGCTGCTGCCGCGTCCCCAAAGGCCGCAGTCACGCCCCCAAGCCCCCCATTCATGATCCCAAGGCCTGCTGCTGTGTCCCCAAAGGCAGCAGCCATGCCTTCAGGCCCCCCATTCATGATCCCAAGGCCTGCTGCTGCCTCACCAAAGGCTGCAGTCCCAAAGCCTGCAGCTGCGTCCCCAAGGGCTAGTCTAGCGGCCAGGGCCATGTCAACAAGACCACGCTCTGTCTCTCCAAAGGCTGCAGCCAAGAGCAGACCAGCCTTTGTGTCTGCCACCAGAACTGGTTGCATTGTGCTTCCCAGTCATCCTATGCCACGTCGGCCACATTCTGGACGCACACTTGCCAGCACACCGTCTTCTACAGAAGCTGTCAGGATGCAGTTGGCAGACCACTTGCCAAGCAATGAGCACCGAGCTGCTGCTGCCCAAGTGGACTGTCAGGCTTTGGTCCCACAAATAGAGACTCACCCTGTGCTTCCAATGCACATCAGTCATGATGCCTTTCCACCTGGCAAAGATGGGGTGGCTGAGCCACAGCAGGATCAGCAGAGCCACTCATCTGCTTACAACTGTCCACAGACATATGCAGATTGCTCTCAGAACGCTTCTGAAATCAGTCAACCAGCTGCTGACCACCTCCATGCGGCTGTTGACCACCGTCACATGGCCACTGACCACCGCCTCATGGCCACTGACCACCGCCACATGGCTGTTAACCACTGCCACGGGGTCACTGACCCCCGTCACATGGCTGTTCACCACTGCCATGTGGGTACTGACCACCGTCACATGGCTGTTGACCACTGCCACGGGGCCACTGACCACTGCAGGTCAGATGCGTCAGGTCAGTTAGGCGAGGCAGATCAACAGGAGCTTGGTCACCCCTTGTTGTTGGCTTCCAGTGGACCAGTCCAGGCATCAGCACCAGACGACATAGCACGTGACTCACAGTCTGACTGTGAAAGCAGCAGCCGCTCTGCTGACTCAGATCTTGACTGTGGGCAGTCACCGTCCAGTCAGCTTGAGTCAGCGTCAGGGGACAGGAGGAGGCAAGTCTCATCAGCAAGGGATGACTTTGCGCAGCAGCCCAACTCTGTTGGTAGCATTGCACAGCTGTTTATGATGCGGCAAAGGGCAAAAGCGGTTTTCCAGGTGAGTGCGCAGCATCCTGATTCTTGTTTGTTCACTAACTTTGCACCATAAATCGTTTCATGCTCACAGCAGCTCAGCAAACACGCATTGTGCCAGCAGACTACTTTCCAGACAGGCTGCTCCGGAGAGACAAGACTTGTTCTGCACATACCTAGCTCATCATGAGCTGGAAAGCGTTGTGATGATGATTATT
>JAABUO010006369.1_pt1 | contig 13598 bp, 15 predicted proteins | sample 5559291 | NCBI WGS metagenome assembly JAABUO01 (sample SAMN10711878, study PRJNA513372) | rock metagenome | isolation source: Antarctica rocks | place: Antarctica: Victoria Land, Finger Mt sud | reverse complement strand
ACAACAGCCCACCTCAATCCTGAGAGCGGCTTGTGTGGCAGCGCGCACAACAGCCTGCTTGATGGACCCCCCAGCCAGTTGGTAGCCCTTGCCCAGTGACTCCCAGTCAACATCACTGGCCACTGGCACTTGCTCTGGCACTGATGCCCTCCACAGCTTCGCCCTGCGAACAAGCCAGACAGATCATGAGACTTCATTGCTGCGACGAGGGCTCTATGCACTCTTTCTCAGCCTGGATCAGCATACTGCACCAAGCCATATGGATGATGCAGGCTGTTTTTAATCAACTGATTGATTGATGAATCGATTGACTGACTGGTTGATTGAAAGACAGCGCAGGTAGGAAAGCTGCAAGTTGCTGCCAACAAAGCGTGGTGGCTGTTTTGTGCCTGTGCTTGGTATGGGCACTTTGACATGTGGTTGACTGCTAGGTCACACATTTTGGGGACACACTGTTTACCTGAGAGGTGCATCTGGCATGGGGAAAGTCATGCTGAAGCGGATGCGGCGCTGGAAGGCTGAGTCGATGGCTTCTGGCTTGTTGGTGATCAGCACTACAATGCCGATGTGAGTCTCCAGATGATGCAACAGCACGCCTGCAAAGCCATACCATGTTACAGGAATAATCTTTATCCTGTGACTGCCTCAGTGCTGACACCTCCAGGGACACATACGTTGAAGTTGATCGCTGCTTACTTTGTTGACATGCTGAGTCTGGGTGGAACCAATGTTGGTGCACAGAAGAATACCAAACACTCTTTGTTTCGAAGGGACACACGCTCAGTTGGCTGCATGCAGTATACAGCAATGGTGCTGTTTCTGCATTTATGTCATGTCACATTTCCTGGGCAGCCCGGTACAATACTTGGCTTCTCATTAAATTGACGCCGAAAGGTGTAGTCTTTTCTTCCTTTTCTTTTCTTTTCATGTCACATTTGATGCTGTGAGGGGTACTCACCAACATCCATGGCAGCATATCTGTCTGTGGAGCTGCCCATGTCACTGGAGCGGGTGCCAAAGAGGCCCTCTGCTTCGTCAAAGCACAGAACAGCGTCAGTGGCTCTGGCTTCTTGAAACAGGGCATCGATGTTCTTTGGGGTGTCGCCTACCCACTTGGACACCAGCCCAGCACAGTTAACAATCTGCGCATCAACAGGGTGTATCCTCAACACCCCTGTAGTGCCAGGAAGTGGCGGTAGCAACAACAAAATGGCATGACAGAACAAGTCCAAAAGCAGTATAATTTGTAGTAGGAGGATAGCATACGCTATCAGCTTTTGCAAACGGCGTGTCTAGTTGTGAAGTGTGTCACAAGCCATCACTCATAGAAGTCTGAAGCCAGTCAGCAACCCACAGCGAGGAGGCCTGCTGCATCTGTCTGTGACCCAGCGTGGATCCTCTATCATGGTGTCAAAAACTGTGCAAGAGGCCACTGACACTGTGTTCGGGGACAGACCTTGAGAGGTTTGCCAGTCTCAAAGCCCACAGCCTCAGCTGCTAGAGTCTTGCCTGTGCCGGGCTCGCCGGTGAAGAGACAGACAGTGCCGGCCAGGTCGCCGTTCTTGCCAAAGCCCCACTGCCCCATCAACACTGCTCTTGCCTACACAGCAGGCAGGAGCGTGAAAGGAGACAGGCAAGAATGCATGTCCAAGCCAAGGTTTGCGTCAATGCACCCCATTGCAGCCTCTGATCAGCCTGTGATGGTCGTTAGATACTGCTCATGCCTGCAGAGCAGCAGCAGGCAGGAGCACAAGAGCGGCAAGCATTCATATCCAGGCCAAGGTGTGCATCAGTGCACCTTGTTGCGGTGTCTGATGACTACTCCAGGCTGACTCTTGCCGACAAAGCAGCAGCAGGCAGGAGCATGAAACAAGCATGCACAGTCAGGCCAGGGTGTGCATCACAGCACTGTTTTGTAGTCCTGGTGACTCTGTATGTTCATCTTCATCTTCATCTGGTGGTTTGCATTGTCAGATTGGTGTTCTGTTCTTGTTGAGGTGTTATAAAACAAAACATGCTGTAAGGTGAACCAGGCATGAGCTTAACTGATGCCTGGCTTGCAGCAGCGCCACATGCATGACCTGTCTACTCAGGACATCAGTGTGCCTGCCAATGCTTGCTGCAAGGCATCTCAATCAGAACAGACGCTCACAAGTAGGAATGGATTACATTTGCCGTCCATGCAAGCAGCGTCGTTGCTAAAGTACAGGCTAAAGTGACCTACCATGGCCATTGTTGGAGATTCCACCCGAAACAGTAAACAAAGGGCATCACTGAGAAATGCTATAGCAATGACCACCCACCTTTTCATGATGGACGATCTTGTCCAGGTTAGCCTTGAGCTCTTTGGGCAGCAGAACAGCTTCCAGGCCTCTGGTGGGGATGCGCCGCCGGTCGAAGTCCTTCATCCTCAAAGCGCCTCTGAGCTGTAGCTGAGCACCATGAAGCAGATCAGCCTGGGACACCACTGGAGCCTCCCCATCTCTGGCTGTTGCCCTGTAGGGCACAGGTCCACCTTGGGCTTGATGGCTGGCCATGCCAAGGGTGAGCTTCTCAAAGAGCAGGCAGTTTACGGCTGGAACATGCACAGGATGGGAAACAAAGGCAAAAATCGTTCATTCTGTGGGGTGAGACGCTGCAGATGTTTATACTCTGCAGACAGTGGTGACAACAAGAGAGCTTTGAGCAGCGTGACAACATAGGGAAAACCTGTTGAAATAGTCCTGGTTGCAACTATGCCACTAAAGAAGGCCGCAAAACTCGCGTCAGAAAAAACATGACACAGATGCACACGCAGAAAATCAGTAGCTGATGTCCATGCACAGACTTCAGGCAGATGATCATGCCTTCAGACAAAGAAACTGGTCAGATGCTGGTTTACCTGGACAGAGCAGCTTGTATAGCGTTTCTGATGTAGCCCCCACTGAGCTCATACTTGAGCGCCAGCAGGTTGATGTCAACATCATCTGTGCGCTGGATCTTGTCTGGTAGCTGGCGCCGCCAGATCTGTTGCCTTTGGGTGTGGTCAGGCCGTCTGAACTCAAAGGTCATGGTGATGCGTCTGTGCATGGCCTCATCCAGGTCATGGGGCCTGCACTATGTTTGCATACATTTATCGATTGTACTGCAAACAACTGGAAACCTGGGTTATGAACAAACAGTGGCGTTTATCAGGGAGAGAACACACTAGTCATCTGTGCGCTCTTGAAACTGAAACTGAAAACATTTGAAAATGAAAGTCAAAACATTGCTTGTGTGTGCAGAGAGTAGAAACTGGCTATGAAGTTACAGTATTGTGTCAGGGTGCCATGAACACTTCTCAACGTGTGTTTGTGTGCCAAGACTAGTCACATCCACTAGAAATTGACGCAACAGTATCTGAATCACTCAAGACTGCAGCTGTTGTGCACCAGTGGTCATGCCACTCCCTTGTCTGAGCAGAGTACCAAAAGACAGCACCAGGGAAACTTGAGACAAGCACAAGCAGGGTCCAAAGGCAGGGCAGGAGTCAAGAACAGTGTGGGCCTCTAATGGCAAGAGTGAGTTAAAGTTTGGTGTGTGTATGTACTGACGATTGTGTATGTACTGATGATTGGAGACGGCTGCAAGTGGTAGAAGGGCACAGAATGCCCCAGTCTGCAACAGTACTATGATAGCAGTTTTGATGTGGGGATGCAGCAGTAGTGGGGGCACAGAGAAGACCTCCGAGCACGACAGGGCCACCGAGAAGGCATGAAGCCTGACCCTGCCCAACAAAGGCTGCATCCCTTTTAATGCAAAATGTGGAATGGATCACTCATGTCGATGAGGTAGTAGAAAGTGTGTGCATGACAACAGTCTCACTACATTGGGCAATGCAACCTCTGTGCAGACCAAATGTGTATGGGAGGAGGAGGATTTACATCTTCAGCCTACCAAGTAGGTTGTACAGATGTGCCAGGGTTGTCAGTAACCTGGTCAAAAAACATCATTAATGAGTGTTTATCGATTGTAAAAAAGTCTTTATGATGTCTAACCAGTTTAAAACAAAGTTGTCAACAATCATACAATCCTTCTGGGCAAAGAAGGATCACATTAAAGAGGTTCTGGGGTTGAAAAGGGTGTGATACTTGTCTGTGAATGGCTGAAAAAATAGACATTCAAAGACATGATTATTCATCCCCAGCGCTGGATAGAGGACAACGTGGGCAATATGGGATACCAAGAAAGGTCTGCTACGATGTATCTCCGGACACGAAGCATGGTCCCAGATCAAACTAAATGATGTGGGGTGCTGTGGGAAGATGAGTGCCTACAATCAAATGGTATACAGGTGGTGGCCTCTCATGAGTTGCATCTAGAATGAGACTTGGTGGTGATGCCGTGATATCAAAACTTTACATTGTGTTGTGTGCCGAGGGAGCGCATGCGCTCGCCTCAGCCTACCAGAAATTATTCCGTAGACATACCCACTTGGAGTAGTCTTACTCAGCGCCGCAAGCAGAGTGCAAGGCGAGCAGCGAGAATAGCTGGTTGGCATTCCTGATCACCAACCCAGCCCGAACAGGTAAGTATGACCAAACAACCTAAACTCTTAGTTCATATACCAAAATACAGAGACCAACTTCACTAAAGGTATGGGATGGCTCTTTACCCTAGGCAAATATCCTGGTCCATCAGGGTAGCTTATCATGAGTATCAGCAAATGCAGAGCCAGATATCACTTCTTGCTGCTGTGCAAGAAGCGTGTTCTCTGCCAATCTGTCTGGACGGATTGGCATAGAACACAATCCTTGCACATCAGCAGAAACTGATGTCTGGATCTGCATTTGCTGATGGCCATGCAGAGTCTCCCAAACTGATGGTTCACTGAATAAGCAAAATGCATGTATTAAAAATGGAAAGATACGTGGAAAGGGACAGATTGAAAGCCATTGCTCCCTGCAGCAGTTTGGGTTTGTCAACATGCGCCGTCATGAGGGAACAACCATCACCATCAAGCGTGAAAAAGGCAGTTCTGTTATAGCACCTGTTGGTAGCCATGATGATGATGCCCTCATGCTTCTCCACTTCTGTGAGGAGCATGTTGACGTGGTTGCTGCCATGCTTCTCCCTGTCCTCAAAGATGGCCTCGCACTCATCAAAGAACAGCAAAGCATCATGGATCTTTGCCTCCCTGCATGCCCATGCAACATGCTGTTTGCAAAATTGTACCAGAGGGTCCTACGTCACTGCATGATGTCCTACACAGAGACAGCCACAAAAACCAGCACCAACCGTCTGTAAGAGTGGGAGGTTGGTGCATGCGAAAGTTTCTTAGAGACAGTTACGCATGCACAGTCCACGATGTCTGCACTGAGCACTATGGCATGCGGGCATGGTCTTCTCTCCAAGTTTCTACAGTACAACTCCCACATGCTGCTGCAAGAGCAGACAGGCAGGGCCTACACGGAAGCCAGTTCAATCTCAAGCCATGCTTGCAACACATGCTTGCAGAGCCACCGTGTCATTTAGCACACGCACATCATACATTCATTCATTCAACACATGTCTTCCATGCGAATCTAGTACATACCGTCTTGAGAATGTCCATGTATGAGGTTCTGGTTTAGTGGCCAGCATACCAACAACAGCATGACTTGATGTGGTCCAAGCCAGACAGAACAAGCATGTCACATTACAGAGAGGCAGATGGCCACCTGAAGATGAAGCGGATTGCTTGGCCTGCTTCATTACTGCCCAGAGAGGGGAAATTGATGAGCAGCACCTTCCTATGGACATGTTTGGCGACAGCATTGGCCATCATGGTCTTGCCCACTCCGCTGGCCCCATGAAACAGCAACACCAAACCCCCAGAGCCCCCAACTGCAAAGCAAAGAATCAAGTGAGATTTAGGTAGCTTCCAACTGTTCATTTGTTTGATCATTCGTTCGTCTGCCTGTTCATTCAACCAAACCATGGCCTTCCCCTAAGGTCAGGAGAACGCATTCCTGAGTAGCTCCCTGTGTGAGGTCCTATTTTGGCAGTCAGCGTACCGACAATGTAGGTCCTGTTTCGGCAGTCAGCATACCGACAATGTTGCCAGATAAGGTGTGTGCAACCAGCTGGAGGACAGGTCTTTGCTTTGTGCTGCATTGCCAGACACTGTCCTGTCAGCCTCCAAGGGCCAAATGAGATAGCAGGGAGCAAGCCTGTACTAGCCACTAGTGCAGAGCATTCCAGTCAGCTGGGTTTGCTAGCCTTGTTGTGCTGTTCTGTGGTGTGCTTAATACAAATGTCAGCTGTTGGTTCTTCCAAACAATTGCACGACTCATCCTGCCGATTCCACTGGCACCAACGTTTAGCAATGTACAGCCACTGGCGAGGTCAATTGTATAAACTCGGACAAGCTACGCACACAAGCAATGCCAACTTCAGGCTTTGCAGTGAGTCATTTCAGCGTTGGCTGCCTGCACTGTTAGTGTTGCAATTGTCCTTGCCACGTACAAACCTTACAGTGGCATACCAGCACCAAGCCTGCACAAGCCTCAATTGCAGGATGTGAGGAGATGACTGACCTGACTTGTCAAGGCCCAGAGATTTGCGGACCTTTTTGTAGGCAGCAAAGTTCTCCACAGTCTCGACAATCAGCTTCTTCTGGTCTTGGGGCAGGATCACATCTTCCAGCTGCACTGCACTGGGGAAATACAGATGGCTGCCATCAACCATGTCTGAGAACTCAGTGTCCAGGCCACAGAGGAAGTCCAGCATGCGTCTGTCAATGTCGACCCCCTGTACAAGCAGTTGGCGCACGTATGTAACAACGCTGCAATGGGCTGCAGTAGATTCACAGTCTGCTCTCCATAACATCTCAGATGAGCGTGAGTATGCAGCTCTGTCAGCCATCAAGTCTACAGTTGGAGATCAGTGTCAAATGCTGTCAGATTTTTGTCAAATGAATGTCAATTCCTGTCAGATTAGTGTCAAATCCACCAGTGTTCGTCTCCATGTAAAGGCACTGTGTTGGGGCTGCAGCACAAACCCCAGGCTGCCGTCAATGATGTCTAAGTGAGCTGCATATTCACGATGGCCTTAGCCAGCCATCAAGCTCGCAGCAGGTGATCATCGTCAAGTGCCACAAGTGATGTCCAGGCCCATGTTCAGCAAAAGCATCACTGTGAGTCTGGTGCAAAAGCATGTTTGATGGAGAATGCAGTGAGGTGCAGCAGAGTTGCAGGCAGCCATGCCTGGCAGTTTGCGCTCTGATGCCTGACGGCTCTCTTTGCAGTCAGGAGCAGACCTGGTCCATGATGTCTCTGGAGAAGTCTGTGTTGCTGAGGGTGATGATGCCATCCTTGATCAAACGCCCACTCTTGTAGAAGTACTTGCGTGAGCTGATCTGCTCCTGCAAACTTGTGGGTAGGAATGCCAGCAACAAGGACCCAACCTGCAAGCATGGCATGAGTATGAGGCCTTTGCCTGTTCTTGACGGGGCAGTGCAACTACATTGTTGCAGGCACCCTCAGCACAACCTGGATTAAGCGTACAGCTTGTCCAGAGCTCCACTATGCATACAGCTCAGATCTGTCCCCATGGGTCAAATGCATACACATGCACTACGCATCTCTGAGGCTGTCAGGCTCTAGCTTGTTCAGCTGGCAGTCAGAACAATGCGCCCGAAGAAACAATGCATGAATTGGTCTCATTCCTGCTTGCATAATACATTTGGTATGTGTTCTGCCCGGAACACTTTCTGAATTAGGCCATCCTGTGATATGTGAGGCGCTGATGAGAATCGTGCTGAAAAGAAAAGAAGAGTCTACGCCCTTCAGCGACCACAACGTGAGCCTCCTGAGGTAGCAGCCGGGAGCTAAGACCATAAGCCACCAAAGGGACGAAAGATGAGTCTTACAGTGAGGGGTGACATGGCAGTCATCTCATCCATGCCTGTGCCAGGCTTGTTGGCCAGGAAGGTGCGCTGCACTGATGGCGACACATGGCAGCCCACCAGCACCTCCAGCACTAGCTTCTCAAAGGGCGCCAGCTGTCTTGCTTCTGCCAAGCGCTGCAGCCTGGGTTTCCAGGGCTCACCACCTGTGCACCACACGGCTACAGTGAACAAGCAGCAACATGGATGCACGCATCACAGGCGACAGAAGAAGTAAGCTTGTGGGCAAGCAAGCCAATGAATGAGCTTGAGACGGTGTGAGCAAGTGAGTGAGTGGGTGAGTGAGTGAGTGGGTGAGTGAGTGGGTTGGTGAGTGAGTAGGTGAGTGAGTGGATGAGCGAGCAAGCAAGCAAAATGGCTAGGGAGTGAATGCAAGAGCCGACAACCGCCAGGCTGCACATGGTGTGCCTTGCAACTTTAGCAGCCAGATCAATGTTTCTGCACTGATATGACTGCAGCTCACAGCTTACCTCGCCCAGCAGCCTGAGTCAGCTTCAATCTGCGCTCAACCCTACTCTTCTCCAGCCTTTCCTTCCCCTCCAGCTCTCTCAGCTGCTGCTGGGCTCGGCTTTTGGGGTCCCCTCGCTTCCTCTGGTGGTAATACAGGCCCTCATCCTCGAAGCCTTCCTGATCTGCATCTTCCAGGGCCAGTATGCGCCTGAATTTGCCAATTCTGCAGGAGACATACAATGTTTTGGCAGTGTGCTTTATGACATACACAAGGCAGGTATGTGTTGCCGCCAGCAGATACACAGAGGTACTTGCTTGCAAGAAAGCTTGTCTCATATCAAGAGTGTGGCACGAGATCAACACCTCCTGCAAGAGGCTTTCTGAAGACAACCACATGCATGCATGGCACTGGTTCTGCAGGGGCTGTATTTACAGTCATTCTGAAACACCCTTGCACATGTATCATTTGTCATTGCAGCATCTCCATCCGCCTGCTGCAGCTATGCCTTTGCTCGCAAAGCTGCATGGAGTCGGTCACTGATAAGCTAGCACAATGTGCACCAGGAGGACAATGTCTACCTTAGTGTGATGATCATCAGCTTGAAACTGTCTTCAAGGTACTCCAGGTCATTCCGGTATTCTCGCATGGACCCTTCAGCTTCCTTTGGCGTATCCCCAGTTGTTGACGCCGCAGCTGCATTGGACTGGCGTCGCTCAGCATCTCTTTCCTCCTGTTCAGTCTCCATGCTGACTGTTCCGTCTGTGGATTCCCTTCTAACTGAGGCTTCGCCACTTGGCGCTGCAGTATCAGGTGAGCTGCTAGCGTCTGTGGCAGCACTAGCTGCTGCTATGGCTTCATCTGCTGTTGCAAGCTTATCACGCTTTGATGCAGGGCCCTCAACTGACTCACCTGTGAGCACATTGTCTCATGACTCAGCAGGTGAGACAGTAAGCAGGTGAGACAGTGAGCAGGTGAGACAGTAAGGCTTGACTGTGCTTGGTGTATAAGCTAAAGCTGTATGCACTGGACATTCCATGTGCTGTTGCACAGCATGCAGAGTCCTGGTCAGTGGACAGCTTGTCCATCTTGTCACATGAAATGTCAAGGCTGGGTGTGATGCACTACACAGGCGTAGTACATTCTGTCTATGAAATTGGACCTTTTTGTAGCGTGGAACAGCATTGAATGACTTGTTGTTTTCAAACCTTTCATAACTCTCAGTCACTGTCCATTGAATCCCTTGATGAGTCCCAAAAGTAGAAAATGATTGATTGATTGGCATGGGCGCAGGGGCAAGCTTACCAGCAGCACGCCGCTTTCTGCCTTGAACATCGCGCTGCACTTCCTGCTTGATCAGGTCAAAGACGTCCTCATCTGCGCCCAGGCCTGCACCATCATCATGGCAGATGTGAGATTTTTTTTTTGACAGATTGGATAAGTACAGGACGAGCTGCTAATGATGCAATGGATGGACAAAATACCTATAGCTAACATTACCTTTCGGTATACTTTACTTCGCTTCACTTGATTGTTTTTCCAATTCTTACATGCATGAGAAAGGACGAGATGCTCTTGGCTATGAATATCGTGTTGTTCCGTTGCAACATCAGGCAGGTGCTGTACATACCAAACTGCCCATGATGGCATGAGTGGAGTACTACTCCTCAATCTATAGCAGACAATGCAAAGGTATGTGCTTGCTGTCTTGCCACCACGACCTAGGCAAGCTGCACAGCTGTGGCATCTGAGGCAGTATGTTGCACCACTGTGCCACAATCTGGCTTGGGCTGTCAAGCCACACAACACCCTGATGAACATACCAGAGCCCAAAGTCAACAATTCCCTCAAATATGGAGACTTGTTTTGATGGCCACTGACTCACAAGAGCGCACCTGATGCGTCTGAAAGGGCAGGTGGTTGAGCCTGTGCTGTGGTGGCAGCCTTGACCTCGCTGAAGTGGTCATGACTGAAGGATGGTTCCTCTTTCAGCACATCCATCAACTGGGTGTTGTCCACCTGGTAACGCATGGCGTATAGCGTATGGCGTATGCTTCAATACTAACTGCTGGACATGATTTGAGCAGCAGATTGTGTAGAGCAAATGTCAAGCATTGCTGACAGACTCCTGGTGATCATGACGACATGCCAGCAAACTGTACTGTCCTGCAGCCATAGTCATGCATGCAAAGCTGGAAGGTATGGACATGAGCTGCAGCACTTAGGCAAGTCTCAGCAGTGAAACGCTGTCTGTACCAAGGTTACATATGACAGAGTTTTCCTGAGCACGCTCATGACGGTGATTCAATACAGGTATCAAGACTTGTGTTCTGACCTTCAGTAGCTCCTCCTCTGAAAGAGGCTCTCCGATGAGAGCCTTGATGACTTCAGAGCTGAAATGCAGGCTGCTGTCATTGAGAGCCTTAGAGGGTATGCTGAAGGCCATGTCGTCAAACGCTTGACCTCCGCCCAGCAGAGCTTTGCTGCAGTCAGGGATGAGGCCCTCCTTGATGTGCTGACGCTTGGGGCTCAGGAACTGTAAAATCTCTAGTGTGTCCTGCAGATCATGAAAGGTTTGTCAGTCACCATCTGTTGTTTCCATTCAATACTTCACAGTCTGGGGCCAGTCAGTGGCGTGTGTGTACATAGCCACATTGGCTGTGACGCATGCTATAGATAACATGGGATTTCTTGACAGCATGTGCAAGCTCAAGAATGCTGAAGAACATAGGAGGGTTGAGCTTTCACTGACTTACGGAAGTTGTCAGGCTGTTGTGATATGAGTAAGCGCTGCCTGCATGATACGTTGAAGCTGTATTGAGTGCCCACGCGGCATCCCTGTGCTCATCAGGTCTGCAAAACTTTTTGGGGCTGATGTGAATGCATGTAATGTTGACTGCATGATGTGCTGAAGCTGTGTTGAGTGCCAAGGCAGCACCCCTGTGCTCACCAGGTCTGCAAAGTGTTGTTGGGCTGTGGTGAAGGTTGTAAACGTTGACTGCATGATATGGTGAAGTTGTTTGGGCGGCAAGGCAGCATCCCTATGCTCACCAGGCCTGCAAAAGCTGCAAAGGATGGAGGGGACCTGCCAAACTTGGGGAACAGGTTGGAGAAGTCCTCCTGGCTGACTTGCTTCACCAGCACATACAGCATGGCCAGCCTCTCCTTGTCTGTCAGGTTTAGCCTGTCCATCAAGCGCTCAAACCTTGGCGCTGTGCCTTTGCTGTTCTGCCCGGCAGCTTTGCGCTGCTGTTGGTGGGTCTGCAGCAGTTCATTGCCCAAAAAGTGTGAGTGTTCAGCGAGAACACAGGTCAGTGTGAGAGTGCGCACGCATGCTGTTGTCTTGTTGTGTAGGTGCAACCAAGCAGGAACTTTGCTGTTGTGATTGCTGCAGATGAATCAAGATTGCGTCTGCCGAGTGTGCTGCAGCAGACACTGCCTGCTTCTCAAGCAAGAAGCACAGTGTGGCGTATTGCCCATGACTGCAACAGTGACTATGCAAACATGCTGTTGTGCTGCAATTGTTGCTTGTGACAAACTCCTGCTGCAAAATGTGTATGAGTGCTGGCAAGCACTCATCTCAGGAAGCCAATGTTTGGGTAGAGTGAGCACACAGGGCATGCTTTGCCATTCCTGCCAATGCAGCCGTACTTAGAGTCCTAAGCAAGCTACAAAAAGAATTGAGATGGACTTGTACAGCAGATCATGTACCTCAATAGCATCAAGAGCCAGCTGCAGCGCTGCCTGGGTGGGTTTGAGGTACCGGCTTGAGAAAGCCCAGCATTCACCTTCATATGTGGATACATCATCTGCACTGTTTTGTGCTGCAGATTTGGCTTTGCTCCCTTTCTTGCTGACATTGACAGGCTCAGCAGCACCATCTGCACAAAATGGATGTTGTACTTTACTTTCCTTGACGACATGAGATGCACAAAATGTTTGTTGACAGCAGCAGCATGCCCCTTTCAGCTAGCAGATACCTGTGTTACCGATTTGCATGGCCCTCAATCACGCACATGCATCAGCAGGCATTGGTGGATTGAGATGCCAGCAAGACAATGTTATGCTTACTTTGCAGTCGTGCTGTGAGGACTGCACTTGAGTCCTGGAGCTCATAGGCACAGGTCTCAAGGCTGGACGCGCAGCTGATAAGCAGCAGTCTCAACAAGTAGACTGCCTCTAATTCTCTGAAGAATGTTTTGTCATCAGGCTGCATCCCAGATGACATCAGAGGTATGACTTTTGAAGACATTTGCATGCTAGACTGTTCTACAGAGAGAAGTCAATACAATAAAAACCAAATGCATGTGTGCATTTTAAACGAAGGCTGCCAGTTCAGACCTGCTTAATGGAAGCATTCTCTGACGCTATGCCTAGCAGCACTCTCTTGACAATCGGCTTCAAAGCGAACGTGAAGGGCTCGTTGGCGAAAAGCTCAAGCGCTTCCTGTGCGTTCGCAGCGGCAGCTGCAATCCACACAATATTCATGAACAACGTGAGCAGCTGAGCAAAGCAGAGCAGGGCAGGGCCAGCAGACGCTTGGGATGTATACAATGACAACCTTAGCAGATCACTGACTTCAGCAACGATTTGCTGCCGCGTTATTGTCACTTGATGCACACAGATCTTGCAAAATCGCGCAGCAATCCCTAAACACACATGCATGGAGACAGCTAGGAGCAGTATTGAGCCGTACCTGTTCCATTGCTGTGAGAAGCTGCACCATCCTGACCTGCTGTATTACTCTCCGCCTTGCTTTTGTTTGTCATGCTGATCTCCAGCGCTGCAGGATGTGTAGTGTGCTAATGAGCGTGCCTGAGGCAGCGCCTCGATTGCTTCAGTTGCTGCTGCGATCGCGGGGCTTGACCTTGACAGGGCGGCAGGACGTGCAGGCGGCCCTTGGACCCCAGACTGGGACGATATTTCCCAAACGCAAGCGTGACCTACCTGTTAATTCTTCTTGCTTGACGTCTTGCAGTGAGTTCGTCAGCCATTCAAAGTGTGTTGGAACGACGGACTTCAAAACATTGTACAACGCATCGCCGGCCCTGCTCAGCTACAAACGGTTGAGCAGGTCATTAGGTCTTGCTGATCAGTGTCGCCTTTCATTGCAACCTCAGGGCTTCGGTGCACTGTCGACGTTGAACGTCTTGAGATTCTGAGCCTGGCTTTTCAACAAGGTCTGACCCTGAGACGACGTCGCCGAGACCTTCGGGCGCATGCTATGCATGCTGCGCTCTGTGA
>JAABUO010006365.1_pt1 | contig 13601 bp, 15 predicted proteins | sample 5559291 | NCBI WGS metagenome assembly JAABUO01 (sample SAMN10711878, study PRJNA513372) | rock metagenome | isolation source: Antarctica rocks | place: Antarctica: Victoria Land, Finger Mt sud | reverse complement strand
CAGTGGGAATTTCCCAATGCCAGTCTGGACGCGTGTCGCTACCTTAGTTCAGGCTTGTGGTTGTATGCATCATCTAAAGCGGCAAAGACTGTTGTGTGCTGCTTCAAAAAGCTGCCCTGGTCATGTACCTAGTTTTTGCCTCCAGGAAAAACGTCGTAGTGCTGATTTGAATTCGCTGCAGGCGTTACGGAAACCGAAGTCCTATCTTTGAGGTGGACAAAAGCCCGAGTAAAGTCGGACCGCCGTGGACAAATACAGCGCTGTTATCACCTATCTCTCGGGAAATCATCACATTGTCCGTCGGAACATCGGCCCCACAGGATCACCTTCAGGTGAGCTGCATACACGGCAAGGGCAGCTGGAGACTCCGTTGACTGGGTAATCAGCAAGCTCACAGCTAGTCTTTGAGGATCTCAGTATCAACGTTATACAGCTTGAAGTTAAGTACTGCTAAGATGTCCGGCGGCTCCCCGGTTGACGGGCTTCTGACAAAGTTGAGAAGCTTTGTTCAGGCAAGAAGCATGCAGGAGCACTGGCAGGTGATACCTCGGACCGAGCAAACGGCTGGCTGCATGCAGGACGTGACTATCTGATTTAGGGCCTCAGGCACCTTGAGCATACAGCAATGGCTGTACTGCACAGCCTTTGCACGTTGCACCTCCTGGCTCATGGTTGCATGCCAAGTTTGCTTCATGCAGGCATACACTATATTTGCTGAAATGGTTGGATGGGATGTGCCACCTATCCTTCTCGAAGGCAGAGAGAAGCTGCGAGTTGTTGCATATATGGCTAAGCGAGTAGCCAAACTAGACTTTGAGAAGCATTCAGTCAAGGTGGAGCCAACAATGGATGGCCATAAGCAAATTTCAATCATCTGCACATTTCATGTGATTGTGCTGCCAGAGTTGCTTCCCATACCCACAATCAAGCTGAAAGCTACTGTGAAGCTTGGAGTTTCTGATGACTTTCACAAGGTGAGACAGCTATGTACACCCTGACTCGCACTGAGTCCATCATGCTGATAATTCCTGATTGCTGTGTCTGCAGAGGACTGCCATGCTTGCTTGACATGTGCAGCTGACAGTGCTGCAATGCTGATTGTAACTCTAGTTGTTGGCCACCCAATTGGACCTGTATCTAGTTCAGCAGATCATACTGCCCTTGTGTGCAAAGGTTCAAGCTTCCATCCTTACCCAATACAAGCATTACAAGTTGCACAAACAACAAGGACACCATTGGTGGAGCACATTCTGCAGCTTCAACCTGGCAACACTCATGTAACCTTGCAGGTGACATCAATATATGGCAGGATCCACAACTTCCCCTGCCTTCCTGACTTCATCCGTCGCACCAATGCCTACTGTTTGGGCACCATTGGTGTGGCCACTGAACCTTGGTGGAGTCAGACTGTTTGGCTGTATGGCGATCATTCTTACCAGAACAAGACAAAGTGACAAAACATAAAACACATCTTGCCTATCAAGACATCAGTTGCAGTGTATATATACATGAACCTACATGGGTGTTTAGCCACCAGCAACAGCCTACATGCTTGTTTGGTGGCGAGTCAGCTCTCAGTAGGTTTGACTGACAGCACCTCACCTGCAGATATCAGGCATGCAACACCACTTTCTATTAGAACCAGAAGCAAAGCCTTGCCATGGTGTCTAGGATTTCAGCTGATTTGCCTCCTGAATTGCTTGGTTGCTTGCTAGCGATTCTTTATTGACTGCCTTCAATGATATCACAGCGCTGCTGCCCCCTTCTTGTTCCACTTGTTGCTTTTGCCTGTAGTCCTTGCTTAGCAGAAACTATAGCAGCCATCACGGGTTCTTGACTTCGCTACTGTTTATGCTGCTGTGACATTGAGTCTGTCAGGCTCTTGTGAGTGAGAGCATGCTTGCTTGTCAAGTGTACCTGCTATATAGATATGCCACAATTCCTATCAAAGCAAAATTCGTTTGTGAGATGGCTATGCATGCATAGACGGCTATACAGCACCCTCTTGCAGCCATGTTGCTGTGTACATGCACACGCCTGCCTCATGTGTCATATGCCTGCCACATTTGTACAGCATGTTCTGCAGGAAGCTGCCTGCCAATTTGGACATGCCACACATGTGCGAGGTTATTGTCATTTGCTTTTGATTCTGTCATAGCCTTCCATGACTCTCAGCAGATGCCGTCAGGGGTGCAGCGGCTCCTCACGGCTGTTCTGTGTTGCTTCCTAGGCAGCTGCTCATGAGGCTTGATTGGCAATGGTCCCGGAGCGTTGAATCAACATCACAGGTGGTATGACCGACATCAAGATCAATACAAACTGCAGCAGGCCCTGTAAATCAAGCAATGAGTGGCACGGATGATGCGCGATGATGTTACAGTGAAACAACAGCACCGCTCGGGTGGCTGAGGAGCATGCGAAGGGCGGCATGTGCTTGTCCCGCTCCCTTTCGTAGCACTGTTGGGGACGAAGAGCTTTCGACTGTTACAGTGAGCACCTTACAAAGCTTCTTTGGTTGCTGCACTGTTACCGCCCTCCGCTTACGGCAGACCAGCTCTGTGATCACTCCTACACTTCCTCATACTTATTGTGTGCTCAGAGCTTAACCCCTCAGCAGTGGCAACAAGCCCACGACAGCACTGGCCGAGTACAGAGATTTCGGCAGACTTGCAAGCTCATTCGAAAAAGGGGTTTGGCCAAAGAGTTACGATGTCAGGTATCTGCCCGCAGGCAACATTTTGGCGCTGTGCAGTTCAAAGACTCACACATGTTTGGTCATCTTTGTCCGCTCCTGTTGCAGGCCTGGCCATTGCTTCTGAGCTGCTATGCTCCTGATGAGACGGTAGCTGGAAGACAAGCTGTAAAGTATGCTTTGCTGGCATCAAAACAAGTTGGCGAGAACTGCTTTCAGCACCTGCATTTGACTGTTCTGTCTAGCTGCAGTGAGATTTGTGTTTCTTGCATGGCAGTGATGCAGCTCAGCAGGAACTCAGCAGCTTGCTGCAGCAAGCTGCTGCACCAGATGCGCACAACAGCTTTGAGCTGAGCAGTGGAGGGGAGACATGGGAACAGAATGTCCGCCGGGTTGCCACTGATGTGGTATGCAAAGACCTGCATGGTCATGCTTCCTCCAACATTTCGTGATATGGGTTTGAGTCTTGCTGCCATGTTGGCACAGCTCTCTCCAGCAATGCATGCTATGCTGCATTGTCACCAGGTTGTGCATTGACTTGTTCTGCGTCCATCTCCCTCAAACGTGAGAGTGCATGCATTCCTGAAGTCACCTCTATTCCATCATGGCAGCCAGCAAACCAACAGTATCATGAGAAGACGATTGAAGTCAGAGTCTAGAATGGTGCACCAACCTTTGCTACTTTGACCATGGCTGATCAGCTCATATTTGCATTGCGCTGCATACAGCTTGTATTTGAGCAATTGAAGTGGAATTGAAAACATCCTTGCTAGTGCAGAACAGGACTGACTGTGGCTCCGGCAGCATCACTGCAGAGGAGAGGAGTGCAATTGATGTGCGGCTGACACACATACTGACAGCGTATGCATACTCTGATCCGGTTGTCGGGTACTGTCAGGGTCAGTCTTGCTGCGTTTACCTTGGTTGTAACATTCTGCTACAGTAGTCTATGCGTGCTGGGTCTGGGTCGCATAAACAGCTTCTGCTAATCTGCTGCTGGCATAGCTGACACTCCATCAGTGTTTTTGCCGGCCCTCTTGGTGACAGTGACTGTGATGTGCCTCAGATGTGCCTTGCTTTACACTGTCAACATACACCACATCTGCACTATCAACTAATGAGAAATAGAAAATGAAAGTGAAGAAGGCCAACAGTCGGCATATATTTGTCAAAAAATATGTTTTTCACAGTGCCAACACCAAGACCTGTGTGCATGGCTGATGCAGGCATGGCTGACATCCTGTCACCATTCTTGTTGGTCTTCCCAGAAGATGATGCACTAGCCTTAATGTGCTTTGCTGCATTCATGGGCCAGATCAGGCAGAATTTCCTGGAAGGACAGCCAGGAGTGCACTCCAGTATACAGCGTATTGGCAGTTTGCTCCAGCATGCTGACCCCAAGCTCTGGAGACAAATAGGTGAACCCCCACTTGACCAAAACTGTATGGTCTGTGCTAGGCTGCCTTGCACATGAAGGTGTTTGCTAGTTGTTGCAAAAACAGGCAATGCCGACCGTTGAGGACTGAAAAACATAGTGGCCGATGTATGTCTCTATCATACAGCGCCACATCAATTTGCAAGCCTGCAACAAACTAAGAGATCTATTCAGCTCTCTGGGACTGGCAACTGCCAAGCGCTAAAGTTGCAGTCTACATTTACGTTTTGGTGCTATGTTTGAGATGCTGCTGGTTCCTATCTCAGCTTGCATCTGGGCGCGTGCATGCACAATGCTGTGAGACCAGCTATTTGAGCGCATCTATGTAGCATGTCTTTACACAAATGAATGACACTAGGCAAGGTTGCTGAGGCTCTGCCACGTGCTATCAGACTTGTTGGCTGGCCAAAGCTTGTATTCTTCTTCTTCTTCTTCTTCTTCTTCTTCTTCTTCTTCTTCTTCTTCTTCTTCTTCTTCTTATATGACTGTACCAGGACAACAGTGTTTTCCCAGGCAGTACAAACCAAGGACCATGACCTGGTATGCTGTTGTGGTCTGCAGAGAAGCTGGATATGTCGACTGGGGTATTTGCCTTCCGCATGCTGGTATGCCAGTTCCGGCGGGAGCTCACCTTTGATGATGTCTTTGGCTTCTGGGAGCGGCTGTGGGCTGCCGAGCAGATGGCTCATTGCCAGCTCAAGGTTGGTTTGTTTGGGCAATTTTGTGAGTCATGTTCTCCCATTCATTCAACCATCAACTTCTTCAGTTATGCGTTCATACAAGTCTCCACTCAGTCATTCATTCATCAGTGAATCAATCATTTGCGCATTGGTTCACTCATTCATGCATCCCCAATTAATTATGCTTTCTTTCTTTCTTTCTGCTTCCCCTCCCGCCCCCCCCCCCCACCCTTCATTTACTTATACATTCACTGCACATCTGTATTCCCTGAGGGTCAGCTAGAGACAGCCCTGAGTACCTTCTTGTGCCAGGCCCTGTTTTGGCAGCCTGCATATCTACAGTAGAATGAGCTTATGTGGTCTGATTGGCCGAGGACATCAGCTGCTATTCTGCGATTAGCACACCGCGTCTACTGCCCTCAAGGTGGCAGAGCAAAAGCTTCTTGGGTAGCTTCTCAGCAGTCGTGCATTCCACTTACATCATCAACATGATTCTCTTCTACAGCCATGCTGCAGCTCAAGTTTGGAGGAGTTGCAATCTTCCTTGGTGACATGGTTTGTCATTAGAGCACCTGTCTCCATATGCTGGACGCAGCCTTTCAGCACAGCACAACCCTCAAAAGCACGACAACTAGCTTGTTTGTAGTCTTGTCTCTCCTGTCTCTGATAGTGCTGCATGCTGTTTTGTGTGCTGCAGGAGCACTGCATTGCAGCATTGCTGCGACTGCACAGAAAACAGATACTGCGGCTGCGCTCTCCCGAAGACTTCATACAGGTTTTGCTCTCTATGCATGCACTCAGATCCTCACAGCCATCTTCTGCCTGCTAGTGCACTGACTGGTGCTTGTTGCATTCTCAACAAAGAGTATCATCATATTGAAATGCCAGGCATTGGGGTTACTCCTGCTGGCATGTGTGCTGTTTCACATCACCAACAAGTATAGTAACATGATCATACCTGTCATCAGCTGAATATCAAGGTGTGTTTGTGTTGCAGTTTGTCAACAAAGACATCATACCGCTGGATGGCCCAACAACCATCAAGGCTGCTTACAAGTTGTGGAAGCAGACAGGTAGCAAGCAGAAACAGCAACCAGCCAGTGAGAAATGGCAAAGACTGTCAAAGGCTGAGACTGCGCCTCCTAAAACCAGTGACACCCTGAAAGTGCATGCTCAGGCTGCATCTGAAGATCAGGCCTGACACATTTTTCCAGTAGGGATCATTGCCCAACTTTCAATAGAGTCACGTCACCAGGACAGACTTGACATTGCATAAGCGCGACATTCCAGAGTAACTCCTTGAAGGCGAGTGGTTATCTGGTCTTTCCCAAGATTTGGAGTAATCATTGTAACAGTCTGCTTGCCACACTTGGGTTTTTCAGTATTTGCTGATGTGGCACACCAGTGTGTGTATTCGTCTGCCAGGAGTTTGTCTGTGGCAGATTTGCAATACCATGTTGGTCAGGCAAGCAACAAGAGTTCTTTTTCACACCATTGTACCATTGGACATGTGCTTTTCGAGAACACATCTTTCTCTTCAGCATCAGGCTTGTGTTTCACATCCTTTTACTTCAGCATTCACTACACTGTCATCAAAATAAACTGCTGTAGTACACCATTGCTATGAGCACACACTGTCCAGCAGCGAACAGAATCAGACGCCCGACTTGCTTTACTTGAGGCTGCGCTTTATCTTGTCACACCACGAATGCATGCTGGCGCAAACCTGTATAAGCGAAAAGCTTATTGCCGTGACATCGACGCTCTTCTATCTTTGCATAAGCACACAAGGTTGATTGCCTAGAGATTTGTAAGGCATTGGGCTGCCTGGACCATCAGCTTGTGCTTGTCATAATGTCATAACATGCCTTTTTTCACATTTCGAATGTCTGGGATGCCACCATCCTGCAAAAGCATTATGTTGTGTTGCGTGAATGATGTAAATGATCAGCAAACCAATGCATACATTGACATGACCATGTTGCAAACTGCTCAGTTTCTCATCGAGCCTGACATGTCTGTCTGCGGCGCATACTGACATAGCACATGTATGTCAACGTGTACAACATGCAAGGCACTGTTCACCACTTACCACTCTCTTGGCGATTGCAATTTGATCTTCGAGGTACAGCAGCTCTCTGGCGCGCTCATACTTCTTCTTGTCCTGCATTGGAGGCAACACAGGTGACAACAGGAGCACATGTGTTGCCATCACACCAATAGACAAGGCCTGGCGTTGAATGACCCTTTGGCCTGGGGGAGTTGCATGCGCAAAGCATCCAGCAGGCGCCAGAGGTCAGAGCCTGCAATAAGTGCGATCCACATTGGCCAGCAGATCTGTGCTGCTCATGTTCTGTTGCACATCTACCATGTGACGTGGGATGTTGCAGTCTGACATGCGCATGATTTGTACTCTACACAGTCGTACATATAACTCTGGGCAGGAAGTAGATGATTCTTTGCCATGCAGCCAACTACACTGCACTGTAAGTGGACGGCCAAAGCTGTTGCAAAACAGCTTGTGATGTGCAAGGCTGTACACAATGCAATGCTTTCAGGAATCATCCTTTTGAAAAGATGCCAGAACCCTTCACAGTTGCTCTTACAGGTGCCAGAAGAAAAGATGCTGACCTTCCTAAGGAGGAAGATGACGTCCTTCTCTGACACCTTGGTCGATCTCGAATGGGCAGATGCAAGAGTCTTCTGCCATATGTCAACCACATAGTTCATCACCATATCCTGCACTTGCACTCACTGCTCACTGCAAATCGCTCCAATAGTGACGACAGCAATGCCAGACTGTGATTGCCATGATGAGCGCTATCAAGCACTGCAGGCGCTGCGGTCATGATGCTGCTCAAATGCCTTGAGGCATATACTTGCTGGATGAGGCAGGCTAGAGCATGCAAATTTGAGCAATACATCTGCTGTTATTGCAGCCATCTTCTGTCAGGCATCAACAGAATCAAAAGGCACAGCTGCATAGGCTGGATATGGCCACGTGAGATGATTGCAGCACTTTGTCGCCAAGTTGGAGGATTGCTTTGCTGCTGACGACGGTCCAACAAATACAGCCTCAGAACGCATGTACAAGAGAGCACATGTTGTATGCGCTGCATGATGCCCAGGAGTACATATATGGCCAGCCTTGAAAGATCCTTCACAAGCTCACCTCGACAAGGTCAACAGACTCCTTGTAAGGTGTGCGATCGTCGCCAAAGCCATACATCATATTTGCCACTGCAGCAGTCAGAGCTGGTGGAATCTGGTAAGCCCCAGGCATAGGCACAAAGCAGAGAAAGGCTGCACAAACTCACAGTCCTTTGCCAGAAGCCCTTTAGTGTCCAGCACCTTCTCTGTGGCAGCTTCATCTGCGCCGCAGGCACGACTTTGCTGAAATGAATCATGTGTAAATCAAGTATGACTTGCCTGCCCACAAGGTCTACAGCGCCTGCAGCTTGCAAAAGATTCAAGAGAGTTGTTTTACCTGGAGCTGGAGTTCCTGCCTTCTTTTTCTTGCCCTTTGCGACTTTGGCTGTGTTCATATCGTGCTGTTTGCCGTGTCAGCTGTGTGTTGCAATGGCTGCCAATTCTTTGTTGAAAAGTCTGAGCTCAAGAGTTCATTGCTGCCCATACGCTGTTTGTATAGCAGTAGCGCGCAGTCCCTCAGTTATACATCGTGCTTGTTGTTCCCGAAGAAGACAAGACGCTGTTTGGCCTACAAATCAAGACTCGACGACCACACAGCTGCTTGACAAGCCCAACACGACCAGCATCAGAAGCAAAGTTCTGAGCATCTGACACCTCCCACGGTCGCTACGCTCATTTTGAGTGTATCAGCTCCGGAACCATGCACGCACCCCACGTCCACATTTGAACGCCTACGTGCAGCGTGCATATCGTCGGTGCTCAACAGTTTGATTGGTCACAAGCAGCGACTGTGTACAGAAACCGGAGTATCAGCATGTGACAACCTGTGCCAGTCACCTTGGCCTGATGTGCAACGTTTGAGTTGCATACAGCTCATTCTATAGACTGTACTATACTACTAGCTAGCTACTTCTAAACAGATTCTAATAAGCTTATTGTTATTGGTAACTCTTTGTATGCGCACTCAAGGCCAACTCATTGCCCTCTGCCAGCCTTGAGTCATGAAGTGTATACGATTGTAAGTGCCATGAAAATCAAGCCTTTGATCGAAGGCATGAACATATGCAATGTTGTCTCTGATTTGTATCACCTGCTGTTGCTGTTGCTGTTGCTGCTGCTGCTCAGCAGTAAATAGGGCTTCGTCAGGACTGGACCATGATTGGTTGCGATGAATGAGAAGAACATCTACTCAACATGGAGCAGCAAGCCAAAGTTGCCTGCATTTCATGCTGACCATGGCAATGTATGTATAGTGTGGAGAGCAAAACCTCTCGAGCTTAGGCCGCTCAAAATGCTTGCTCCGCATTCAGGATCATGCAATCAGCTGCAATCGTTATGTCAGACTGGCTGTCTCTGACAAGCTGGACCAAGCTAAAGCTCATGATGCAGCATGTCCATAGAGGTCTCTACAGAACCGCGCAGTATGCCGGAGCCAGCATTGCGGCAAAGACCACCTCTGTGTGTGTTCATCAGTCTTTGGGCTGACGCAGTCATGTGAAGGCAGGAGATTCAGCTGCATCCATTATACGGCCTGCTGTAGGTACAAGCCTGGCAATGCCATTGATGATTGGGTATGCTACATTGATCTCCTCACTGATCAGCTCCTGCTTGCTAGCATCATACCTATGCAGCACAACCAGCAGCAAAGCGCTGCGTGTATACTTGATGCTGCTCTTGGCAGTAAAAAGCAGTGCAGATACCAAAAGCGCTTGCCCACCTGAGATCGCCCTTAGTCAGCGGACACACCAGGAAACGTAGGACTTCTGGGTCAAAGCGGGGTGAAGCTGCAACATGCAAGCTGTAAATGCTATGAAACACGCTGCAGACTTGTGTAAAATGCAGACACATATTAGAGACAGTTACAGTAGCTGCAGGCCTGAGCAGCAGGAGGACAACCTGAGTGTTGCGGGGCCAAGGACGAATTGGAAAATAGCTGAGCGTTCCCAGCGATCTGCATGAGTATGCAACGCTGCGTTGTGCTAACGTGGCCCAGGCAAAGCATCTTGCAACTCGTCAAAAACGCAAACCTGCGGAGGACCCTTGGACAGAGTCTGTGTGGCCGTGCGTCTGACTGCTTGCAACATGATAAGCTCCGTCTGCGTTGAAGGTTGTGAGTGCCTCTCATGAAGCCAGTCGTATTTCCTGTAGTGCTCCGAAACCAGCAAATCCAGCAGATCGCTGAGACACCTTGCGCCGCAAGTTCTGGATCAATGCTGCCAGCTTCGGGCGGCAATGATCTGTACGTATCAGATATCGACAGTTCAGGCGGTCTGCAAGCATAGTTTCAGACCGGGCAAGAGACTGCATGTCTTGCGAAGCCCAACGAATGAACGCTCACAACAAGCATGTCGACGCTGCAGACGGTGTAGCGGGACTCCTGTGCAGACAAAAGCGGCCGGCGATGTCTTTGCGCTCGATTTTGACGGAGTGATGGTCGACTCAGAACCAGAAGTGAGTGAGCTTGCCTGCCGGTGTCGCTCGTCGATCACCTGAAATGCGAGCTGATTGCGTTAAAATTCAATCAACTACAGCCTTCCCGGTACTGCAGATCTCATCTTCAGCTGTAGCCGCTGCAGCTGAGTATTGGCCAGAGCAGTTTGGCAACCTTGACCAAGCCACACATGACCAACTGCGACATGATATGCGGCAAGTTCGACCAGTCTTGGTGAACGGTGTGGAGGCACTAGTCATGGTATTTTGCTGTTCTGGAGGCACTAGTCATGGTATTTTGCTGCTCTGGTTCACATTTAATTAGGTCGGCTGCTTTGACAGAAGACTTCTCAGCTTAGATTCTAAGTGCTGGCTGCGTCTGCACAGCGCCGCAGCTTCTTGTGCTTGGATTCGTGCATGTTTGCCTGCAGGCCAGGATGGTGCTTGAAGACCCTGGATGTGTTGGCAGCATCATACAGGACTGGCAGAGCATGTTGCCAGCGACGCTGAACAAGTGGAAAATCGAGCAGAAAGACTTACAGATCTTCTTTGAGGATTTCCGCAACAATCTGCTTCAGAATAAGGAGGTAACAAAACCTCAAAAGCATTGCTGAAGCGCTGTGGCTGCACTGCTATTTGCCATATTGTTTCCTGTCTCACAATTTTTCAAGACTACAGGATGAATGGGTGAAAAGGCATGTGATGTATCCTGGCTTAGAAGAAACCCTCAAAGCTTGTAAATACCCTTGGTATATAGTCACATCAAGAGCCAAGCATAGGACTCTGAAGCTGGTGGATGCAATGCTTGATATGCAATGGCCAGAAGACACACCCAGGCTGTACTGCAAGCTTCTCCCTCCAAATCAGCGCAAAATTGAAACATTGCAGTAGGTGCTCCTCTGCTCTTTCAAAGCAGGTTTTGCTTTTGGCTTTTGCTTACATCACGCTGAAGGTGGTGTTATTCAGGCCACCACTGTGACATGCTGTGCTGTGCTCTGCTGTCCCATGCAATGAGCTGAGAATCTTGTTCTGCACTTCTGGACTTTACTTGCTGATGCACCACTGCTGTGCCGTGCTGTGCCATGCTGTGGTGTGCTGTGCCGCGCCGTGCTGTGCCGTGCTGTGCTGTGCTGTGCTGTGCTTGCAAAGGCAAGCTTACTAGCGGCCTGGTGACTCATACCTCCTGTGCAGAGAGATTTTGGACAAACCAATGGTGAAGGAGCAGAATGCTACCATCCATTTTGTGGATGACCGATACGAGACTGTCAAAGCTGTTGCTGGGGAGCCTAGCCTGAGCAAAGTGCAAGTGTACATGGCAGACTGGTTCGTGACAGCTCACTGCGCTTAGGAAGAGGCTTGCAGTGCTGCTTCTGGTTTGTCTCAGCATGGTGCACAAAGCAACTTTTCACAATTGCAGATATGATAGTGTGCACTCACAGTTAACTCCTTGCAGCCGGAGGTCAACAGGACAGCAGACAGACCCAGGCTTGCCCAGGCTGATCATCACAGTCGGTCTTCGACCTGCAGGGGTTATAGCACACAAGCAGAGAAGGATGCAGCAAAAGAAATTAAGGGCGTGCGGGTCATAAGCCTGACTCAGTTCCAAGAGCTGCTAAATTGGGGAATCCTTATGGGGGTATGTGCGCTCACATGACTTTCTCATTGCATGCATTCTGCAGTGCTGTTGAAACTCAAGCTTGCTGGCACAGCTCTTGAGCTGATTGTCATTGGTGTGCATTGGGCAAGATATCATGACCTGATGGCAAGTGGCAGCAGATGCATGGGAGGGGTGTTGTGAGTTTTGAGTGACAAGCTGGTCTGACTATGCAGGTGGATGACGGCTGCGGAGATGACAATTGACCTATGACCAGAAACGGCAGGGGTTGCTTTTGGTTCAAAATACTTGTCTGCCCATGAGTGTAGTGATTTAAGCGATCGTTGGACTGATGCAGCTGCATTCAAGCCAGCAACCTTGTAGTGCTGCGCCCTATGTACAGAGTTATCATGGTAGGCTATGTTGCCCCGCTGTCAATAGTCAGATTAACTTTCAACAAAGTCGTGTGATGGTAGCCAGCAGTTGAACGTAGCTGCACAGCTGCATCAAGTTTACAATATGGTGAGGCAGCATCACAGTAGTCTGCAAGACATGACAGCAAGCATCAGTAATGTAAGAGCAGCTCTTTGAGTCACTGTGTGCAGCAAAATAAAGACGAGATCACAATCCTGTATTCGTGCAAATCGCCAGAGAGATTGTTTTATGCACACGACTTTTGACGGCATATCAAGCTTATTAGGATCACCATCAGTACTAACAACTTCGTGACACTAAAGTGTCGCAATTGTTTTCTCAGACACAAGCAACTTATAATGTGCACTCAAGACCTGCGATGCAGACATGCCTGATATGTGCACACGTGTGACCCTTGAGATGGAGACGGAGTAATGCTAGAGTACTTGCACAATGTTGTTTGCATGCATGGCAGCATGCAACTTGACAGGCAAATGCTAGTTCATAATGCTGCTGTGAAGGCGATCATCGTTACATCATTACACAATGTTCCAGTCCTGATGAAGGCTACATTGTTTTCACTGACATAGCTACACTCAACAACCAAAACTAAATCTGAATTTGTTGGTCAGCTGCAACACATTTCATCTAGATCTGTACTGTTGGTCATCTTGTGCTGGACCTTGAAATGACACCATGCAAGTTAAACGAACACTCTTGCTGAGTCTTGAAACTACTTTTTGAGCCTCCTGCCGTTAGCAGGAGCTGCACTGGGAGCTGCAGCTGGAGCAAGACAGGCAGGGTTGAGTGTGATTGGACAAGGCGCCACAATACAGGAGAGACTGCTAATTGGCTTGTCATTGGCTACACACAATGATCCAGAAGAAGCGGGCCCTAGAGTGAGGTTGGCGTTGAAGCTGTGACACTCCACAGATCTTGTTTGGACACCAAATCCACAGATTGCATTGCAGGCCATCCAATCAGAGGTCACCCAAGTTGCAGCTCTACAGGTGCTGTTGCCTGGCGACGATCCTGTAGGTGCTGGTGACCTTGAGGGACCACCAACATATGCGTCTTGCACACTGTAAGGGGTACCAGGTGGTGGAGGTGCCCTTGGGGAGGGTGACAACATTGCAGGCGGAGGAGGAGAGGGTGGTGGAGGAGGTGGGGATGCTGGAGGGGGTGATGAAGAGGCAGGCGGTAGGG
>JAABUO010006364.1_pt1 | contig 13603 bp, 12 predicted proteins | sample 5559291 | NCBI WGS metagenome assembly JAABUO01 (sample SAMN10711878, study PRJNA513372) | rock metagenome | isolation source: Antarctica rocks | place: Antarctica: Victoria Land, Finger Mt sud | reverse complement strand
ATCCCCTCCCGGCGCACCTGCTGCTTGGCCCACTCATGCCCATTCAGGCACACCTTTACCTCGAACGGCAGGTAGCGACACACCTTGATGAAGGCCAGCCCGAAGTCCTTGTCGTGGATGTAGAAGTCGTCATGGGTCACCCGCACGCGGCAGCGGGTGGACTTGAACCACACCTTGTCTCCTCTGTCCGCGCGGCGTCCTTTGAGCCCTGTACTCGTCTCCTGCGCCTTGCCAATCAGGATGACGCCCTCTTTGGTGGGGCAGCGGGCCAGGGTGGCTTGGGCCATCTCTTCCTTGCTGTCACCCTTCTCGAACGTCACGATCTCCAGCCCCTGTTGGGCGGCAAAGCGCTCCACCGCCGCATGAAAGTCGTCGGTCATGTTGTAGAGCATCTGGGGTGAGGGCAAGGGCCAGCCCTTCTGGTTGCGGATGAAAAGCACCACACTCCCCGGCATTTGGAGGTCTTTGATGTACCCGTTCAGATACACCCGATCCACGCTCTCGATATCCAAAGCGACCTTGTCGCGCAGCACCTCGGCCATCGTCGGCATAGAGCACCCCTCTGTTCTCGCCATACATCCCCTCTGTTCAGTGTATACGGCGGACGCGGTGGCCCTCGACTTGTCGGTTTGAGGCGAAGCTTCGTTAGCCGTTTGTCGGAGAGAAAAGGGCTCTCCGTCTCGTGGGCGCTGATAGACTTAATAGTATGAGTCGAACATTCAAGACCGTGGACTATGAGGCGGCGCGCGACCTGACGGTGCGCTTGGGCGACTGCCTGCCGCCCGACCACCTGGCCCGCTTCGTCGTGAATAGCGTGGCCCTGCTTGACCTCTCGGCCCTGTACGCCCGCTACGGATCCCGTGGCGGTGAGCCCTATGCGCCCGAGGTGCTGCTCGCCCTGCTTCTCTATGGGTATGCGACGGGCGTGTTCAGTTCGCGCAAGATCGAGCGGGCGACCTACGAATCGGTGCCGTTCCGCTTTATCGCGGGCAACCGGCACCCCGACCACGATACCATCGCGACCTTCCGCGCCACCTTTCTGCCCGACCTCAAGGGGTTGTTCGTGCAGGTGCTGCTGCTGGCGCAAGAGGCGGGCGTGTTGACGCTGGGCACGATCAGCTTGGATGGAACCAAAATTCACGCCGACGCCTCCAAGAGCAAGGCGGCCAGCTACAAGCGGCTGGTGGAACTGGAAGCCCAGTTGCGCGCCGAGGTGGAAGAGTTGTTCGCGCTGGCGGAGCGGATGGACGAGCGCGAGCGGCCGGATGGGCTGGTGGTGCGCGATGAGATCATGCGGCGTGAGGACCACTTGGCCCGCCTGACCCAGGCCAAAGCGGTCATTGAGGCGCGCGCCCGCGAGCGCGAAGCCCTGGAGCGGGCGGCCTATGAGGAAACGATGGCCCAGCGGGCTCAGAAGGAGCAGGCGACGGGGCACCGGCCGCGTGGACGCGTGCCGTCTCCGCCCGTGCCGGGTCCGCGGGCCAAGGATCAGTACAACTTTACCGACCCGGACGCGCGCATCATAAAGAACCCGACCGACCAGGGCTTCGATCAGGACTATAACGCGCAGGTCGCGGTGGATCAGCAGAGCCTGCTCATCGTGGGCACGTCGCTCTCCAACCACCCCAACGACAGCCATGAAGCGGAGCCCACGCTCGCGGCTATCCCCCCCGCGCTCGGGGTGCCCGACGCGGCGGCGTTGGATCATGGCTACTGGGGGCCCGCCACCCTGAAGGCGTGCGCCGACCGGGCTATCGAGCCCTACATCGCGACGGGGCGTGAGCCCCATCATCAGAGGTGGCAGGAGCGCTTCGCACCGGAGCCGGACCCGCCGCCGGAGGACGCCAGCGCCCACGTCAAGATGGCCTACAAGCTCACAACGGCGGTGGGCACAGCGATCTACCGTGCCCGCAAGTTTACGGTCGAGCCCGTTCTGGGTATTATCACGGAGGTGCTTGGCTTTCGCCAGTTCGCGCTGTGTGGCGACGTAGCCGCTGCGGGCGAATGGCTCCTGGTCTGCCTGGCCTTCACTCTCAAGCGGTTTCATACCTTGTTCCCGGTCTATTAAGGAGGCGTGACGGCCTGTGTCCACCCCGCGCGGCGGTTATCCGCAGTCGTGTCCTGCCTATGGCCGTGCCTCAATCACGCGCCGCCGCAGACAGTGCGCCTCATCCGCACAGCGGCACCCTGTCGCGCAAGCCGCAGCGTCGTTCTCTCCGACAAGCTGCTAGACAATCTTTTGTCGATGTGGGTGCCGTAAGCGCCTAAAGCAACGGCCCTGAGCCGAAGGGTGAAGGTCAACCTAGTACGCTACGCGGACGATGTGCGCCACATCACCCGGCGCTAGATCCCCGTCGCAGACGGGAGAGGTTCGGAAGGAGGGCCTCTGGGTTAACGGCTTACCCGGCGGCGAAAGCCAAACGGGACTGTAGCATGCCGCTAAAGCGGGAGGCATCGGAAGACGCTTACGATGTCGTCCCGCAAGACCCGCGCGATATGGTGAGGACCGCATTGTTCGAACCTCAGTCTCCAGCGATGCAAGCGTACATTCCTCGTCTACAGCGTCTGTTACGGGGCCACGACGATAGGGCGATGAAATCGTCGTCGCCTGAACCTTCCGCGTCGTGGGCGGTGGGGAGTGACCTCACTCAAGGGGACGGACAAGTGCTAACGGCGACGTAGAATTAACCCAGGAACGCCGAGACTCCGTAATTGACGTTTGTGCGGGGTCCGGCAGACGCGGTAAACTATAGGTAGAGCACAAGCCTCCTCCCCATCCCCCCTATCGCGCCGCATCCAATCGCGGCTAGAAGCAGTCCATGACCCAGACATCACCTTCTCTTAACGACACCCCTTGCCACGTCCGTCATGTGGTTTGGACCTTGTCCGACGCGCCCTGTGACCGCTGCGGTCAGCCGGCGTCACGCTTCAGCACCGCCACACGCACGGCCGTCGATCTGGATCTCGATCAACCGGTCCTGCTCTTGGTGACCGTGAGTGTGCATCACTGCACCCCCTGTCGCCATTACTTTCGGGCCCAGCCGCCCTTCCTGCGCCCCGATGGCATCTACGCCAGCCGCGTGGTCGCGACCGCCGTCGCCTCGGTCTACGAGGATGGCATGGCCCGGACACGGGTGAGTCGCCGTCTGGCGCGGGACTTCTGGGTGCGGCCGAGCGAAGCCATGATCCGGCGCTGGTGCCGGGACTATGCGCGGGGGTTGGACTTCGCGCGCGACTATCAAGCGTGGGTCATCGAGGAGTTCAGCGGAGTGCTGTGTGTGGATGAGGTGTACCAGGAGCACCTGGCCCTGCTGTTGGCGGTGGACCCGGCCGCCCCCGATGGCGATCGGCTCGTCGGGTATCAGTTGGTGCAGGGCGCGGTCAGCGCCGCGACGGTGCAGGGCTTCCCGGAGCGGTTGCGGGCGGCCGGCGTGGACCCGGACGAGGTGATCACCGACGGCTCGCCGCTCTATCCGGCGACCCTGGCTGCGGTGTGGCCCACGGCGGCGCACCAGTTGTGCCTGTTCCATCAGACGCGCCGCGTGACCAAGAGCGTGGTGCAGGTGATTCGGGAGATACGCGCGGGGGTGCCCACGCCGCCCGCGCGCCGACCGGGGCGGCGTGGGCAGCGCCCGGCGGACCCTGCGGCGAGCGCGGTAGGAGAACCGGACTATGCGCAGGGCCCCGCCGCTGTCCGCCGGCTCCATCGCCAGGGTCTCTCCATCCACGGTATCGTGCGCCAGACGGGTTTCGCGCGAAACACCGTGCGGCGCTGGCTACGTACGACGCCGCTCGCGGGGGAGACCGACCGCGTCGTGCCCGCAGTCCCCGGCGTGGAGACCTCCCCCGCTGCAGGCGTGGCCCCAGGGGAGGAGCACGGGGCCGTGCCCTCAGTGGAGGAGCACGAACCGCGTCCGCTGGCCCTGCCGCCCCCACCCTGGGAGAGTTGGGCGCAAGTCCGCCAGGTGAAAGACGACCTCTCCACCGGCCGCTTTCTCTTCGCGCGCCGACCGGATCACCTCTCGGACGATGATCAGGCGCGTGTGCAGGCCCTGCTGTCCAGTCCCCTCGGCGATGATCTGCACCCCGTGCGTACGTTTATGGAAGACTGGTACGCCATCTGGCGCACGCAGGAGGGCGCGCCCCGTTCGCGCGCGGCCGCCTGGGACCGCTATCAAAACTGGCGGGATAACCCCGCGTACGCCGCCTATCCGCCCTTGCGGCGGGTGCAGGCGCAGGTGGACGCGGAGCAGTTTGACAGATTGAGCGCCTTCTTGGACCATCCGGGATGGGAGGCCACTAACAACGGCGCCGAGCGCATGGGTCGCGCCTTTCGCCACACGCAAGCCCCCCCATTTTACGCTGCGCACCCCCGAGGCAACGGACGGAGCCCTCACCGTGCAGGCCGTCTTGCGGAAGGCTACGGCGGAGCGGGGCATAGACGCCGTAGCGGCCCGCTCCACACGCGGCCGCGCTCCCCGCCCGATCGCGCCGGCTCTGGCCGCCTAGCGGAGGGGGCCGTGCGCACGGGTATCCGGCCTGCGTACGCACGGTCAGGCGGGTCCTACCGAGGACGCCAGACGCACGAGGGCGCTTGGGTCGCGCAAGTGCGCTCGTTTGTCAGCACGCGGTTGGCGCAGCGGCCACCGCGCTGGCCCTTCCTTCGCCCGCCACACGTCCGCCTCTCCAAACGTCAATTACGGAGTCTCAGTATTGGCGGGTCAGCGGTGGACGCACCGCGCGGGGCCTCCACGAGCGCCACCTCGTGCGCCAGCGCGGCGAGGGCGTCATGCTTGCGCACGAACAGCCGCTCCAGGGCTTCCCCAAGATTCTTCCATGTGCCACCGATCGACCACTTGGATCGCGTCCGGCGCCCCCGTGTCGCGCCGTCAAGATACATGACTCCTCGATCGCGGGCGATCACCGCGACCTGGGGGTGCGCCCGCAGCCAGGCGACGACCGTCTCGGCGGCGCAGTCGGGGAGGAGATCGATCGGCCGGCGACGCTCCACGATCACGGTGCCGTAGCGGCGCCCCCGACGGCGGCTCCAGTCGTCGATGCCGATGACGCGCGGCGGCAGTGTCTCCACGGTAGGGTTGGCGTGGATCAGCCGCGGCAGCGTCATGCGACTCACACCAATGCCTTAGTGCGCCGCCAACCGTGCGCCCGCTTTCCCGCCAAGCGCGCGGGCGATGCGCTGGAGCGCCGTGCGCACGTTGCCCGTCCGCCGCCCGTAGACGGCGACGAACCGCGTCAGCCGCTCACAGAAGATCTTGCGCTCGCAGGATTCGACCGGGCAGGCGAAGCGCCGCGTCTGGACGCACAGGGACACCGTCATACCGCTCCACGGGAGGTCCGCCACCGTCCGCGTGTACGACGAATGCACGGTCTTGGAACGATGCTGGCAGAGCGGGCAGGCGGCCGTGGCGCGGATGGCCGTGACGGTGAGGGTGATACGACGCTCGGCGATCTCAACGTGATCGAAGCGCAGCCCTTTAAGGTGGGGCAAGAAGTTGGCGGGGTTGAGGTGCATGAGAGGACTCCGTGGTTAGGCCATCAGACCGCGCGGGCGGTGCTCCCTCATACTCTGCCCCTCACCCCCAATCATCAAATATGATACCGATGGCGAAGTTGTCGGAACGGCTACGGTAGCCGAATTGGCAGAGTTCCGCGACCCGTTTCGCTCGTCGCTTATAGCCTTGCAAGAGTCATCGTCCGAATAAGCGGAGGGCTGCTGGACTTCGCCATCGGTATCAAATGTGTGCATGACCCGTAAAACAGCCGCCACGATGCACGAGCTGCAACCGGTCGCCGCGTGCCGGCGCGGGCGCGCCGTGCATGTCGCGCCGGTGGCGGCGTCGGATCGTATGGCCTGTCGTGGCTCCCGCCGCCATCCGGGCCTCTGTAACGCATGACGGTCGTGGCTCCGCAAGCGGGGTATGCTTGGGAAGGAAGCAGACGCCGCAGGGGCTGACGTGCGAGGCCGCGTGTTGGATGCAGGGAGGGTAGGACATGGCAACCACAATCTTCGGCGCAATTAAGGGGCACGGTGCCGCCTGCCTCGGGCGCGTCCACCTCGCTCTGCTCCGGTGGACGAAACCGGCGACGGGGACGCTGGCAGGTGGGGCGATCGTCGACGTATCCAGAAGTAAGGCCGCGTTGGTGGCCGAGAACGTGCTCCTGCGCCAGCAATTAATCGTCCTCCGGTTCGCGGCGGGTCATCCACGTCGGCGTCACGCGGCATCCGACCGACGCCTGGGTCGCCCAGCAACTGCGCGAGGCCACGCCCTTCGGCATGGTGAATCGGTTTCTGATCCGTGACAACGACGGCAAATTCGGCGCGCAGTTCGCTCGCGTCGCGGCGGGGAGCCGGATCGAGGTGCTGCGGATCCCCATCCGGGCACCTCGCGCGAATGCCATTGTGAGCGATTCCTCGGCAGCGTCCGGCGTGAGTACCTTGACCACCTCCTCATCCTGATCGAGGGCCAGCTGTGGCGCGTGCTCCGGGCGTATTGTGCGTACTTTAACGAGGCACGGCCGCATCAAGGGATAGGGCAAGCCATCCCCGATGCAGCGGAACAGCAGAGCACAGTGCATTCACTGGCGGCATCCGTCGTGTCCATTCCCGTCTTGGGCGACCTGCACCAAGACTATCGGCGTGCCGCATGACCGGCGTCTACCCCACGACGATGTGCTGGATGGCGACGGGAGCTATAACAGGTTTGCGACGGCCACGGCTTGATGCGCAACCTGCGAGACGGCTTTTATCGCTTGGGCGAACCGACCGGCGACCCACGTCTCCCTCACGCTCTTTTACCTGGAGGGCCGAGAATCACGCCCGGCATCGATCAATCAGTTATCATCCTTAGTAAGATGGAGAGTATAGATCGTCAAGAGCTAGGGTCTGTGAAAAATCCTGGGAGCGCGGGCGTCTTGCCCGCGCTCCCAGTGGGACCCGCCGACTTTTCACAGACCCTCCGTCAAGAGCAGGAACACTTGACACCAAGATACACTAACGGTAAAAAGGCCGATTCGAGCGTCGCACAAGCAGTTTCCATGTTGCTGCCCAGTGACATGCAGGAATCGCGCGATGCAATGGGGAAAGTTGGGTAGGATGAAAATTCTTGTGTTTGGCGGAACAATTTTTTTAGGACGTCACATCGTTGAGGCAGCACTCGCACGTGGCCACGATGTGACCTTGTTCAATCGTGGGCAGACTAATCCGCTGCTGTTTCCTGAGATTGAAAAAATACGAGGCGATCGCAGCCAGGATTTATCAGTTTTGGGCAATGGGAGGGCTTGGGATGCGGTGATCGATACTAGTGGGTATTTGCCGCATGTCGTACAGGCAGCGGCTAACACGCTGCAGATGAGCATCGAGCATTACACGTTTATTTCTACAATATGTGTATACGCAGACTTTAGGGTACAGCCCATCGATGAGTCCGCTCCGTTGCACACCCCTGTGCAAGACGTGGATGAAGAAACGGATGAATCGTACGGGCCACTAAAAGTCGCCTGTGAGCGGGCCGTTGAGGAGATTTTACGGGGACGATCGCTAACGATCCGTCCTGGTGTAATAACTGGTCCTTTTGATCCGACGACTCGCCTAACCCGTTGGTTCGAACGTTTAGCTTTTGCTGGCTCGGTGTTGGCACCGACACCGCCGAACCGCCAGTTACAGTTGATTGATGTACGAGATTTGGCCAACTGGCTGATTAATATGGTTGAGGGGCAACGGACAGGAATATATAATACCTCAGGCCCATCGGGGTTGACTATACAACGCCTACTTAGAGAGTGTCAGCAGATCGTAGCTAGCGATGCACGGATGATTTGGACTGACGAACAATTCCTCTACGACGCTGGCATCGATATGGCTGATCTTGTACCTGTATGGCTTCCGGAACCCAATCATGGTACCTTTATTGTTAATTCGGACAAAGCGATAAGTGCTGGCCTCAACTACCGGCCACTAGTCCACACCATTCGTGACACTTGGGAGTGGTGGAACACGTCTAGTAAAGACGAAGATTTATTGACCAACCTGGCATACGAGCGTGAAAGCGAATTAATTCGCCTGTGGAAGAAGCAGCAGAAGCACAATTGGGACTAAGTTGTTGAGGGTGGGGAGTGGCTAACATGGTGGCCCTACAAAACCATGACGTGGTACGGATAGCCGGTGAAGGCGCGCTTGTGCACCTGGCGGCGGTTCCAGGCGTGGACGAAGAGCTTAACCGCCTGGCGCAGTGCCTTGGTGGAGCGCGAGAAGTAGCGCAATGTGCGGCCCGAGCCGGATCAGGTCGTGGCGCAGTTCGGCGTTGTCGGCATCCACTCCCATACAACGGCCCAGCTCACGATGCAGCGCCAGCGCGTCTTGCGGTCGACCCTCGTCACGACATAGGCGACGTTTTTTTCTAGGACGGCAAACCCCACTTAGTACTACAACGTTAAGATCCGCCTGCGACTGACGTCGCATGGCAAAGAACGACGACTAAAGTCGTTGAACCAACGCGCGCTGAGACACTTTAGTGTCCTTAGTGTCCGTCGTCTGCCATGCGACGTCAGTCGCAGGTCAATGTCACGTTGTGATATTAGTACTACAACGTTAGGTGGTCAGGATGAATCGTGAAGGCGGCGGAGGACACGTTTGCGATGGGAGCGGTGCGCATTGTGGTTCTGACGCTGGGTATAGCGCAGCAAGGCGAGCGCCCGCTGCGGAGTCAGCGTGGGCCGGGGTAGAACGACCTGGAGCAGGGCGCGCACCTGGGGCACGGTGACGGCCGGACTTTCCCCCCCCCAGGCGCAGGCGCGCCTGGACGAGGAAGTGATGCGCCAGGAAACTCAAGGTGATGTGATGATGCCAGCCGACCCAGCCCCGCACCTCGTAGTGGTCGAGGCCGACCTCGCCTTTGCACTCCTCAATGCCCCGCTCCACCGGCCAGCGCGCCGCGCTGCGCTGGGCCAGCGTCTCCTCGGGGAGGTCGGCCGGGGCGTTGGAAAGGACAACCCTACCGTCATCTGCTTTCCTCCCTTCACCTGTTTGCGTCGCTTTTCACGGACTTACCCTGGCGGGCCTTCACCCTGTCCGCGCCATTACAGCGCGGCCTTTGGCTACGACGCCGCCTCCGCCCTCCCTCCCGTGCGCTGGCATGCTCGCGTCCCCTCACGGGGTGAAGCGGTGTGAGAGTTCCCCCGTTCCGATAGGTGATGTTAAAGCGACCCGTAGCTGCCCACTATACGCCGGATGAGCGGTGAAGTACCCCTGGTCCGCCCAGAAAAACGGCCAGGCTGTCATCATCCCTTTTGGGTCAGGCGTCTCAGCCACTTACGCCTGTCAGTGGTTACGACATTTCAAACGTGGGTTCCTCGCGTCAGCATAGGTCGCACGGGTTGCATGCCCTCCCCGTTGTGGCTTGGAGAGTCCACGCGTTGTCAGCAGGCTTCGCACCCCCGATTGTGCCACAACCGCACGCACGCTGCTCACCCGTCACACCGGTACTCATGTGCGGCTCTTTCGAGCAACCCCTCCTATCGTTAAAGGGCGCACTCCTGGGTCCACTATAATACGCCAGATGATCGATGCGCGGATTCAGCCACACGGAGGGTGGCAAGGGATCAGCGTGGGCACGCTGGTGAGCATCTGGCTGTGTCACCTCTTGATGGAGCGCGATCACCGCTTGGTGAGCGTGACTGGGTGGCGGCCCGGACGCAGACCGTGAACACGTTGTTGGGCATCACGCTGCGCGACACGGATCTGACGGATGACCGCCTGGCCCACGCGCTGACCATGCTGAGTGACGCGGCGGACCAGGCCGCGGTGGACCGGGCGCTGCTGGTGGATTGGATCACGGTGTACGCCCTGCCGACCCAGACGGTGCGGCTGGACAGCACCAGTGTGAGCGTCTATCACGACGATCCGCCGCCTGACGGACTGCTGCGGCTGGGCCACAGCAAGGACCACCGGCCCGATCTGGCCCAAATTCAAGGCCATGCTCGCCAGCCTGGACCCTTTAGGGTTGCCCGTGGCCCTGCAGGTCGTGCCCGGCAACCAGGCCGACGATGGACTTTACATCCCGGCCTATGACGCGGCCGTGCGGACGCTGGGGCGCGCGGATGTGCTGGTGGTGGGCGACAGTAAGATGGGGGCGCGGGCCACACGGGCGCACATCGCGGCCACGAAGAGCGCCTACCTGTGCGCCTATCGCCCAGCGGGAGCCACCGCGACGGACGAGATCGCTGGCTGGATCGAGGACGCCCTGGCCCACCCCGCGCGCTGGGAGGACCTGCGCGCGGTCGACGAGCGCACGGGCGAGATCACGACGCTGGCCGTGATTGACGCCTGGGAGCGGGACCAGCAGGAGGGGGACAGCGCCTGGACCGAGCGCGTGCTGGTGGTCCGCTCGGCGCAGATGCAGGCGGGACTGCGCCGGACACGGGAGACGGTGCTCACGCGCGCGACGGAGCACCTCGCGCTCTTGCAGCGCCCGCCTGGTCGCGGCCGGACCGTCTACCGCACCCGCGCCGCCCTGGCGCAGGCCGTGACCACCATCCTGACGGCGGCGCGCCTTGACGGTATCGTGCGCGTCGACCTGGCCGCGGAGACACGCCCCGACGGTTCCGCGCGCTGGACGGTCCGCTCCATCGCCGTGGACGTGGCCGCGTGGCAGGCTATGGTCAAGCGCCTGGGCTGGCCTGTCTACGTCACCAACACGACGGCAGACCAGTACACGGCCCCGGCGCTGGTCGATGCTTACCGCCATAAGGTCATCCAGGAACGCGGCTTCGCCCGCCTCAAGACGCGCAACCTGCGCATCCGTCCCGTCTACCTCTCCAACGAGCGCCGCATCGCCGGCTTGACCTGGCTGCTCTGCCTGGCCTTGCGCGTCCTGACCCTGACCGAGTATCGCCTGCGTACCGCGCTCCAGCAGCGCGGCGAGACGCTCGCCGGCCTCAACCCCGCCTCGCGCGCCCAGACGACCGCACGCCCCACCACCGAACGCGTCCTCACCGTCTTCCAAAACATCACGCGCACCGCCCTCGCGCTGCCCGGCTCCCGGCGCGCTCATGTCACCCCGCTCACCCCGGTCCAGGAGCATGTTATCGCCTTGCTCCATCTGCCCCCCGATCTCTACGCGCGTCTAGCATCCCCTGCCCCTCAACCGCTCGCTCATTTACGCGAATGATAAGAATAAAGTAGTCAATTTCCCGCCCACTACAGGCGTGAATGGGGCGAAAAGTTGGAGTGGTTATTTCTATACGATCCCTTGACCATAATCCTTATATCAAAACGTCAGAATTAGCTCCGTTCCACTTGACAGACGAACTCGAAGAGTATATCATAGCCTCTACCACATGCTGCCCAACCTGGCAGCATTATGCGTTGTATGTTCAAGCCGTGACGCCGCGTACCGTGTTCAAGCCGTGACGCTGCGTTCCGCGTTATTCGTTTATTGTAGCGGTATTCTTTCGAGTTTGGTTTCGATTGGAGATGGCTTAAGATGGCACACCACGACTTGAGGAAGGCTGAGTCTATTGTCCAGAGGCAAGTTGATGCCTACAACAACCGTGACATCAATGCATTTGTTGCTACCTATAAAGAGGATGCTGTGATATATGAACATTTCGGTGACACTGTGGTGGCTACAGGGCACGAGGCGATACGAAGACAGTGGGGGCAAGTCTTTATTGACAACCCCTTGCTTCAGTGCCGCGTTATTAATCGCATCTGTCTAGGCAACACTATAGTTGATCATGAGGAGGTAAGTGGCGCCTACGGACAGCAGATAAAAGCTATCGTGGTTTATAACGTGTGTAACAACCTGATACAAAAGGTATGGCTGATAGAAACTTTGTGAGTGCTTGGCTACTTAATAATAGCTATAAACGCAAACCCTCGCGTTGTGATTCGACTGGCGGATAGTGCATTGGCGGGGTGGGATGGTGCTCAAATGTCAAGCATCGACCACAGGACTCTCGGATTCTGACTACTTTGTGCCTGTCCGGCAGGATATACAGCTTTCCTTGTAAATCTAGTAAAGCGAAACTTGCATTAATAAATTGCGGAGCGGGATCGATAACTATGCAAGATCATCGAGAGCATGAAACGGTTGCGCTTGATCGTGCTGCGCTTAATCGCCAAATGGTCAAGGCAACTCAGGGGGTGAAGAGCCCGGTACAGGTTCAGTTGGAAGCACAGCAAGCAGTTATAGCTCTCTACTCAGCACATCCTGATGTTGCTCAACGTCTCATAGCACCCGATAAATCAGATCCCAGTCCTGCACCTCACGACATCTATGTGCCGAACCAGCGTCGCGCTAAGATAGAGGTGTCTGATGCGGTGGAGGTGTCTGATGCGGTGGAGGCTAACGCAACTCCAAGTACAGTAGAGATGACATTGCCAGTTACAAATGCAGCGGATGCAGTAGGCATAGCCGCTAGCAGCAAGTCTTTTGATTCAATTGGGAATTACCTCTTGTACCTAAGACAGCTTCGCGGTGATTCGCGCAACAGAGTTGCGCGCGCCATTAATTCGAATAGCAGTACAATCAAAGCGTATGAGGAGAATATCCGGACGGTAACATGGCAAATGGCGGAGCGGCTTACATCTGTTTTGGATGCTGATTGGGCTATCATGTCTTCCCTCGTCGCAACTCAATTCACCTTTTCGAGCCACTCTAACCCAAAATGCTCTCCTCATTTTCAACATTCTCCTGAAGTTCGTCTTCCTGAGCCACCAGCATGTGTCGCAGAAATCGTTAAAAACAGTACTTGCTCGTCTGAAGCAACTCGCACAAATGCTACGGTAGAGCAAACAATAGCTTTTGTATCCCCGCGAACAGGCGCGTCTGAATTATTGCTGCCAAGACTCTGTTGGGAGAATTCGCGCTACAGGGTCGTCCAGGTAGAAGTGTTCCACGATATTTCCCGTACGCCTATTCTCACCTATATCTTCGAACGTGCGGACGGTCGAGATAGCATGAACGTTACACGATGGTATCAGTGTGAATCGGAAGATCGATTGACAGCACTGAATTACTTTATAGCGAAGTTGGGCGACGGCGACCTTGTTGAGATGGCGACGAGCGGCTAGATAGGTGGACACACGAACCACATGACATGGCACGCATAGGCCGGACAGGCTCGGCCATAGGAATTGGCGGCGTTTCCAAACTTGGGGAAAGATCTTGACGGCCTACCGCCTACCGCACGGCGTCGATGGGGCGCGAGGAATAGCGATTTTTGCGCCGGAGACGGGCGAGGTAGTGGTGCAACTCGACGTTATCGGACTCGACGCTGTAGGTCTGGCTCTTGCCAAAGGAGATGACAGAGGGTGGTTCGTGATATAGCCAACGTCGAAAAACGAGTGCAGCTTTCAGCAGCAAAGCAAATCCTTCTCGAAAGGAGGTTGCGAGGTCAAGGTGCGGATCACGGCAAAGTAACCGTTATTTTGCCACGACCGCGATCTGATCGACCGCCGCTGTCCTTCGCGCAGGAGCGGCTGTGGTTCCTCGACCAGTTGGAGCCGGGTAGCGCCTTCTACAACATACCAGCCGCCGTACGCCTCGAAGGACCGCTCGACGTGGCCGCCCTCGATCGGAGC
>JAABUO010006363.1_pt1 | contig 13604 bp, 15 predicted proteins | sample 5559291 | NCBI WGS metagenome assembly JAABUO01 (sample SAMN10711878, study PRJNA513372) | rock metagenome | isolation source: Antarctica rocks | place: Antarctica: Victoria Land, Finger Mt sud | reverse complement strand
CCAAGATCCCCAGCCAGGTGTGGACCCCGGCTTACGACGCCGACGGGAAGGTCCGCGACGGCGCCTGGGTCGCCGAGCTCACCGACCTACTCGACCTCTCGAAGTGGCCGCCCGGGATGCGGGTCATCGTCCGCAAGGAACGCCCGCATCCCGGAGCGCAGCTGCGGATCACTGACGCGGACGGGCACCGGGTGACCGCGTTCGCCACCAACACCACCCGCGGGCAGCTGGCCGACCTCGAGCTGCGGCACCGCCGCCGTGCCCGGTGTGAGGACCGGATCCGCTGCGCCAAGGACACCGGCCTGACCAACCTGCCCCTGCACGACTTCGACCAGAACCGCATCTGGTGCGCCGTCGTCGCCCTGGCCTGTGACCTCCTGGCCTGGCTGCAGACCCTCGCCCTGGTTGACGATGCGGCCCGCCGGTGGGAACCCAAACGGCTCCGGCTGCGTCTGCTCTGGACCGCCGGCCGACTGGTCAGCTCCGGGCGCCGGATCGTCCTGCACCTGTCCGGCAGCGGCAAATGGAGCGCGCTGCTCACCACCGCCCTCACCCGGCTGCGCGACCTCCCCGCACCCGGCGGCTGACCCCGAACCCACCCGTCCCGACAACCCCGGCCGGACCGTGGAACCGGCGCCCACCCGAGCACCTCGGGCGACCTGTCACACCCACCCGGCACAATCAGCCGGCAGCGACCAGCCGAGCCGCGAAACAGCGCTCACCAGCCACCCGATGAAAGATCCGGGCTAGAGACGACGATTCGGGCAATCGTTGCGTTGGTGGCTGAACGGAGCTCGTCCCGCGGGTGGCACGTCCTTCAGGGCGATCGCGGCGCCCGACGGCGAGGGCGCCGTCATGGAGGGGCAGCACCTGCGCCGGTGTACCACCGCAACGGGCGCGGCGGAGATCCTCTCCATACTCGAGGACGTCAACTCCGCGTACGGCTCGACCAGCACCTACCTGCGGTGGCTTATCGCGGAGATGTTGGCGTCATCCAGGCCGAGCCAGCGGACGCTGCCCTGACCGCTTGCCTCCCGGCATGCGCTCACGTCCCAGCCGTGAGCGACGTGTCGCTGGTGTCGCCTTCCGCGCTGGCCTACCGCAAGACGGCAGCACGAACATCAGGCCTTTGCAGAACCGCCGCGCACCATCGAAAGTGGCCGTCTGCGGTGTCGCTGTAGGCGTTGGAGCCAATGAGGGCGTAGGCCGCCTTGTAACGCAGAATATCTTCGCGCTGGACGCCGAACGCCCCAGCGAAGAGGTCGCTCAGGTGCCGGTCGACGCGCAGGGCGTGCGGCCCGTACATGTCGAAGAAGCTGGACGTCAGCGCCATCTCGAACACCGGGTCGGCCAGCATGGTGAAGAAGCCCCAGTCCAGGACGGCGCTGAGCCGGCAGTCATCGTCGACGAGCACGTTGGGCGGGCAGATGTCGCCGTGCTGGAGAGCGACCGCGACGTTCTCGCGGGTGGACAAGAAGTCATCGCAGGCCCGCGCGAGGTCGTCGAAGCGGTCGACGTGGGCCCGCAGCAGCGACCCGAAGCGTTGGGTGCGCTGGCCCAGCATCAGCCGTAGAGCCGCCGTCCAGGGTTGTTCGTAGGTCGGTGGGGTTCCGGTGGTTTCACCGAGCAGCGGGAGGTCGGGCACGACGACCAATCGCTGGTGAGGGATGGTCTGCAGGGCGCCCAGGAGTTCCACCAGCGCGTCGCCGGCGCGGTGGTCCAGGTGCCCGGTGGCCGAGTCGTAGAAGTCACCGATGTTGCGCCCACGCAAACGGGGCTGCCGCAGCACCGACCGGCCATCGGGCAGGCTGATGCGGCCCAGCGGGGCCGGGACAGCGAACGGCAAATCGCACCTGGCCAACTCCTCGAGCAGCTGATTCACGGGTCCTGCGCCGATCGCCCTGGCGTCGCGGGGCAGCCGGCCGACGGTCTGCTCGTCGAGGACGTAGACGTCGGCTTCCATGCCCGCGGCCAGCCAGTGCGCGTCGGGGTAACCCAAGGCGCGCAGCTGGGAGGACACGTGGCCGGTCTCGTCGTCGATCACCGGGCAAGTCAGTCACAAGGCGCGGTCTGGGTACACCCCGTTTGCCGGCCACCGAGTTGAAGACCGCGGCAGGCCTCGCGCTCGGTCATGGCGCTGGTCGGATGCGGTCGACTCGCCTGGTAACGCCATCTGCCGCTAGAGGTCACGGCTGTGCCGAAAGGATCGTTAACGGAACGATGACCGCGGAACGGCGACACACCGACGGGTGGCGTGCCAGAAGCCGTGCCGCAACCTCAGTGTGCGGGAGTTGGATGCGCGCCGTTTTCGGGACGGTCGCAGCCGGCGCTGGACCGGTGGTGACGGGTGTCGGGTCGTCGGGATGACTGGGCGGGGACAAGCGGTGGCGAAGAAAGCTCGGATCGGTACCCGGTCGAGGCGGTGGTTCGGGTCGGCGGCCGCGGCGGTGGCGATCTTCGCGGCGTCGGCCCTCGTCCAACTTCTGACAGAGCCCGGTGGTCGGTGTGGGTGATCGCTGTGGTTGAGCGCGCTGTTCTACGCAACAATCCGTTCACCACGCACGGGGTCACCCGGTCGGGCCGGCTGCCGGGCGACGGTGTCGGGGTTGAGCTCGACCCGTCGTGACCCGGGGCCCGCACAGCTGATCGGGCGGGCGTTCCAGCCGAAGCAGGTCGACGCCGAGCCGGACAAGGCCGGCGGTGGGACGGCTACGTCAACGACCTTGGGCTGGTCCCGTGCAACATGGTCGCTGCGCATCAGCACGCTGTCGGTGGTCTGCGGGGACGCGGGGAAGGAAGCGTCGGCGGGGGCGACACGTGTCAGCTGCGCAGGACCAGCAGATGGGTGCGAGCCCGGTTGGCAGGTGAGCCGGTCGGCGGGGACAGTGGACGGCGTGGTCATGGTGGTGGGGCGAAGGTTTCGTGACTGATCCGGTCACCGGCATGGTGACGGTTGCGGTGCTCTCTCTCGGTTACCTGGCGGCGCTTGTCCGTCTTCGCTCGCGCGGCCGGAGCTGGCCGGTCGCCCGAACCGTCGTTTACTTCATGGGAGTCGGCGCGGTCCTGGAGTTGATGTGTGGCTGGGTCGCTGCCCGCGCCGCGGATCTCCTCTGGGTGAACGCGGTGCAGCTGCTCGGGCTCCTCGCGGTCGCTCCGCTGCTCCTCGCTCTCGGTTCACCCGCGTCGCTGCTCAGTGCGGCCGCTCCCGTGCGAGTCGGCCGGCCGCTGCGGCGGTTGCTTGATCTGCCGCTGTTCCGACCGCTGACCTACCCGGTCATCGGTGCTCTGGTCATCGCCGCGGTACCGCTGGCGATGTACTTCACCCCGCTGGCCACCGGACTCGCCCGGGACCCGGTAGGCCGCCAGGTGTTCGCCCTGCTCCTGCTCACCCTCGGTCTGCTGGCCGCCTATCCCCTCGGTGAGGGCGACCTGAAGTCCGCGTCGTTCTCTTACCCGCTCGCCATGTTCGCAGCATTTGTCGAACTCCTGATCGACTCTGGTCCGGGAATCCTCCTGCGATACCGATCGACGCTGATCGAGGGCGGTTTCTGGGCGCCGCTGTCTCGGGCGGCCGGGTTCGACGCGTTGAACGATCAGCATCGCGCTGGCGACGTGATCTGGTTGGTCGGGGAGGTCTGGGACCTGCCTGTCCTGGCTGTCCTGTTCGTCGCCTGGACACGCGCAGACCGACGGGAGGCCGCAGATCTCGATGCCAGTCTCGACACGGCAAGCCACCCACCCACCGGTCCCACCGCTGCCGGGAAGCGGGCCCGCTGGGGGCGAGCCGGTCCGGAGGTAATCATAGATGAGGAGGGCATGATCCGGCCGTGGTGGGTCGCGGCGCCCCCGGTCCCTCCTCCAGAATTCCCCCGCGCAGCTGAGGACCTCGACCGAGCGGGCGGCGAGGAGGTACGCCGCCGCAAGTGAGGCCGCCGCCCAACGCGCAGTAGAGCGTAGCGCGTTGCGCTACGCCCATGGAGTGCGTCTGATGTCTGGGTCGGCCGGCGGTTGGCGGCGTCAGAGGCGTGCGGTGACGTGCTGGCCGAGGGCGGTGGGGGGCCGGGTGTGGTGTCGGGTGGCGGCGAGTTCGCTGACGTGGGTGAGGACGTCGGCGGCGGCGCGTGCGGCGCGGCGTAGGTCCTGGGGGTCGAGTCCGGTGACGGTGGTTTCGATGCCGGGTGGGAGGTCGCGGGGGTCGTGGTCGAGGACCTGGGTGAGCCCGTGCCAGGGGTGGAGGGCGCCGGTGGCGGCGGCCCACAGCGCCCAGATGTGGTGTCGGGCCTCGTGGAGGCGGTTGTGCGCCTCCCACGGTGAGCCGCGGTGCAGATACTTGCCGGTGTCGGCCAGGGCGCACCACCCGAGGAACGCCCACTCGCGGACCTGGTCCGCGGTGACCTCGTCAGCGGATGGGAACCCGCCGGCGGCCGGGCCGTCCGCGATGACCGCGGTGGCCGTCCCTGTCGGCGTGGGCGAGCGGTAGAGGGACACGAAGTCCGGGGCGGCCCGGCCCCGGCGTACCTCGGATTCGGCGAGGACGGCGAGGTCGAGCTGGAGCCCGTCGTGGAACTGGGCGAACACCCGGCGGATGAACCGGTCCGGTGGTCCGACCCGGTGCCGCAGCACGTCCACGACGGTGCCGTGGCCGGGCAGCGCGTCGACGACGGCCTGCTCGACCGCGCTGACCTGCTCGACGCCGGGCTCGGCGTCGACGCCGAGGGCGGCGTCGACGTCGGAGAGGGCGTCGGCGGCTCCCCGGCCGAGCGAGCAGCCGACGGACAGTGATGTGACCAGCGGCGTGGTCTGGCAGAGGTCGACCAACCGGTCCAGTAGCCGCCGTTGCCTGTCCAGCTCAACGGGTAGCGCCGCCAGCCATACCCGGCCGTGGACCGCGCCGTCCGAGGTCTTGACGGCGTTTACACCGCCAGTATCGGCAGGGGCTGGCCGCCAGCCGCCGAGCGTCGACGCCCGGGGCGCCGCTCCACCGACGGGTCGCAGGGTGGGGCCGTTCCCGGCCGCGTGCGGCGGTGTCACCGGATGAGGTGCCGCGCGGGTCGGCTGCTGACCCGGGAAGGGCTGGGCGCCTGGGGCGGTGAGACCGTGCGATGGTGCCCACCTACTTCGACATCGGGTTGCGCGGGTCGGCGGAGAGCTGGCGGGCGTTGCGCCGGCGGCGGGCGGCTCAACCGGTTCCGGCCGGAGACACGGATCCGGACGGAGATGACGTCCGGGCGGAGACGTTCCGCAGCTCTTTGGAGCAGGCCGAGCAGCAGTTCGCGGCGGCTGCTGTCGTCGGCTACGACAGTCGCGCGTTGAACCTGTTCTACGGCCTGTCCCAGGCGGAACGGGCGATCGCGGCCGTTGCACCGGGCGGCCAGTGGGAGCTCCGGGGCCACGGCATCAAGGCCCCGGACCTCAACGTGGCGGAGGTGCTGGGTCTGCGGCTGGAGCCGTGGCGGGCGGGTGGGTCGGGCAACTTCGTCCGGGTGTCGGAGTTGTTGAGCTCAGACGCCCTGGTGGCGTTCACGCTGGGTGAGGTCTGGCCGCTGCTGGTCGAGACGGTCTTGCACGAGCGGCCGGAGTCGCCGACTCCGGCACCGCTGTTCGTGCGCGTCGACTCCGAGACCGTTACCAACGACGGTGCCTCGGTGGTCACCGGTTCGCTACAGCTCTACGGGGCCTGCTATCCGCCGGGCGGTCGCTGGTAGGAGACCCAGCCGGGGCCGCTCGCCAGCTTCGTGGGCCGCTACCCGCAGCTGCGGGGGTGGGAACGGACGCCACTTAACGGGTCGCCGGTCGAGTGGCCCCAGCCGCCGTCGACGCAGCTGAGGCTGCGGTGGGCTGGCGGTGAACTGGCCGGCGACCCCGACGCGTTACGGGAACGGTTGACCCTCTACCGCGGGCAGCGGGTCGCCTACCCGGTGCTGGACGGGCGCCCGGATGTGATGCACCCACTGCTGGTATGGCACGCCGTTCTGTTCGGCCTCTCGATGCTGACCAGGTCCAGCCCGGCGCGGTGGACCGGGATGATCGACGTCGACCACAGTCGCTAGGCCACGCTGATCGAGTATGTGCTCGACCTCGCTCTCGACGCCGTCCCAGACCTCATCGACGAGGCGATCGCGACCGTCACTTCCGTGCCCTAGTCAGCGCGTCCCCCATCGTGATGGTCAGGTTTTCGGTACGGTCAGTGGATGGCGACAGTGAGCGGTGCCCAGCGCCCGCACCGCGCCGTTACGCCGCCGGCCGCCAACCCCGCGAAGCCGTCCGCCCGCGCGGCAGCTGGCGCCGCAACCGGCCCGGCCCGGAAGCGCCCGGCGGCGCGGAAGCCGAATCCTGCTGGGCATCTGGTGGGGTATGCGCGGGTGTCGACGGCGGAGCAGGATCCGGCGTTGCAGCTGGACGCGCTGACCAGCGCGGGGTGTTGGCGGGTGTTCACCGATCACGCGTCCGGGAGTCGGGAGGACCGCCCGGAGCTGGTGGCGGCGTTGGATTCGTTGCGGTCGGGGGACACGTTGGTGGTGTGGCGGTTGGACCGGTTGGGCCGGTCCCTGCCGCATCTGATCGACACCGTGACGGGGTTGCGGGAGCGGGGGGTGGGGTTCCGGTCGGTGACGGAGGCGATCGACACCACGACCGCGGGGGGGCGGTTGGTGTTCCACCTGTTCGGGGCGTTGGCGGAGTTCGAGCGGCAGCTGATCCGGGACCGGACCCTGGCCGGGTTGGCGGCGGCGCGGGCGCGGGGCCGGGTCGGCGGGCGGCCTCGGACGATGACCCCGGCGAAGCTGCGCCTCGCGCGGGCGTTGCGCGCGCAGACCCCGCCGGTCAGCCTCGGCCAGATCGCGGTCGAGCTGGGGCTGCCCAAGTCCACCGTCGCCGGCAATCTCGCCGCCCAGTCCCCAACCCCAGCGGACGATCCGGGCCCGGCAGGAAGGGCCCGGCGGTGACGGCGCCGACACGGCGGCTGCGCGCGGTCCCGCCGCTGCCCGGGCAGCTGACCCTGGACCTGCCCGGCCTCCCGCCGCCGGCCCAGCTGCCCGCGCCGGCCCCGCGGCGGGCGCGTCCGGCTGCTCATGGCGGGCGGGGCCGGCGGCCGTCGGCTTGGGTCCGGTGCCGCGGTTGCTGCCGACCCGGCACACCGGGGACGGGCCTGGGTGCTGGCGCGGGTGCCGGTGGCGGTGTGGGCGGTGTGGGACGGGGAGGACCTGGTCGGGGTGTACGCCGAGCAGAGCACCGCGCGCGCGGACGCCGCGGTGCTGCAGCGCGACGCCGTCCGCGCCGGGCTGCGGGGACTGAGCGTGGACTGCCTGCCGCTGCAGGTGTTCACCGAGTCCCAGCACACCCGCCGGTGATCGGGCGGTGGACACCGCCGCGACCGGCCCGGTAGCGCGGACACTGCCCTGGTGCCCCGTCTTGAGCGTGGTGGTCGGGGTGGGGGAGAGCCGGTTGTGGGTGGCGTGCCGGACCGCGGCCCTGGACCCCGCGACGGCGGAGGATCCGCTCGCCGGGCGGGGTGAGTGGACACCGCCATCGCGGGGAGAGCGGTGCTCGGGGTGTCGGTGGCCCGGTTGTCCATGCGGAGCTTCGCGTCCGCGGGGTCGGACCTGGAGATTTCCCCACAGGCTTTGGGGAAACCGCGTGGGGGCACGTCCGGACTCTGCTTGGAGCGGTTGGACGGCAGGCGAGACCGGGACTGCTGGTCGCGGGGCGCTGCGAGTAGCTGGTCCGGTAACCGCCGTCGGCCAGCTCGGCGCCGGTCGCCGACTGGTCTTCGCTCCCGGTCGTGCTCCCACCCGTGGACGCGATCGCCGCCACCCTGGACCCTCACCCTGCCCGGCGCCGACCCCGGGGAAGGGTCTTTGGTTACTCTTTGGTCGCGCGGGCAGACCGTTGCATAGCTTTTTGGTTGCGGGTAGCTACGCGAGTGCCTTGCTGCGTTCGCGCCGTTTCCGCTTACGACGTGCGGAGCGTGCTTGCAGGTAGAGCTGGGCCGCCGGCTCCCGGCGGGCTAAGCCAGCGAGTATTCCGATCGCAACCATCGTCAGAACGAGAGCGGACCCTCCGTACGATACCAGGGGAAGCGGGATGCCAGCGATTGGTAACAGCCCTAGTACCGCAGCAATATTGACACACGCCTGCGTCATCATCCAGACGGTGATTCCGCTAGCTAGAAGGACCACAAATAAGTCGTGACTACGTCCGGCGATTCGAAAGCCTGCATATCCCAGAATTCCGAAGAGGATAACCACCGACAGCGCGCCTACCAGGCCGAGCTCTTCGCCAACGATTGCAAAAATGAAGTCCGTGGACCTTTCGGGTAGCGCGCCCCATTTCGCCCGGCTGGCGCCCAGACCCAAGCCCCACCAGCCGCCGTCAGCGAAGGCATACCTCGACTGTACTGCCTGATATCCAGCTCCTGACGGATCGGCAAAAGGATGCGCGAAGCTGGCAAACCGGGCCAGTCTGTTGGGACGGGTAATGATCAGTATGGCCAGCGCCGTCCCGCCAACAAGGAGCGCGACGCCGAATGCCCGCAGCGGAGCCCCTACTAAGAAGAGCGTCCCTGCAATGATCGCAAAAAAGATGACCGCGGTGCCCGCGTCGCCCTGGCCAACGACTAGTCCAGATACGCCAATCCCTACGGGAATCAAGGGAAATAGTAGGTGCCGCCACTGGCGGAGCAGATTCTCTTTGGTAGACAGGACCGCAGCTACCCACAGGACGAGCGCAAGCTTGGCAAACTCTGAGGGCTGGATCTGTAGGGAACCACCCAAGGCTAGCCAGTTTTTGTTGCCGTTCACCGACACACCGAAGGAGGGTACGTAAGTGAGCGCAAGTAAACCGACGGAGATTAACAGCGCCGGCCAGGCGGCGACCCGTAACAGTCGGGGCGAAATAAAAACAGCGGCAACTGCGAACGGGAGCGCGATTAGCGCCCAGGTGATCTGACGCTTAACAACCGTGTAGCTATTTCCGTCGTTGAGGACGAATGAAGAGACTGACGAAGCGGACAGCACCTCCGCGAAGCCTACCGCCAGCAGCATCATGGCCGGAGCGAGGACTAAGGCAAATGAGGTCATTGGCTGCGCCAGCGCTCGGCCGCCGGCCGCCATGGCGGCGTGTAGTGGAGACCGATACTCGTCAGGGGAATCGGCGGCCGGCGGGCGTTGCTCGTGGGCGCTGCGAGTGGTTGTGCTCATTGGGTTAGCTGGGCGAAGGTCATCGAGCCACTCATGCGCTCAGTCTGCTAGCGGTCGACCGATATCGGGGGATTTGCTGCGCGTGTCAGGTCACCACGTCGCCTGCTGTAGGTGGCGACGGGGAGCGCTTCGGCTCGGGTGATGAGCCGTTGCCGGGTTGATGACGCTCCCGGAGCGGGTCGGGGGCGTGAGGGTCCGCGGTGACCGGGAGGAGTGGTGCGGAGGCGGTGGGCTGCTAGTCCTCCTTCGGGAGCAACGCGCGGTTAGACACGAGAGCCCGGGGGAGCGGGCCTCACTTGTCAGTGAGGAGGGTTCGGAAGCCGGCGGGGGTGTGGACGGGGGTGTGGACGGGGATGTGGTCGGTGAGGTCGGTGTCTCCGGAGACGAGGACGGCGGCGGCGGTCTCGGCGAGGGCGATGAGGTAGTCGTCGTCGGGGTCGATGGAGTGGACGTGGGGTGGGGTGTCGGGGTCGGGATGCTGCTCGGCCTGGCCGCGGAGCAGGGTGAGGAGCTCGCTGGCCTGGGCCGGGGGGACGCGGGCGGCGATCTTGGGGTAGGTCAGGACGCGGGCGAGTTCGGTGAGCAGGGCGGGGGAGACGATGAGTTCGTAGTCGCCGTTGAGCCAGGCGCGGACCAGCTGGGCGGGGGTCCCGGTCCGGGACAGGACCGCGGAGATCAGGACGTTGGGGTCCAGGACGGCCCGCAGGTGCCGGCGGGGTCCGGGGGGTCCGTTCAGTGCGGGGACTGCCGGGTGGCGCGCTGGGCCTCGAGGGCGAGGGCGAGGGCGGCGTCCTCGTCGAGGTCGTTGGTGGCCCAGAGCTGGTCGAGCAGGTCCAGTCCGAGGTCGCGGCGTAGGGCGTCTTCGATGACCTGGCTGTCGGGTCTGCCGGTGCGGGCGGCGCGGACCCGGACGGCGGTGAGGACCTGTTCGTCAAGGGTGATGGTGGTCCGGGTGCGTGCCATACATGAATCTTCGCATCGCGATGCGCTGGTCGGCGGGTGTCGGCGCCGCGGTGGTCCGGCGCTGGGCTGGGTCGGTCGGGTGTCGGTGAGGTCGGGGGCCGGCCTCGCCGACGCCGGGGGGCGTCGAGCACGGGCCGGTCCCGCCCCACCTGTCGTAGCCGGTGGTGGGGTTCGGGCGCGTCGACCTGGCGGCCGACCGGGACCGCCTGGGGGCGTTCCCGAAGGACCCCATGGTCGGCGTCGCCGGGATCGGGTCGGTGGGTCGGTCGGGTGGCCGGGCGCGGCGACTGGTCCGGATGCGGCGACCGGTCCGATCTCGGTGGGGTATGCCCGCTGCTCGACTGACGAGCAGGACCTAACCGGACGAGCAGGACCTAACCGCCCAGCGCGTCGCCCTGGAGCGGCTCGGTGTTTCGGTCGGCCGGGTGTATGTCGACCACGGCCGGACCGGGACGGACCGGGACCGGCCCGGGCTGCGCCAGGCCCTGGCCGCGGTCCGGGCGGGGGACACCCTGGCGGTGACGAAGCTCGACCGGCTGGCCCGGTCGGTGGTCGCGTCGCTTCAACGGTCGGCCGCGCTCATTCCCTCCGGCTCAATCGGGGGTCTGACGTCACCTCGGGCCCTTTCGGGTCTTACCGGGGTCAGCGGGTGGCCGCTGCGGCGTCGAGGTAGTCCTCGATGGCGTGTCGGAGGAGATCGGCGCGGGTGGACCCGACGGTCGCGGCGGCGGTGTCCATGCGGTCCAGGAGGGGTTGGGGGAGTCGAACGGTGATCCGGGGAGATTCGCCGTCGGTGTTGTGGTGGCCGTGTCGGCGGGCGAGGTTGGGCCGGCCGGGGCGGGGCGGGGTGAGCGGGGTGGGGCGGTCGTCGTCTTCGAAGGCGTCGGCCCAGGCGTTGAGTTGGTCGACGGTTTCGGTGGTGCCGTCGGCGAGGTGGACGGTGCCGGTGATGTTGCCGTTGAGGTCGCGGGTCTGGCCGGTGGGGATCGTGGTGGTCACGGCTGGTCTCCGTTCTGCCGGTCGTAGGTGAGCCGGTGGGGGTGGGTCGGGGGTCGGTAGCTCAGGGGCATGGCGTGGATGACGAGCCACCGCTGGTCGGGTTGGGGGACGAGGACGACCTCGAGGGGCTGGCCGTCGTCGGTTGCCCCGAGGACGAGGTGGCGGGTGGGGTCGTCGGGGAGGGGCTCGTCGTAGACGGCACCGGCCAGCGCGCTGAGGATCTGCTCCCGGGTCAGGTGATGGCGGTCGGTGGCCCGGGCGAGAAAGTCCACCCACTCCATCATTTCGTCAGCCAGAATACTCCGACTTAACCCGGGAACCACCGAGGCGCCGGGACCCCGGGCGTCGTAGCACATGGCGGGGGCCGGTTGAGGGGCACGGCGGCGCTGCGCTTGCCGGCCGCTGCGGCCTGCGGCCGCAGCGCTCGAGGACGGGAGTGACCGGGGTGGCGGGTGAGCGGACGCACACGGTGTCGGTGCGGCTGTCCCCGGCCGAGCACACGGCATGGGTGGCGGCTGCCCACGGGGCGGGCCGGGGCCGGTTGGGGTCGTGGGTCCGCGACCGGGTCGCCGCCACCCTGGCGACCGGGTCCGCGTCGGCCGCTGACGGCCCGGCCGCCGCCAGCGCCGGACCAGCCTTCGGCAGCCGGCTCGGTGTGGCGGCGGGGGAGTGGGCTTGGTTGCGGGCCGAGCTGGGTCGGGTGGGGAACAACCTCAATCAGGCGGTGCGGGTGGCGAACGCCAGCGGGGTGAACCCGGCGCGGGTCGCGGAGATGGCGGACGCCGCGGCGGCGACGCGGTTCGCGGTGGCGGGGCTGCTCGCGGCGGTCCGGGCGGCGGTCGGGGCCGGGCCGGCGGCGGCGCCGGTGGTGGGGTCCCGGTCGGTGGGGGAGCAGCTGGCCGACGCGGACGCGGAGCGGGTGTTCGCCGAGCGGGTGCGGGTGGCGGCGGAGCGGTTGTACGCGGAGCGGGTCGCTCGGAACCGGGCCGCGGTGGCGGAGCGGGCGGCGGCGCGACAGCCCGGCCCGGGAGTGGCCGGTCCCGTGCGGCCGAGCCGGCGGGGGAGTCGGGGCGGTGATCGCGAAGATCACGCGGGGGTCTGATCCGGGGCGGATCGGGGCGTATCTGCACGGGCCGGGCCGGGCGGAGGAGCACGTGTACGAGGGCCGGCTCGGGGGTGCGGTGATCGCCGGCACCGTCCCGGTGCTCGAGGCCCGGTCGGGGGTGGAGTGGGTCGCGGAGATGCGGGCGGCGATCACCCGGCGGGCGGACATCACCCGCCCGGTGTGGCAGGCCTCGCTCCGGTCGGCGCCGGGGGACCGGGTCCTGTCCGACCGGGAGTGGTCCGACGCGGCGCAGGGGTTCGCCACGTCGATGGGGTTCGACGGGCACCCGTGGGTCGCGGTCCGGCACGGCGCGGACCACGTGCACGTGGTGGTGTCCCGGGTCGACCACGCCGGCGAGGTGTGGCACGGCCGGTTCGACCGGCGCCTCGCGCAGCAGGCCTGCGCCCGGCTCGAGACGGAGTACCAGCTCCAGGCGGCGCCCCGGTCCCGGGCCGTCCCCGTAGTCCCGGGTCAGCGGCAGGTCGCCGGGGGCCCGGCGGACGGGCAGCTCACCCAGGAGGAGTGGCGCCGGGCGGTGGCGACGGACACGACCCCGACCCGGGTGGTGCTGACCGAGCGGGTGCACACCGCGGCCGTGCTCGCGGCCGGCCGGGGCCGGGCGGCGTTCGAGACCGAACTCGCCGGGGTCGGGGTCGCGTTCGTGGCGAACGAGGCGTCCACCGGGCGGATGAACGGGTACCGGTTCGCTGACCCCGCCCACCAGGACACCGCCGGGGAACCGGTCTGGTTCAAGGCCTCCCAGCTGGACAAGACCCTGTCCTGGGCCGCCCTGAGCAAGCGGCTGAGCGACCCGCCGCTGGCCGGCGGGCAGGCGTCGGTGAAACGGCTGCTGCAGACCCGCGCCGCCCACGACCGCGAGGTCACCGCCGCAATGCAAGCAGCGCGGGCCGGGCGGGACCGGCAAGCCACCCAGGACCGAGACCGCGCCCACCAGCACCTGAGCTGGGACGAGGCCCACTGGACCCGTAAATGGACCGACCGTGGCACCACCACCCCCGCCAAGACCACCAACGACCAGACCCGACAGGCCGGCGGCATCACCCCCGCCGTCGGCGACACCGTCAACCCCGACAAGCTCACCGCCGCCGTCGAACGACGCCGCTACAACAGACTGATCGCCGTCGACCTTCGCCCGGTCTCACCGACCCACCGACCCCGACCACCCACCCGCGGCACCACCCCCACCCAGAGCTCGAGCCGCGGCTATACCCCACCCACCCCCGACCGAGGCCGCGGAGCCGGCCGATAAGCTGCATCACCTCAGGCACTGGTCTTTCGTTGAGACAACTTCAGTGCCATACCGCCAAATACCGCAGCAA
>JAABUO010006359.1_pt1 | contig 13610 bp, 5 predicted proteins | sample 5559291 | NCBI WGS metagenome assembly JAABUO01 (sample SAMN10711878, study PRJNA513372) | rock metagenome | isolation source: Antarctica rocks | place: Antarctica: Victoria Land, Finger Mt sud | reverse complement strand
TGTTTTTAAAAGAAAAATAAAATAAAATATTTATATATTAAAATTTAAAAAATTAACGTTAAATTTAAAAAGTAAAAGAATAATATTAATTACGACGAGTTAAAAAACTAATATTCTTTAACGAAGTCGCGTTAAAGAACTTTTTATTAATTTTTTCTTTTAATTATAATAATTTCTTTACAAAAGCTTTATTATTAATTAATGTAATCGTTTTTTTAAAATAACGTTATAATGCATTTAAATTACTAGTAAATATTAATGTTACTAATTATATGTTTATTAATAAAATTAAGACGTAACTCGTTTATAATAATTTAAATATTAAACTCGTATCTTTATTAAAGTCTCGTTTAGTTAAAGACTTTAATAAAAAGCTTATAAAATAATTAATTACTTATATAATTAATTTAACGTTTATTGTTTAAAAACACATTAAAAGTTTTTTTTTTATACTAATTATTAAGCTGAGTAATTATTTAATTATAATTAATAAGTCGTAAATGAATAAGCATAAAGTTATTCTGAATATGATGTATAATAAGCTTATTTTCGTACTCGATCGTTATTTACATTAAGATATATTTAAAAATGAAGTTAAAATCATTATTATTTTCTTTATCTTATTTCTTTCATTAATTAATCTTAGTACAACTTTTAATATTATTATTAAATTAATATTTAAGTATAAGATTTTAAAACGAAAATTAATACTTTATTTTACTAAGTTCGTTATAATTATTAAAAATATAAAATTTACAGCGACTATACGATTAACAAAGTAATAAATTGTTAACGTACATGAGTACTTAAATAATAAGTAAAAGTCTTTAAATATCGCTTAAATTAATGTAGCGACATATTATAATTAAGTTATTAACTAAGATAAAAAGTAAAAAATTAAGCTCTTTATTATAATAATGCACGATATTAATTTAACTTTAAAACAGAATCATTTTAAAACAACTTAAATTAATAAACTTTTAAAAACATTTATAACTAACGTGTTAAGCAAGCTTCTCTCGAAGTATTATAACTTTAAGAAAATTTTTAATAAAAATAAAGCGAACGAATTATCATTACACTAATTTTATAATTACAAGATTATTTTAAAAAATAAGAAATAATTACTCAGAAATTAAATTTATTTCATGTTTTAAAATAAGCTATAAAAGATAAAGAAGTATCTCGAAGAGAATTTAAAGAAAAGCTTTATTAATTTTAGCTCGATTTTCTTTATCTTACTCGTTTTATTCGTAATTAAATTAAATAAAGATTTACGATTTTACGTTAATTATTAAAAGCTAAATGTTATTATTAAGTAAAATTAATATTTCATTTTCTTAATCGAAGAGACGCTAGCTTGTGTAACTGAATGTAAATATTTTATTAAACTTAATATTATCGCGATTTTTAATAAGCTTAAAATATATTTAAACAGCGAAGAATATATTATCTTCGTCATTATTATAAAAGCTTACAAATATTACGTATTATTCTTTAAATTAATAAATAATCTCGCTAATTATTAACATTACATGAATAACGTATTATTTAAATGCTTATATAAAATTTATTAAGCATATCTTAATAACATTTTTATTTATAATAAAATAAGAAAGAAACACGTTTAACATGTTTATACGATGCTAATTAAACTTTAAATAACTAAATTATAAATAAACATTAATAAATGCGAATTTTATGTTTAAAAAACGATTTTCTTAAAAATATTATTATTAATTAATGAATTTAAAATAAACTCATGTAAAATTTAAATAATAATAAATTAAGCTTAATTTATTAATCTTAAACAAGTTCAGACTTTTATAAGATTCTGTAATTTTTATCGTCGCTTAATTAAGAACTTCTCTTAAATAATACGTTTCTTAATTTAATTAACTAAAAAAAACGTTTCTTTTATATAAAATAAACGTTGTTAATAAGCATTTAATCTTATAAAAAGAAACGTGATCTCTGTTTCAGTTCTTCGTTATTATAATTATTCTTGTAAAATCGTGTTAAAAACTAATTCATTTAATTATATTAATGAAAATGTATTATTTTAACACGATAACGATGAAGTATTACATTTAATAACTTTCTTTAATAAAAGCATGCTGTTAATTAAATGTAATTACGATATTTATAATAAGAAGTTATTAATTATCATTAAATGCTTAAAGCATTAACGATTAAAGCTGAAGATTACGAATTTTTTATTAAAAATTTATACGAATTATAAGAGTTTAAAGCACTTTATGACTAGTAAGAAACTTATTAAACGTTAAATTTAATAATTTTTAAAGCTTTCGAAGTTTAATTTTAAAATCATATATTAAATTAAATTAAGAAATGTTAAAGCTAATGCGTTAACTAAAATGTTAAATATTATTTTAAAAAATAAAAACGATAGTAAACTGAAATATTAATATGAAATAATATTAACTTTTAATTAATTAAAAATACTAGTTACGAATTTAATGAAAATCTTTATATGATTAAGTATTACTAGCTAATAATAATAATAAAGAATGTGTAATAATTAAACAGACTCTTAATAAGAATAAGACGATATATAAAGAAATTTTCTTAAATGATTACAGAGTTTATAAAGAAACACTTTATTAAAATAATAAGCTATGAGTATTTAATGACATGAATTTAATAATGTTTTTAATTCGCAAAGCTTATAATTTATCTGTTTATAAACACTTTAAAATAAGTCGTATAATAAAGTTATTATAATAAAATTATTATTAACTTAATATGCGAACGAAAATAAGTTAATATATACGTAATTATTATAATTATTAAAGATTTAAGACTTTAAGAAATAAATATAATAATTTATTAAAATCGTTATTAATATTTATATAATAATAAAAGAATATATTCATGAATTTTATTATTAATTTACTTAATTCGAAAGATTATAATGTAATTCTAATTATTATTAATACATTATTAAAGAAACGTTATTATATTTCGTATATTATAAGCGATGAGAAAGTTATTATTAAAGCTATAGTTAATTTATTAATTAAAAAAGTATTTAAACTTCATGAGTTATTAAGCTTTATAATGTGTAATCGTAAATCTCAGTTCGTAATTATCGTTTAAAAGTTATTTTATAAACGCTTAAAGATTAATAGTAAGCTATTTACGACTTTTTATTCATAAATTAATAAATATACGAAACGAGCTATTTAAAATGTTAAACGATAATTACGTATTTGTTATAATTACATATAAGATGACTAAGTTAATTATTTATTTATAACAAAGTTCGTTAATAATAACGCTTTATTAATTATAATTAAAATAACTTCTTTCTTTATAAATAAGAAGTTTTACTTTCGTATAAGCTTCAGCTTTAATCTTACGATTTATGAGTTAAAACGTAAATAATTATAAATAATAAAAGTTAAGAACATAATTAACTTAATATAAAAGAATTTAAAATTTATAATGATTAAATCGAAGACGATAAAAAATATAATGATTAAGTAAATAAATAAACATTAAAAAGAAGTCATTTACAAGAAAGATAATAAAATGTTTTTATTAAGTCGTAACATTAAAACAGCTAAATTAATTAATAAGCTTAAGAATAAAATGCTGAGCTCTTTTAAGATAAAAATCTTAATTAAGAAATTATATAAATTAAAGTTATTAATAACGATAAAGATGTACGACGTTTTTCATTTTAATCTGCTTTACAAGAATGTTTAAAACTCATTATTAAATTAAATATAAGAGTTTTCAGAATTTATAATTATTAATAACGAGAAGAAATAAGAATTATATTATATTTTAAGTTTAAGATATTATAATAAAATTAAATATCTGCAGTATCGAGTTAAATAAAAAGATTATAAATAATAAACTTTTTATTAATACAACGCAAACGATAATGAATTTAAAAACGCGTCTGAGTTAATGAAAAACTTTTATACATTAACAAATCTCGACGAGTATTTAATTACGTAATTAATTAATAAATTAAATGATTTATTACTTTAATTAATTTCTTATCTTATAAGATTACTTTAACGTAATTAGCTGCGAACGCATGCTTAATAGCGTAAATGATATCGTTTATTACATTAATATCGTTTATTATATTAACATTGTTTATTACATTAATATTAATTATATTACAGAATACATACTTAACAGTAAATATTCTGTTTAATGCGTAATATTTTATGTATTTTTAACATTAAATTAATTATTAAATAAATAAATAATTTAATTATTTAACTAGCTATTTAATTATTTATTTAAACGAATTATTAATTATGTAAAGTGTTTAATAAAGAGCTATAAAGAGAGCTATAAAGGAAGACATAAAGAGAGGCATGAAGAAAGTCATGAAGAAAGTTAAAAAGAGAGACATGAAGAAGATTATGAAGAAAGTCATGAAGAAAGTCATGAAGAAAGTCATGAAGAAAGTCATGAAGAAAGTCATGAAGAAAGGCATGAAGAATGTTTAATAAAGCGTTTAATAAAGCGTTTAATAAAAGGCTCAGTTAATAGCTCAGTTAATAGCTTAATCGAAAGCTCGATTAAAAGCTTACTAAAAAGATTAATAATCAGCTCGATAGAAAGATCAGTAGTCAGCTCAATAAGTAGCTAAGTAAATAACTCAGTAAAAAGCTTTGTTAAAAGCACTATTAAACGCGTGTTATGCGCTCGACTTACGCGTATTTTAAAACATGTAAAATGTTTAATAGCAAGCTCGATAAAATGTTTAATAGCAAGCTTAATAAAGTGTTCGACAGCAAGCTTAATAAAATGTTAAATAGCAAGCTTAATAAAGTGTTTAATAGCAAGCTTAATAAAACGTTTAATAAAATGATTAATAGAATTATATTTAATGCTTAATAAACGCTTTTTATTAAGCTAATTAGCTTGTGCTATAAAGCATGTATGAAGCATATTATAAAGTAAGTTACGAAGCGAATAAAACGTGTTTTAACGCGTCGCATAAGCATGTTTAAAAGCGAGTAAACTGATTAGTACATAGCTAAGTTAATAGCTAAATTAATAGCTGAATTAATAACTGAATTAATAACTGAACATGTAAATAAACGATGTTAATTATTAAAAGATTATTTAAAAAATGAAAGATTAATAATTAACTAGCGAATTACAGTTCTATCAGCCCTATCAGCCCTATTAGCTCTTTGAAGTAAAGATTATCTCGTGTAGCGTATTAAATCTTCCCAACCTTAATTACTAGATTAAATCTTTATATTATTTAAATATTTTTAAAGATTTAAATTTAGCTAATTCAGAGCTACAATTATGTCTTTTAAAGTATGTAAGGTAGTTAACGCGCATGAGTTAATTCGAACGAGGGAATAATTACTACTAGATAAACGATTAATCAGCGTAGTAATAAAACTATCTTCAATCCCGATTACTAGATTAATTTTTCATATTTTTCGATTATTTTTAAAGATTTAAATTCAGCTAATTCAGAGCTACAATTATGTCTTTTAAAGTAACAGTGTAAATCATAATAAATAAACAAAAACTCACTATTAACGATGTTAACGTGATGATTAGCCGCAGATAATTATTTAATTATTTATGAACGATGTTAACGATGCTAACGTAATAATTAACCGCAAATGATTAGTTAATTAGCACTCGAAAATTTATTAATGTAAGCGTTATTTACGTAGTTCAGAATTAAAAATGCAGTTTATCTTTTAGCGCTAAGAACATCGTTATTTAAGAGAAAGAATAATATTACGATTAAAGACTAAATTTTAAGTTAAATTAAAATTAAATAAGTTAAATAATTAAACGACTAAACTTAATTAAGCTTAAGGCATTAAACTTTTATTAAACTCTTATTTAAATTCTTATTTAAATTTAAATTTAAGCAAGATATACTAAATTACATTAAGTTTAGCGCTTTCACTGAATACATATATCTTAAGCTTTTTTTATATTTATCTTTCTTCTTTCTTTAGCTTTTAAATCTTTGTTAATTTAACGTTTAACTAGTTAATTATTTCATTATAATTAAAAGATTTGTTAGTTAAAGCTATCTCATTATACGCTTTTAACATTAAGTACGAGCTTCTTTTAAACGATTTAAACTCTTTCTATTTAGCTTAACTACTTTTCGTATCTTCTTTTTCATTTTTTATTAATGTTTAAAATAAAACAGAGCTGCGTTTAGCTTATAACGTAGTTTATTTAACATTATTAAAAGTTTAATAAACTTGTTAATTATTCAGTAAATTAACTACTTTTCGCTCTTTATGTCTTAAAAGATGTAAATCTTTCTTACTTTAGTAATAAAATCGTTAAATAATAACGTAACACGTTATTTAAACGTGTTTTTAAGCAAGTTTATTATTTACTTAAAGAAATGATTCTTTAAGTCATCGTTTTAATAATTACTTTAATTCATTATTATTCGTACGAGTCGTTTTTTTTAAGTCGTTTTAAAAAGTTTATTAATAATAAAACTTAAGTTAAATTAAGTCGTTTTAAATTAAGCCTGTTAATAATAAAACTTTTTGTTTCGTTAAGTTTATAATGTAAAACTTAAATTAAGTTAAGATTAAAATTTCTTTCTTTTAACTTACGAGTTTAACAAGTGTAAAATTTAATTAAAGCTTTTAAATAGTGTTAAAAGTATGTATAAAACAGCTTTAATTAACAGATCTTTTAATTATAATAAGATAATTAATTAATTAAACGTTAAATTAATAAAGATTTAAAAGTTAAAGAAAGAAGAAAGATGTTAAAAGTATATAATGAAATAGCTTTAACTAATAAATCTTTTAACTATAATAAGATAATTAACTATTTAAACGTTAAATTAACAAAGATTTAAAAGCTAAAGAAAGAAGAAAGATAAATACAGAAAAAGCTTAAGATATATGTATTCAGCGAAAGCGTTAAACTTAATATAATTTAGTATATTTTATTTAAATTTAAATTCAGATAAGAATTAAAATAAAAGTTTAATTAAGATTTAATACGCTAGGCTTAATTAAGCCTAGTCATTTAATTATTTAGCTTAATTTAATTTAATTTAACTTAATTTAACTTAACATTTAACTTAAAATTCAGTCTTTAATCGTAATAAAAGATAAATATAAAAAAAGCTTAAGATATATATATTTAGTAAAAGCGTTAAACTTAATGTAATTTAGTATATTTTACTTAGATTTAAATTCAGATTAAAATTTAAATAAAAGTTTAATAAAAGTTTAATACGCTAGGCTTAATTAAGCCTAGTTATTTAATTATTTAACTTAATTTAATTTAATTTAATTTAAAATTTAATCTTAAATCGTAATAACTTTAACGCGTATAAATAATTTAAAAGATGATTTAATAAATAGTTTAATAAATAATTTAACAAAATTTAATTCTGCAGTACGTATATTGTTAGTAAAAGCTGACTTTAACGCGTATAAATTATTTTAAAGATGATTTAAGAAATAATTTAATAAATTTTTTATAAGATAGTTAAATAAATAATTTATAAAATAGTTTAATAAATGTTTTATAAGATAGTTTAATAAATAATTTGTAAGATAGTTTAATAAATAATTTGTAAAATAATTTAATAAATATTTTATAAGATAGTTTAATAAGTAGTTTATAAGATAGTTTAGTAAATGTTTTGTAAAATAATTTCATTAATAATTTAGCGAAGAGCTTAAGTAGCTTGTAAGCTAGTAAACAAAGTTACTTGACGTATAATGCGCTACGAGCGCAGCAGCTAGCTACTAAAAGAAACATTTGCTACACTCTAGCTGCTAGCTAATTTAGTAACGTAAATTAGCTACAAGCTAACTGTAAGCTAATTTAGCAATATAAATTAGCTACAAGCTGGCTGCAAGCTAATTTAGCAATATATAACTGTTTTATGTTAGCTTTAATAACACGCTTCATATCACGCTTCATAACACGTTAACAAGCTCAGTAAATTACGTCGCATTAGCTTAAACTAATCATTAAGTTAAGTTTTAATATTAGCATTTTAACTTAACTTAAATACTCGATATTAACATTATAATTTAATTCGAATACTTAATATTAACATTATAACTTAACTTGAATACTTAATATTAATATCGTAACTTAACTCGATATTAATCTCGAATTAAGTTATAATTTAAGTTCTTAACTCGACTCGTTAAGTAATTAAAAATGACGTTATATATTAAGATTTACTAGTTTTAAATCTATTACGTTATTATTATTAAAAGACTTATAATAATAATTAAAACTGTTTTCTTATTCTTTTATATCATTTTTTTATTATTTATATTATTCTGTTACATTAATAATAATATATATTACAAAATGTTTAATTTTAATAAAATATATAAATTTTTAAAATCTTTAATAATTTAACTAATTAATTATATTACTCTTTTACATTATTCTTTTACATTATTATGTAACAAGTTAAAAATTATATCGCTTCATGTTTTAACAAATTAAGTCGAGAATTTAAGTTAATACTTAATATTAACATTTTAACTCGACTTAAATACTTAATATTAACATTATAATTTAATTTAAATACTTAATATTAATATTATAACTTAACTCGAATACTCGATTTTAAAATCGTGACTCGACTCGAGTCTTAACGAGTTAAGAACTCGACTCGAGCTTAGTATATTAACTCGTCGCGATTAGTTTATATTAGCTTTTTATTAAGCTTTATAACACGCTTTATACTACGCTTTATATGACGCTTTATAACACGCTTTATAACACGCTTTATAACACGCTTTATAACACGCTTTATATTAAGCTTCATAACATGCTTTATATTACGCTTTATATTAAGCTTCATAATACGCTTCATATTACGCTTCATAACACGCTTTATAATATGCTAACAAGCTCAGTAAATCACGTCGCATTAGCTTTTCATTAAGCTTTATAATACGCTTTATATTACGCTTTATAACACGCTTTACAACATGCTAACAAGCTCAGTAAACTACGTCGCATTAGCTTTTCATTAAGCTTTATAACACGCTTTATAACACGCTTCATATTAAGCTTCATAACACGCTTTATATTACGCTTTATATTACGCTTTATATTTAGCTTTATAATACGCTTCATATTAAGCTTTATAATACGCTTTATATTACGCTTTATAACACGCTTTATAACAAGCTAACAAGCTTAGTAAATTACGTCGCATTAGCTTTTTATTAAGCTTTATAACACGTTAACAAGCTTAGTAAGCTACGTCGTATTAGCTTTTAAACATTTTAGTTTTATAAGATTAAAAATTAAAAAATTAAGAATTAATAATAAGATTACTTTATATGTAAACAGGTAGTAACGTGAACGTTACTCGTTAAAGAAGAAAAATAATGTTACGACTTTAAGTCATATATATAATTAATTTTATTCTTTTAAATAGTAAAATATATATTATTAAAATTAACGTTAACGTACTTTAAACGTAACGTTCGTTAAGATAACGAATTACGCATTATATCTTTCGAGCGTATAATGCTATTTAAGTAAATGATGCTATTTAAGTAAATGATGTTATTTAAGTAAATGATCGTTATTAATAGCTAAAAGCGCTTGTAGCTAGCTATTAATTCTTAATGAGTAATTATTAAAGCTTGTAAGCTAAAAGCTTAAATAAAGCTTATGCTAGCTTAATGAGCTTGTAGTTAATTTTAGCTGAGTTCGCACTTTTATTAATGTTAATAAATAGTTTAATAAGTAATTTAGTAAATAATTTAATAGAATTTAATTTTACAATACGTATATTATTACGAGTGTGTTAGAATTAACTAAAGCTAAATCGAGCTCATTACGAGTAAAAGCTTTAACATATCTTAACATCTTTTAATACAGCTTTAACACGAACTAATTAACACTTCTGAGTATTACATTTTCTCTGTGTTATAACATTTTCTTTTCGAGTCTAGTACGAACTCTGAGTTTTTAAGCATAAATATCGCTTCAGAAACTTTCTTTCTTTTATATTCTTAAACTTCTAGTCATAATTATCTTTATAAATTAAACATTTTATTCAGCTCATTTATTAGTAATTAAATTTTAGACACGATTTTAACATTAGTTTAAGAATTCGTTAATTATACGATATTAATTTTTATATTCATTTAAGATACTCGTTTAACACGAAACAAGTTTAAAGAAATTTATTTATTTAATAATTAACGAAATCGAAAGATAGAATAATACTCGAGAGTTAATAAAATTAACAGAATTAAGCTTAAAGAGCTTAAATTGCTGTTAAATTACTAGAAAATCTAACGCTTATTTAGTACGCATCGTTTATTCGATTAATAAAATTAACGATAAAGAATCTTCGTTAAATTATTAAAGAATTACAAAATTTTTTTAATAAAATTAAAATCACTTTAAAATCGTTTCTATTTTAACAGTATTACTGAGCATCGCTCTTCGCTCAGTAAATTTATTTATCTTTCGAAATTTATTTACTTTAAATTTTAAACGATCGTCGTTCTTCGATCGTTTTTATTAATATGACTCGATTTAACGAGTTCGATTAATTTAAAAATCTTAAAGTCATTAATAAATTCTCTTAAAACTCATTCACAACGAACTCTGTTATTTATTTTAAACTTTCTGCTCGAGTTTTAAAATATCTGCGATTTAATGTAATTCGAGAATAACGTACATTCGTGCCTGTTTTTACAGCTTCTAATGAACTCGACGACGCTGACTCGCTTTAAGACATTAAAAACATTCATTAACTAAAGAGATAAATTAAAAAAGATTCGAACGAGATCATAAAGATTCTTAACGAGCTACGAGTTTAACGCGACTTAAGTATTAAAGTTTGCGATCGTTTTAACGAACTCTTTCGTTACTTTAATAAGATTATAAAGTAATTAAATGAAGCGAAGACTTAATTAAAATAATAATTATATTAGTTTAAAGAAGTTACATCATTAATTTTTACTTATTTTAATTTAATTAATCGCTCTTAAAAGCTTTCGAATTCATCTCAGTTAACAGATAACGTTAAATCTTTTTAAAACGATTAACATAAAAAGATTCAGAATAAGCTGAAAATAAACGCGAATCACTATGAGAATGATCATGCTCGACTAGCTTATGTTTACTTCAGAATTATTAAAAAGACATTAAAAATAACTCTGACTTAAAGACAACGAGATTTAATGAATCTTTATGTAATAATTAATGAACTTCTTAAAGAGTTCGCTCAGCTATATAATGATTTAAACAAAGAGATTAACTTTCGAAGAAAATACAATAATCTTATTTAAGAAGTTAAGAAGTTTAGCGAGTTTTATTTCATATTTTAGCGCTTATCTTTTTACTTAAAATATTAAGAAAAGTAATTAATAATTAATTTAAAAGACAAGATAATTTCTCGTCTTCGAGTAGCTCTGAGTAATTAAGTTATATAACTCAGCTCTTTAAGCGAAATTTAAAATTATTTAATACGTTTAAATAATGATCATCGAGCTATAAAAGAGCTTAAGAAAAAGAAATAAATTAAGATAAAGTCGATTAAACAAGTTATCTTCGCTAAAGATCTTTTTAAATCTTATTATTAGAAAAAATTTAATATATTAATAAATTCGTTAAAACAGCGTCACGCGATTTTAACTAACGCAAAAGAAATTAACATACTAGATGAAAACTGCTTCGTTTATTATAAACTCGATCATATCTTTAAAGAATGTTCTCATTAAGTTATAAGAATTAATGCTTTAAACGATAATGTAAATGAGTTTAATCGTTTTAATTTTAATTCAAATTTTAACTTAAAAAACTTATTACTTCTTTAAAAATCATTAAGAGAATAAAGATAATATCTTTGTACAACAAAACGAAAACTCTTTAAAAATATAATTACTTCGAAAAGCTCTTTTTAATTAACGCGTTTCTTATCTCGTAAGATTAGTCTTTTAATATTTAATCTTTAGTAAACAGCGAATCAGTTGCTTACATTTTAATATATACGAATCTAGTCACGAAAGTTTGCAAGAAGCTCGATTTGCAATTTATTTCTTTATTAAAAGAAAAGCTTATACGCGACTACGATGAAAAGCTAGCTAAGAAAGTAATTATTTATAAAATTCTTTCTATTCTAACAGTCGATAATTATAAGAAATTCTCGATATTAATGCTAATTATTAACATCGAACATTATAAAACGATACTAAAGAAATCTTAAATGAATAAAAACGAAGTATTACTAAATATAAGTCGCGATATCATCGTTTTTTCTAGTTAATTAAATTCGCTCATATTAGTTCTGTTAATCTCGTATAAATTAAAAACGTCATTTTAATTAAACGCTTTTAAAGCATTTAAGATTCTGCAGCGTTTAATTTTAATCTCAGAGAAAAAAGTTCGTTTAATTTATAATATAAACGCTGCTGCTTTTTAAACTCTGATTAATCGTTTAAAGAAGAATCACATTAAGGTTTTTATTATGTTAATTAAAGACATTAATAAAGAGCTAATTTGTAACACTCAGTGCAATTTAAATTCAGTTAGTTTATTCTTAATTAACGAGATAACTTAAAATCTAAAAGACATTAAAGTTAAGATATTCGCGAAATATCAGAATTTTCTAAACGTTTTTAATTAAACTCAGATTAATAAGCTATCTTCGCATCGTTTTTACGATTACAAGATAAAGCTTACTAGTAACGTCGTTTCATCTCGATGTTAAGCATATTAAATGTTTCTTTACAAGCTTCAAAAGATAAAGAAGTATTTAAACGAGAATCTTTTTAAGAAATTCATTACTTTTAATAAAGTCTCGTATTCATCATCTGTTCTGTTCGCTTTAAAGACAAATGAAGATTTACGATTTTACGTAAATTATTAAAAGCTTAACGTTATTATTAAACGAAATCGATATTCTTTATCTCTGATTAAGAAAGTTATTAATAAAATTATAAGTTGTAAACATTTAACTCGATTAAATATTATATTAGCGTTTAATAAACTTCGAATGCATTTTAATAATAAAGATTATACGATCTTTATTATCGCTTTAAAAGCATATAAATCACGAGTTCTTCTCTTCGAGCTTATTAATGATTCTGTCTCTTTTTAGCAGTACATGAATAATGTTTTATAAAACTTTTTAAACGATTTTTATTAAATTTATTTAAATGATATTTTAATTTATAATAAAATTTAACGAGAATATTAAAAACACGTTAAGATGATATTAAATCGCTTAAGAGAAATTAACTTATAAATAAACATTCGAAAATGTAAATTCGACGTTAAAGAAACAATCTTTTTAAAAGTTATCGTGTTAGAATAAAGTCTTCGAATAAATCTCGTTAAGATGAAAGTCATAGTTAATTAAGCTACTTTAACTAATTTAAAAGAGATTCAGAGCTTCGTAAGATTTATTAACTTTTATTAACGATTTCTTAAGAATTTCTTAAAGCTGATTAAATTCTTCACTTAGCTTAATCGCAAAGACACATTCTTCGTATGAAATCAGGCCTGTGTTTAAGCTTTTAAAGATTTAAAGAAACAGATCAGCTCGACTTTCATATTACGACGTTTTAAGCTTAAACGTCAGATTATTTTAA
>JAABUO010006358.1_pt1 | contig 13612 bp, 14 predicted proteins | sample 5559291 | NCBI WGS metagenome assembly JAABUO01 (sample SAMN10711878, study PRJNA513372) | rock metagenome | isolation source: Antarctica rocks | place: Antarctica: Victoria Land, Finger Mt sud | reverse complement strand
CGCTGCGCGGCCAGGTCCCGCACGTTCCTGCGCTGCTCCTTCCGTCGCCCCACAAAGTAGCCCACTCCAAAACCGTCCATGTCTCCCCCTCTCTTTCCTTTCCCCGTTACAAAAACCCGGCGAACGTTGCGGCCTTCGATGCGATACCCGATAAACTACCCGCGCCCGCATGCGCCACAGCGGAAAGCAGCGCCGCCACGATCCCCGGCACGAGCGCCAGCACCAACAGGCCACCGACGAGCATCAGGTCATTCCATAACACCGTGCCGATAATGCCGCCCGCGCGTCCGTTGCCCTGCCCTTCGAGTGATACAATCACACTCAACATCAAGGCGTAGGCTGGCCCCAGTAGCGAGAGATAGGCGAAGGCGCGGAGCCACGCCTTCGCGATGTCAGCGGCGGGGGGCCACGCGAACAGGATGATAGCCAGTGGGCCGATCTCATAAACGAAAGCGAATACATGCAGCGTGACGGCGCGCTCGATGCCGACGATGATCAGAAGAATGGGGGCCAGGAGCAGGGCGATACCGCTATGTCCCATGTCGTGCAGCGTGCTCGTTCCGATGTCGCTAGCGAGGCCATTGACCGCGCCGAGCCAGACGTTGACGAGGGTATCGTAGGCCGCGAGCGCCGCGAGCACGAGGCCGGATCGCCATAACAGCGCGACCCCCTCGGCGACGTTGCCGAACCAGGCCGGTCGTGTGACCCACAGGACCGCGATCCCGAACACCACCGCGAAGGCGTCGCCCGCGTCTGTCGAAAGTGTGTCCTTGACCATGACGAGGCCAGGGTTCGTCGTGGGGTTGTCGGTGCGCGTCAACGGCCCGACGATGGCGTCGGTTAGGGCGTGGATCTGTGTCGCCAGGATCGTGACCATGCCGTTCCACACCGACGAAAAGCCCTGATGGATGACGCCCCACAGGTCGATGCAGAGACCGTTACCGAGGGGAAGCGGGATATGGAGCCCCGTTGGGCCACAGGTTCCGTCTGACGATATGGCCCCGCCGATGGTTGCCGCCGGCGTTGGACTAGGCGAGGGTGTCGGGCTCGGACTCGGCGTCGGGCTGGGGCTCGGCTGGGGCGTGGCGAACACGATCTGGACACGCGCCGTTTGCGTGGGCGCGGGTGTCTCCGTCGGCGTCGCGGTCGGTGGCCTCAGCGGAGGCGCGGCCGCGCGCGTCACCAGGGGGGTCGTGACCATGAGCGTCAGCACGAGCGAGAGCGCCTCCGCGCGGAGTCGATAGCGTGTGGTCTTCATGCGGTTGCCTCCTCTTCCGTGTCCTGACTATCAACACACGCTTTTATTCCCGCCCAGATGTCGCCGCCCGCCTGCTGTGTCCAGTAGTCGCGGGCTTGCACGTCGTCGGGGTCCGTGGCAAAGAGCCACGCTTCTTCGGGGGATAGCTCCACATTGACGATTCCGTGCTGGTCGCGCGGGCTCCGCCGGTCGCGACGCGACAAGAACATGGGCTGATACTCTCCCTTCACGCCGGCCATGCGTTGCGCCGCGTCAACCTCTTCGGTCGTCAGGTCGAGCATGCGCTGTATCCATAGCTTCGGGTTGCCCTCGGTTTGTTGGCCGTTATCGTCAACAGAAAAAAGAGCCTTAAACCCCGCTTGCGTGAAGAATGTTTCAACCTCGGGCGTCATGGTCGCGTCTTTGATTTGGTGCGTCGAGAAGAGGACACACGATCCGCCTTGCCGTGCGTCGCGCGCGTCTTTATCAATCCAGGCGCGCGCGAGATCGCTTTTCAGAATGTCCTGCGCCTCGTCCAGGCACAAGACGTGATCGGCCGTGCCGTCGCCGCCGGCGCGTGAGTGCGCGCGGGCCAGCGTGCGCCGCTGGGCCACGATGGCGAACGCCGCGAAATAGGCGAAATTGCGGACCTGCGGCGCGGCGGTCAGCGGAGCCGTTGAGAACACCAACAAGGGCGCGTCGAGGCGCACGCTGGTCTGTCCATCCACCAAGCGGGCGTGTTGCCCACGTCCGGTATAGGGGCGCAACTTCCAACCCAGGGAGCGCCACACTTTTTTGTCGTCAGGGTCGCAGCCTGGCGCGTGCTGGCGCGCGTCGATATGCGCGGCCAGGTCGCCCATCGTCGGCGTCGTCTCGCCCGCGTCGGCCAACACGCCGTTCACCGCGTCGTCGAGGAACGGCGCGTCGTCGCCAACCAAACCGCCCCAGAGAATATCGAGCGCGCCGCACACATAGGCGACGCGTGCGGCGCGCTCGTCATCGGTGGCGCGCGGCCCGTCGAAGACGTTTAGCGTCGCGCTGTGCGGTCCACCTAACACCGCGCGTTCGCCGTCCGCGATGGCGAGCAGCGGCCCAAAGCTATCAGCCGATGAGGCGAGCGTCGCCATGCGCCCCGAGAGCAAGAACCATAAGGCGATCTTCTGCAAAAACGCCGTCTTGCCCTTCCCCGTGCGCCCCAGGATGATCCCAATGCGGTTGTACATATCAGCGTCGCCCAAGTTGAGGCTCACGACGTCACCCGCCGCATCCGTGACGCCGAGCGGGATACCCGGCGTCCGCGTGCCCGGATTGAAGGCCAGGAACGGCCAGGCCAGGCCCCAGGTGGGGGTGTCCCAACGATAGGTGCTGCGCGCCACGTCGGGGTAGCCGGGCAGCGTGGACCGGTAGAGCGGTTCCTGATGGGCGTGCCCGTAGCCCGGCTCCGCGATCATCGTGTCGCGCACCGCCTGCAGGACGCGCGTCACGCGGCCATCTACCTGCCGCTGCGTGTCGCCTTCGAGCCGTATGTAGCAGCCGACGCGCACAATCGCGTAGCCCTGCGTGTGCAGCGCCGTTGCCTGCGTCCGTGCATCCTGTGCCGCCAGGTCAGTCGTAATGTCGTTCCGGTCGGTCGTTGTCGTGGACATCACGCGGAGGCGCGCGCCCTGGCGCTTGCGCTCCCACCAGCGGCTCAGGCCCGTGAGATGCAGCGCCATCGTACTGGGGCAGTCCGACGCGACAAGCGGGGCGAGCCACGCGGGGGACGTTTCGACAGGCGGTTGCACGAGGTAGAGCGTGCGTGTGTACGTCGTCTTGCCGCCGAACGGGAAAGTATAGCTATGCATGCCCTCGACGCCGCGGGGAGCCGTGTACGCGTCGCCGTCGCGGGTCAGGTGCCGCGCCAGGAACGCGCGGGCGTCGTCCACCGTGACAGGCAGGGGTGCAAGGCCCATGGACACGAACTGACGCGTCAGGGCGTCCACAGCCTGCGTGCGTCGCGCTGGTTCCGATTGGTCGGGGTAGCCGTCTTGCGTCGGATAGGGGCTAACGAGTACCCAGTAGTCGAGGTGCGCGACGTGGCGCGCGCCGGGAGCGGTCAGCCGGTCATGCCAGCGCGCGATGAGCCGGTCGCCTACCTCGCCTAACGGGGGCGTGTAGGGCGTCGGCGCGCGTTGATCGCGCAAGCCGGCCACGATCACGCCGACGTCGGCCGGGCGATTCTCGATGTATACAGAGAGTCGCGCCTTGTGTGGCAACGACGCCGCGAGGAGGGCGAGAAGGGCCGCATGGCGGTCTTGATCGGGCGTGGATAGTGCCGCGAGCGCCACCCCACCGATGTGGAGTAGCGCCCGCGTGATACCGTCCGCGCCGATGATGGTCGCGTCGTCAGTCACTCTGACGGGCGTCAGTTTGCGGCGCATGGTAGGGTGCCTCTCTTTTCCCATTGGCTAGTTGAGTCTGTGCCAGCGCGATAGCGTGAACCAGGGCACGGCGCGCGCGGCGCATGGTGTAGCGCGCGGCCTGCTGGGGATAACGCTCGATGCCCCCACGCCCGAACGCGAGGATGGGGGCGACGAGCACGACCGCGGGCACCGCGATTGCGATGATGTGCATGTTAGGGTTGTGAATCCCGCGCGCAAGGAGCGCACAGCCCCACAGCGACACGCCGCCAACGATGACGGCGAGCCACTGCGGGACGGTCAGCCGCGCCAGGCGCAGGTTATCGTTCAAACTGCGTGGCGTCCTGTGGGGCATGGCTAAATACCCGCGCCAATGGCCGCGAAGCTGGCAATCAAGACAATGGCCAGGAACGCCGATCCCAGGATCTCCGCTTTGTGGCCCCTACTGAACACCAGCGCGCACGCGGCGCTAATGATGATGATTGCGATTAAGGCCGGGCTTATTTCCCGAATGTACCCTAACGCTTTATTGGCGGCGTCCCCGAAGGCTGATGCGATAACGATAGCCGATGCGATATCTACGTGTCCCATGGTCGGTCCCTTTCTCCTCACCAGTCGTGGCTGTCCTGGTCGCAAACCTGCTACGCTGAAAACAGCCATGTTCCAACAGTATACAACTAAGTTGGAACATGTTGGAACAATTGAGAGATTGTGAACAACTGTGGTGACTGAAAGGATAGTGTGTAAAATGGGGACAGCAATCGGGTATGATGAGAGCCCAACCACTGGAGGGACGACCCTGCCTAGACAATCACGCGCGGGTGTTGCCTGGCTCACAACCCGTATGCCTGCCACGATCCATGACGCGATCAAGGGACTGGCCGACGCCGAGGGCCGCAGCCTGTCGAATATGGCGCTTCGTTTGATTGAGGAAGCATTGAGGGCGCGTGGCGTCAATCTCACGAAGCAAGACATCGACGGGGGCGGTACTGACAACAACGAGTAATTGCCTGTAAACAATAAAGACCCGGCGACGTTTCTACACGTCGCCGGGCTCTTTAATCTGTTCAGGGTAACTGCCACGCGCACTCACAAGCTGCGTACGGCGCGCAACGGCCCTAATGGCGCCATTCCTACCGACGCCCTCTATCGGACGCGCGGGCGTCCTGCTGATGGAGTACGCATACAATATAGAACATATGTTCTAGGCTGTGAATAGGTCGATGATAGCGGTCGTTAGCATGGGTCGCGGCGCTCCTTCGGTCCCCGTGTACCGGGGAGGCGCGCATGGGGGATAGCGCCCTCTCCGCGTCAGCCTGCGCGCCCTGTGCTACCCGGCCTGATCCCAGTCGTACACGCTGTCCTCGTCATCCACCGCCCGTCCTGCTGCTAGCGGCCACCGCCCCGGCGCGGGCTCCTCGGGGTGCCCGGCCTCATCACGGGCGTCGGGCGCGCGCCTGATGCGCTCGACATTCGTCGCGACCGCCCCTTTGCCGCGCCCATCATCCGCGAGCGTGTAGCGCACGAGGTCGTCTTCTCTCAGCTCCTCGTAGCGGACGCCGACCACCTGCGCGGCGTGAAAGAAGAGATCTTTCCGCGTGGTCCCGTGTACGCGCGCTGGTCGGATGAAGCCGAAGCCGCCGTCGGTGATGAGTCGCCTGATGGTCCCCTCGCCGCGTTCGCCGTCGCCCCCATGGGGCATGTTGTCGTTGGTACACATTGTCCGTCCATTCCTTGCTTCTGCTAGTCGTACCCGCTACCAGACCCGGCGCGGCGGTGGCCCCGACCGGAAGGGCGTGCGCACGCCACCGGCGATAGGAGAGCCCGGCGTGCGCGTCACGTCCTGCACGGCCAGGCCCAGCGCGGTCACGAGATCATCATGACTCCCGACCACGAAGGCCCCAAATTGCTCGTTCCCGTTGTCCCTCTGCCGGATTTCGTAGTCGAGCAGTTCCTTCACCAGCGCCGTCGCCTCGTCCATCTTGGGCAATAAGATGCGATCCGTTTGCAGTAGGACTTTTAGGCGTGAGACGAGCCAGGCTTTGCCCATGATGACCTCGCGCTCGGACGTGTGTTCGGTGCGGCGATCGCCGAACGTGAATGTCACGGCCCACACCGGCGTCGTGACCTGCTGCCGGATGAGCGCCGGCGGGAGCATGTCCACCACCGGGCGTCCGACGCCCGTACAGTCGGCATAGAGTCGCCGTACCAGCGCTCCCCTCTTTATGACGCCGGCGGCGACGGTCGCCACCCGCTCGGCGACGGTCGGGTAGCCGGTCCCTAGCAGCAACCGTTCCAGATGGTGGATGTGGTAGACGGTCTCCGACCGTCCCTCACCCACGCGTGTCTCGGCCTCCGCCACGGCGATGGCCGTCGGGTCGACGCGCTGCCCGATGTCCACGCCGATGGTGATAGGTCCTGTAACCCTTCGTTTCTGTTCCTGCATCATAGATCCCACACCTCAATGTCCTCGCGGAACGCATTTTCCACCTCTTCACGGGTAAACACCTGCGTCCGCCCCTCGCTAAACTGGCACATGTATTCCTGCTGGTACCACCATTCGCCCATATTGCGCTTCTCCTCGGCCAGGAAGTCCTCCGAAATGCGCGGGCATAGCGGCGCTGGCACCTCGTAGCGCTCCCAGTTCTCGCCGCCACGCCACGCCTCGTAGAACCATCCCCGCGTGCCGTGCGGCGTTGAGAGGGCCATCAGCCGGCCGCCGCTCACGGCTAGCATGGGCCTGACGGACATGTAGAGGCTATCCGCGACCCAGGCCGCCTCGTCGATGACCAGTAGATCGACACCGCTGTAACCGCGAATATTGCCGTCCTTTGAGCCGGGTAGGCTGACGATGCGGCTGCCGTTCTCCAGCGTTAGGGTGAGGGCCGTTTCGGACTCGGGTGACACCGGCCGTCCTAAGTCCTTATAGGTCGCCAGGCACTTCTTGAAAAGCTCGCCACTCTGTCGCAGCGACGGCGAGAGCAGCAGCACGAGGCTCCCAGCCTCATACAGCGCCGTATGCACGGCCAGGATGGCCGTGATAGAGCTTTTGCCGCTCTGCCGAGAACAATTCAAGAGCAGGCGCGCCGACGCCGAGCGCAGCACACGGGCTTGCCAAGAGTCCGGTTCAATACCTGCTGCTCTCGCCAGCAACACGGGGTCGAGCGCCCGCGCCAGGTCGTCGGCGATCGCCGCCTTCGTCCGCGTGGTCGGCAGCGCGGCCAGCGCCATCAGGCCGCCCCCGTCACAGGACCGGCCTCAATGGACACCAGCGCGGCCGCTACAGCCTGCCGCGCCTCCGCATAGGGCGCCAGGGCCGTCAAGAGCGCGGCGCGCACCTGCAGCCACTCAGGGGCCATCAGGACGTTGACCTGCGGCCGCTCGTCGAGTTGCCCCAGGAGCTTGGCGAGCAGTTGCGTCTGCCCGGTCAACTGTTGCGCCGTCTTTAGCACGAGTTCACGCGGGTCGGCGTACTTGGTGTCCCAGCGCTCCAGAGCCATGCCTGAGCCCTCCACGCGCGCCAGGAGCCGGTCGAGCGCCTCTTTACGCCTGATGGTCTTTCCATCAGCGCCCGGCTCCTCGTAGGTCACGAGGATGTCGCCGGCGCGTGGCCCGATGTCGTAGCGGGTTGGATCGTCGGCGTCGCGTAGCCAACGGTCACAGGCGTCGAAGAGCAGGTTCACGCGCTGAAAGCACCGGGTCAACTCCTCCATGACATCGAGGCCATGCGCCTCCTCGGCGACGGTGCGCTCCTGTAGGGCAACACCCACGGCCGCGACGTGCGTTTCATGCGATTCACCCTGGCGCCGTTTCGCTTCGGCCAGCACTCCGGGGAGGTGGTTCGCCTTGTGACGTTGCAGCGCGGCAAACGAGATAGCGAATCGTAGCGCAACATTTCGCATTACCTCACCAGCGACGAGGGCCTTGTCGATGGCCGTACGCTGGGGGTGGTCGCAGATGGTGCAGGAACGAGGCATCGCTACCGCCCGGCCCGCGTGGCGGCCTCGCCCTCAACGATCTGACGCCACAGTTGCTCATACGTGAGCGACCGCGTTTGGCCGTCAGCCTTGAGTATCTGGCGACCGAGCGGTGAATAATTAAGTAATTGTTGCCGGTACTCCGGCGTCATGTCCTCGCCTCGATAAGGGCGCTGGGTCTCGCGGTAGCGCCCCTGGTCGTCACGCGGTTGCGCTCCCGTCGCGGTCGCGAAGGTGACGGTCGCGGGAGCACCCTCATGGTCATGGGACGAGAAGGTGGTCAGCACGCCGTCCACCTCGTCCCGCGTGAATCGCACCCCCTCAGTGGAGGCAAAGGCCGACATGAGGCGGTGCAATTCTGGGGGCGTGAAGGCTTTGCCCTGCTTGACCTGGACCACCAGGCGCGTGATAAATCGTTCAAACGGCGTCTTGGTCTGTGCTATCGTGGTCATGCCTTGTTCTCCTCTTTCGCGCCCGACTGCACACGGCCGTACGCGGCGCCGAGTAACCGATCGAGGGTCGCCTGGGCATCCGACGCGCTCTGGTCCGCGTTACGACACCGCCCCTCGGCGGTCTGGAGCACTTCCTCGCGCGTCGGAATCTGGTCGCGCCACCATGCCGCGGCGGCGGTCGCCTGTGCCGTCTTGCGCGGGTCGGCGGGGACAGCCGCCTGCTCGGCCGCCAGCGGCGCACGTTCGCGCGCGTCCGCCAGCGCCTGTCCTGCGACGCTACGCTCGGTCTGTGCGGCCTCCAATCGCGTCGTCGCCTGGCCGAGAATTTGTTGTGCGCGACGAACCTCCATCGCCAGGTCGTATTCTGCTCTCGCCGCTAGTTGCTCCTGCACGACCAGCATCCCTTGCCAGTCACAGCGCTGGGCCGCGGCGCGATACTGCTTAACCAACTCCGGCCTGCTGGCGGGTGGTGTCCTATCCGTCATGGTGTCTGTTCCTTTCGGTTCTCTCGTTCTTTAGAAGCCCGCGCCAAGGCTCTGCGCTTGCTCCACCCCGAGCACGGCCAGCGGGCGCGATGTCGTCGTGATGAGTTGCGTCAGGCCCGCGCCGCTCTTGTAGTCGTACTGGATACCGCTCGTGTAGTAGGGCTGGCCGGGGTCAGTGAAGCCCGTATACAGGGTGTCGGAGTCGATGACGATGGGTTGGCCGCGACTGACACCGACCGGATGCGCCATCGTCAGCGTCAGCATCTTCTCGGTCGCGGTGTACAAATTGGCGTAGTAGTCAGCCTTCGACTGGAGCTTGTCCGGCGCGACGTTGGCGTGCTCCCATATCGTGGCAGTTGATTGGCTATCGTGGTTCCCGCCCGTGGCTGTGGCCGTCGAGCCGTCCTTCGTCTGGTAGCTGTTGACGATGATGGCGTAGTCGCGTTTGGAGTGCGGTTGGATCACCGGATCAACCGCGATCAAAGGACCGGCCGGGACGCCCGCCTTCTCGTAGACCAGATGGAGCGCGGGACCGGGCGCCGGGATCGGTCCGTACACCAATGTCGAGCCGTCCATATAGAGCGTGGCACCGTCGGCTTGCGCCGCTTGCACCATCGCGGCCCATTCCGTGCGGCCCGATTGGCGCGTCTGCACGGCGTTCGTCCCAAAGATGCCCCCTAAATGCGCGCTCCCGACGGCGCCACCCTTGATCGTCAGCCCCGCGTAGCCAGCGGGGTTATGGGCTAGCCACAGATACGATACGAGGTCATAGCCTCCTTGATTGACAGCCGTATCCAAGATGTTTGAATTAGTCGCGCTCGGATCGCTCGCAATGAGCGACAGGTCCACCGCCGACAGGCTAAGTTTCCGCTGCGCGCCTTTATGGCTTGGTCGTTGCTGATTGATGATGCCCGTGAACATCTTGGGCAACGCCTCGGGACCACCCACCGCGACCAAATCAGGCACGGTCTGCCCATTGACGACTTTCGGCGGCACGTAGCCCATGGCGACCGTCACCTGCTGCCAGCCCGTTTCGTAGAGCGCGTGTTCAACGGCGTTTCCGGTTCGGCGTCGCGTATCATCGAGCGCCAACGTCACCGAGGCGCGACCCGGCGTCAGGTATTGCGTCGCGTTGACCGTACACGAGATGACCGGGAGCCAATAGCCCGCGATCTTGACCGCGCACGTCGGCAACCAATGGCGAAACTGCGGCCCGCCGGGCGGTACGCACAGGTCAAACCTGACGGTCGTGGGTTCTATAAAAAGCTTCAGTACAGGCTGTTGAGGCGTCGTGTCCGCCGGTATCGCTGTGGGGTCGCTCGCGCCTCCGCTGAGGCCGCCACCCGCCTGCGTCGATTGGTAGGGCGTATAGGACGCGCCCGAGGCGTCAAGCCCAGACGGGACTGTGCCCGCCGGCGTCGCCGCCACGGCCGCCTGCGCGTGCGATAGGTAGACGTTCGACGCCGATGGGTAGCTGCTCCATGTGCCGGCCCAGTGCGTCCCGCCGTTGGAGAGGGCAACCATCGCCGCCGCGTTGTACGCAGGGTCGGTCGTGAGTTGCTGCTGATTGTACTGAGAGTTGTAGCAGGTATTGATCTGCCACAAACCCCAGTCGTCGGACCCTGAACGGCTACAGGCGTCAGCCCCGTTGGGATTGGCCGGGTTGTGGTTGTGCGCGGCCACGGCTAGGCTTGATTCGGCCATGGCAATGGAGACCGCCGTTGCCAGTTGCGCCTCGGGGACACCCGCTGCGCGCGCGTAGTAGACCGCTTGTTCCGGCGAGAGGACGGCGGGAACGGATGCGCCCGCCGCGCTGCCGACTGGCCCCTGCCCCGTCAGGTATTGGGTCGGATCTTGGTCATGGTAGCCGTCGAGCAAGACGCCGAAGTGGAGATGGCATCCCGACGAGCTGCCGGCGGCCGCCGGGTTGCTCGGGTCACCGCCGGACAGCCCTATAGGGTCGCCGCGCTTGACCGTCTGGCCTATCGTGACCGTGCGCTGGTTGAGATGGCCGTAGAGGGACGTGACGCCCTGTCCGTGGTCAATGGTGACGACGTTGACGCCATAACCACTCTCGTATGTGTTATGGTAGACCGTGCCGTCGCCCGCCGCGTAGAGTTGCGTCCCGCAGGGCAAACCATAGTCCAAACCCTGATGAAACTTTGCATGGCCATGTCCGGGCGGTTCGCCAGATCGCGCGAATAGCGCGAGTGAGACGGGGCCATACCCCTGCGTGAGGGGAAATGACCCTTGAAAGGGTAGCGACAGCGACACCGTAGACATAGCAGGAACTCCTCTTCTTGCAGGCGATTAGCGTGGCGCCGGTGTGTTCAGGACGGGCGAGAGGCCGAACGCGGAGGGTGCGCCACTCGTCAATGAGTGCCCAAGATGGTCACCCAGGTCACGGACCACATGAGCGCCCACCCGCGCCGCCAGAGCCTCCTCGTCGTGATGGTCGGCCCCGTGCACATGGATGGGGCCGACCGCGCCAGGCGCGATGTGCAGATTGTAGACGGGAGCCGCCCCATTGCCACCACGACCCTGCACGAGGGGCATGTCCCACACCCTGGCGCGACGACCCTGCACGAGGGGCATGTCCCACACGGACCCACCACCGCCCGTGCCGCCCGGTTTCTGACCGGGAATATCGACATAATAGCCCTTCTTCCCGTGGTGAATGGGAAGCATGACATCCGCTGTCCCCGTATTGTAGGCGAGAGATTTGGCCCCATAGGGCAACATGCGATCCATCCCGCCCACATTCACCGCTTCCATCTTCGGGAGCGGCGGGGTTTTGTCTTTCATGAAACCCATGCCGGGAATGTGCGTGGCTATCCACTGCGTGAGGTTATAGAGCGCTGTGCCGAAGTCGCTCAGCGTCTTGGTGACACCGCCGAGGATCTCATCCCAGTGCTTGAAACCATAGACGAGAATGCCGATGGCGAAGCCAAGCGCCACGATCACGCCGATGATGGGCAGGAGTACGGCAAGACCGCCGACCGCCGCGATCGCGGCCACAATCCCTGCCAGCACCAGCAGCGGGCCAACGACAACCATGATAGCGGCGCTCACCAGCGCGACGCCGGCGACGACCTTTAAGAGGCCGGGGTTCTGTTGCGTGAAACGAACCAGGCCAGCCGTCGCATTGACAAGCGATGTGGTGAACCTCATCAGCATCGGCAGCGCCACAAGGCCGAAGTTGGTATAGGCGCTGTCCCAATTCTTTTGTGCTTGTACTTGCTGGCCGGGATAGGACTCGTTATAGGCGCGCTGCTGTGCAGCTGTGTTAGGCATCGCCTTCATCGCATCGGCGATGGCCTGCAAACGGTGTCCCACGATGGGATCTGAGAACAGACCTGCGAGGCGGGCGCCATTCTGCTGAAACGCCGCGCTGAACTCTTTAAGCGTTTGCGACGGGTTGAGTTTCTGAGCAGTGATCGCCAGCGCCTTCAAGAGCAAGGAAGGGTCTTGTATCTGCCCTTGGGCATTGGCAAAGGAGATACCCGTGCCACGCTGGATGCCAGCGATGGCGCCCTGCGCCGATTTACCGCGCGCGCCGCCCATCATCGACGTGATGATCCGGGCGATCTGGTTGCCGCCGCGCGACCCCTGACCCATCTGCGCCATCAAGACGCCTTCACTGATGGTATCGTTGATGAGCGCCTGCGGCGGCTTGCCCTTGTACAGCGGACGCTCTGTGCCAACAAATTGCGACATGAGCCGCAAGAAATTGTCTTGCGACACAGGGACGATCTGCATGGCCTTGCCAAGTTGGTCTACCAAAAATTGCGTATCGCTGACACTGCCGATTTTCTTGTCACCGAACGCTCCATAGAGGTGAGCGAACTCCGTTGCTATCTTGGCGCTTGAGGCAGGGTCAGCTTTCGTCGCTGAGAACATGACTTCGGCGTAATTCGACAGCGGCTTCAACATATTTTGCAGTTGGTTGAAGTTGGTGATACCAGCGAGGGACGCCGAACGGGCCACCGTACCCACGTCAATGCTGTTCATCTGGTTGCCGAGGCCGATATTCGTCAGCTTCGTCGTGAACGCGGACCCTGCCGTACTAAGTTGTCCTGTTTGGGGGTTGACCAGTTGCCCGCCTGGTATCGTGCCCTTGGTACGGTTCTGGATGCCTATGAGGATTGTTTCCAAGTCACCCGCGCGCTTCGCCGCCTTATCCACGAAGTCGAACAAGCCAAAGCCCACACCTGTCACGGCCGCGCCAGCCAGCACAACCTTGAGGCTCTTGCCAAGCTTGTCGATTTGCGTGCCAGTGAGCCCGGCCTGCCGCTGGATCGAGGCGAAGATGCCCAGCACGGCGTTCGCCCCCGTCGTCATGCCCGTCGTCTGAAGCGATATGCGTACAAATAGATCGTAGATAGAGCCCATAAGACCTCCTGTTAGGCCAGCACGCGACCACGACGAGGCCCTGTGCGTAGTAACTGCGTCATCTTGCCCGGATTAGCCACGCTGTAAGCCACCGCGAGCGCCTCAACGTCCGCGGCGGTGAACCTGTTGAGATACGCCGTCAGGTCGGTGTGGGACGGTCGGCACGGTGGCCACGGCAGCGGTTCGCCGTCGATCTCGATGATGGACAGGACAGCGCGGGCTCGTGCGCCCTCCAGGGGATTCATTCGGCCGCTACGCAGGAACCGGCACTGTAACATCAACACGTCAATGCGTCGGTCGGCGGCCGGATCGGCGGCGCGCACACGCGCGAGGCGTCCATCACTCAGGCGGACCTCGTCGGCCGTGACGGACGCTTTTTCCAAGATGTGGGGCATGGTCATATCCTCTTTACACCGCCAAGCGCGGCGCACTGCTACATTGTGGACGATTAGGTTGGCCCGATCAGGTCTTGCGTCCGTGGCCCGCATCGCCTACCCTGGCAACGGTACAACGACGTGCCACGCTATCTACCGCCTCTGGACACCCCTCGACGGCCGACCCTGCATACCGTCGAGGGGTTTTCGCGTCACGCCGCCGAGCGCGGACCAGGCTGACCCAAGAGCCGATCCCGCGCATAAGAGCTGATTGTTTCGTATCCCTGTGCGCGGGC
>JAABUO010006357.1_pt1 | contig 13614 bp, 18 predicted proteins | sample 5559291 | NCBI WGS metagenome assembly JAABUO01 (sample SAMN10711878, study PRJNA513372) | rock metagenome | isolation source: Antarctica rocks | place: Antarctica: Victoria Land, Finger Mt sud | reverse complement strand
CATGGTGAGGGTTTGGGGGGCACCTGGGGGAAAGAACTGGGAGATTGTTTGGGGGGTGGAGTCTTGGCCTGGCGGTTGAACGGTGTTAGTATGGGCGGTGGAGGTTGATCAGGGCGGGAAGGAGGGGAGTAACTGACCGAGGTTCGCGAGCATATCGACCACGTCTTCACGGTTCGCTTGCCCATCGTTATCCCGGTCCAGAATTTGAAACCCCTCTCTCATCTCGCGTACTTGTGCTGGAGGCAGTTTCGCCAGTGTATCGCCGTTAATAGCTATTCGACTCATAGCTCCCGGAGTCTGTGGTGTTGTGCTTGCAGTCCCGCGCGTAGGTGACGAAGGGGGCTCCCGCGCGGGGACTTGAGAGGGGGTGAGTACTCTAGGCGTCCAGCTGCCATCGTTTGAGGTAGGTGTTAGGGAACTTTGTTGGAGCTTGGAAGGCGATGGGAGGGGAGTGTGCACTTTTGTTGGGGAGGGGGTGGGTGTCGTTGGGCGGACTGTGTTTGAGGGGGAGGAGGGGGATTCTGGGCGGCGGAAAGGGGAGGTACGGGGGGAGCCGAAAGATAAGGGAGAGGGTTTGTAGGTTGATGAGAATGACTACGTGTAAAAAGCTGGTCAGTAATGGTCCCTTTACTTTTTGATCGAGGAACAGAAGTAGTATTGGAAGTTACGGACCATAATGACGCCTCTTCCTCCTGATTTGAACGGGATCCTAGATACCGATAGTTAGAGTTCTTGAAGTAGCTGAGCACTAAGAAGTGATAAGAGAACTCTTTATTATGTATTCACATGGCGGTACCGAAATGTCGAAGCGTCCTAAAGTTAGAATCGTAGGAAGGGCATGTCAACAGTCGACGCGTGTAAACAAACTTCATGGACCCTGTTCCCTGAGATGATCAATTTAAGGTTATTGTTTTGGACCTTTGCACGTGCTTATCAGCGAACCCACCACCCTGCCAACCCCCCCAGCGCCCCTTGAGTACTTAGTAGCAGTATATCATTACGCTTGCAGCCATTCTATTGTAAAGAAGAAAAATATGACATGGAGAAGTATCAGCTGCAGTAGAATTTCAATGGGATAAACTTCTAAAACACTCATAGAGGCTGATTAGATGCAAGTGCGGCATGAACATTCTCGCCTCGACTTGCCGTCCCATCCATCGTTGACGATACCTCCAATTTCTCTCTCACCTTGAGCTTTTCGATCTATACCATGGCTTCTGTACTTCCCTATCGACCTTCGACAAGCGGCTCCATCACTACCTCCAACCGGCGACCCTCATTATCCTCATTTCCCTCTTCGCGAACAATTTCAAACCCGTCCACCCAGAATGGCACGCCAAAAGCAGCGCCTCCCATCCCAAATCGCCGTGGTTCGATCAGTAGCTCACGGACTCCTTCGAGTCCCTCCTCTACACATCCCACAGCCCAGAGAGCTGATGCTTCACGTCGTGCGGGTCAGTTGAAATCCCAGTACCCAGCTGACTCGACAGAACGCCATGTTGAATATATACTCGTTGCATCTTTTCATATTGATCGAGGTCCGATTATGGAACATCAGTACCCCGGAGCAATTAGTGGAGACGAAAACATGTTGGCGGAGCTCATGTTGCCTGACCAGGCGCATATGAGAAATGAAGATTGGACTATATTCTTTCTACATAAAGACACTACTGAAGATGATGCAAAGGCCGAGTTGGCTGCAGAGAGGAAAGAAGAAAGAAGGAAAAAGAGGGGCAAGAGAGACGCTTCAGGAACGGCTGGCGCGGATGAATCACAAGAAAGCACTGAAAACGAAGAAGAGAGTAATACGGATACCGATGCCGAAAAAGATTCAAAAGAAGTGGAAGGTGGGGAAGGGCCGCCTTTGATATATGTATTAAATTTAGTAAACACAAAGCAAGACACAACAGCAAAAAGGTTCCAGCCGCTTCACCCGCTGTATTATGAAATTGGATCTAACTAGAAACTCGTGCAGAGGTGCGGTTGTTAAAGCTATGGCAATATGTACTCGACATTCATTTCTTCATATATATAAGGTAGCAACTACGATGTCTGACTCCCCTACCATAGAAGCTGACTTGGTTTATAGCCATTGTTATTGTTAGCACTGGAGGAGTATTTCAGATCACCATTTCCTGAAACTTTGGCATCGTTATATGATGCAGTCAATTCAATGGACCTTTCTCTAATGCCTCGACTTTCCATTCTCGAACGTCACATATTGCAAGCCAGTGACACGAAGGATTTATTTGTTGAGAAGTTTGAGCAGATGATCCAGAAGCGCATGGCCGAGGAATCCCGATCAAATTCATTATCGTCACCAGAATCACCCTCCAAGCCAGGGCTTGACCTAACGCGCCAAGGACAACGATATACCGTCCCCCGGGACACTCACGAGTTCGAATCTAAAGTTATATACAACAGCATTCCTATCCCCATCAAGGTCCCCACCGGCATCTCCCCCGAAACTGTCGGTGATTTCTCCCTTATCAAACTCATCCAAGCCTTCTCCGCCCCCCACGCCTCCTCCCCCCAACCCTTTATGCTGCACCCACACCTCACCACCAGTGGCGCCTACACGCACCCCATCATCGTCCTCGTCAACGCCATGCTCACCCAAAAACGCGTCATCTTCCTCGGCCACAATCGCCCCTCGGGGGAAGTCGCCGAAGCCGTCCTGGCCGCCTGCGCCCTTGTTTCAGGAGGTATCCTCCGCGGCTTCACCCGCCACGCCTTCCCCTACACCGATCTTACCAAAATCGACGACCTCCTCAACGTCCCCGGCTTCATTGCCGGCGTCACCAACCCGGCATTCGCCAACCACCCGGAATGGTGGGACCTCCTCTGTGACGTCCCCACCGGCCGCATGAAAATCTCGAACCGCATCGAACCCGCTCCGCGCACCGACGGCCTCGTCAACTTCCAACTCCAAAACCCCGCCTACGCCCCCAACACCAACGGTTCTACCTCCTCCAACCCATCTTCTTCCAACACCCCCTCCATCTCCTCCTCCTCCCTCACCGTCCAAACCTCCGACCCAACCAACGACTCCGCCTTCATCGACGATCTCCTCCGCTCTATCACCTCCCGGCACGGCGAATCCGCCATCCGCCTCAAATTCCGCGCCTACACCACCAAATTCACCCGCCTCGCCGCCGCATTTGAAGAATCCGTCTACGGCGCCTCGGCCCTCTACATCGGCGCCGCCGAAGCCGACGCCGGCGCCCACGGCATCCACGGCCACGGCTACGTCTGGGCCGACGACCACGCGCGCGCCCGCGAGCTCGGCGCCAACGTCTGCCGCATCGAGGGCTGGCGCAACACCCGCTCCTACTACGCCTTCATCCAGGACCTCGCCGCCCTCTGGCTGCGCCGCCCCATCCGGTCCTTAGACCTCAGCCACCAGCATGACCGCCTGCGCACGCTCAAGCTCAGCCACGAGGACGCCGGCGCCATCTACCTCGCGCTCTCGGCCACAGTGAACTCCTACGACGAAATCTGCCAGCTGCTGACCGTGACGCCCGAGAGCAACGCCGGCCTCTTCTACGTCTCCCTGGGACTATTCCATCCGGATCCAAGGGTGCGGGAGAAGACGGTGGAGCTGCTGGAACGTGTGAGTCGGCATGATGCTGGGAGGCATTTCTGGGCACAGCTGGGGCGGTTTGCCAAATTGGCATTCTTTCGCGTTAAGAGGGAGGGGGAAACGAAGGTGGGAGCGGGTGCCGTGGGAGGGGCGGTGGAGGACGTGGTGGGGGAGACGGACGGCAGGGCGGGCATCGATGGCAGGGTAAGAGCCAAGGGGCGCAACAGTTGACCGTTTACAATTTCCCACGGTTTTCACCTTTTCCCGCCTTATATTTTCGGCTTTAAATTTCTTCGGCATCTAGGGCGGGGTAAGGCGGTATGGGTATATAGTGGCCTATGTCGCAGTAAACAGTTGAGTAGTTGTAAGGTGAAAGACTTTCTGAGCCGTATACACTTCCCTCTTTTTTACTCCGAAAACCACCTCGAACACCACACTCCGAGCCCTCCAACATCATGTCTCCCTCCTTTGAAAACCTCCTACTTATAGAAAAACATTCCAATCGCTGCGAATCGGAACCCTCATCCTTTCTGTTCTTACAACCTCCACTGCAATAATTATACTGCTTAGAGCTACCGTTTCTGAATGTAGACCAAAAGTACGGTTAATCTTCAGCTTTCATTATAAGTGAGTTTTGATAAACTCTTGAATTAATTAATTTATTTCATATATATATTTCACATTCGATGTACCCCCCCCCCTGCCATAACCCCCTCTGCCGCAATACCGTCACACTTTTATAATTCCCCAGCTACCAGTGTCCTAAAGTCAGATCTTCTTCCTCGTTCTCATCACGCACTTCCCTTTCATTCTGCACATAGCCCATTTTCTCTTCAGCCGTCTCTTCTTGTACCCTTAATCTCGTTTCATCATTCCCACCACCCAAATTTACCAAATCACTATCACCCCTCTCTTTCTGTTTCTCCTTCCTCATTCCATTTTCCCTTGCTCCAACTCCTTCTCCCATAAGAACATTCTTCAACTTCCCTCTACACCCCCCACAAACCCTCAGCGAACACCAAGCGCACGTCCATCTTCCCTTTTCATCCTCGCTGTTACACAGCATACACGGCACCGGACAAAACTCGTTCTTCGAAAACAACACATTCAGGTGCGCCTGATAACAATTATAATGTCCCTTCGTGACCGGCGGCGCAGTAACAGGCAGCGGCGGGGAGAGAATCGGGAAGTTATTCGAAGAGGAGTGTGAGGAAGTGGGCGGGGAGAGTATAGGCGGGTTGGAAACGGAGGAGCCTGAGGACGGAGGAGACGATAATGCGAATGCTGGTGGAAAGGTCGTATGCAGCGTTCCGGGAGTTATGGTGCTGTTTTTGGGTTTTGGGAGGGAGGTGGCGAAAGGAGAGGGAGCAAAGGGCGAGGCCCTGATGGAGGAGATGGATGAGGGTGGGCGCGTGGTTTCTGGATATGGGACTTTGGGACTTGGAGGCTGGGTGAGGAGGGTCGTGGTGTCGGCTCTCCGTGTTGCGAGAACGGGTGGAGTTGGTTGATTCAGTTGTGGTGGCGGTGTGGAGATGGTATGAGGCAGTGATGTAAGTTCCTTCCGTGAAAATACATATCGAAGGGAAGGAGTCGACAACGGCCGTTTAGGAGGATGGTCTTGTCGCGCTGGGAGGTGTATCGCGGACAAATTTAGTTGATGTAGCGTCTCTCTCATAGAACTTTTAAGCTCCGTGGATGATTTGTTGCCCATTATCACTCCTGAGAAGAGTTAGGTTTCCCCTAGACACTGATGCGCTACTTAGTATGAACGCTCTGCTCGGGTAGGTTATGCAGCTGCCCAGACGCCTGATTCACCGCTCGTATTTCTGTACGGTGAGACCGCAGTGCTAGAGTTCTTGGCAGGTCTAAACACTAGATATAGTGGCGAATGGTTTATGGCTCAGATAGTTTGAGGTACGTGAGGACGATCTTAGCGATGTGAATGTAATCGTTTTGGTGAGGGAGGTTTCCGCTGTACACGATTCGTGACCTTGTTGGTCTTGACAGCTTTCTTAGGGTCAGGAAGGACAACCTTGCGATGCTATTTTCTGCTGCCCCAGATCTGCTGGTGATTCCGGATGCAATTCCTTGGAGGTGCTTGCACCAGAAGGACACTAAGCTGCTAGATAGAGGTGCATGCCTTAATAAAGCTTGAGAGCGAATGGCTGTTGATCAGTAGGTATCAAAGGGAAAGAGATTTCGTATTGCGAGCTTTCGTGCTTATGCTCTGGCGGAACATTGTAAGTTCGCAGCAAAAATTCCACTGTTCGCAAGAGTATGAATAACATGCCGTTTTTTGTTTCACAGCGGAAAACCGAAAGAGCCGGTGAATTCAGGTGCTGACGTGAATTCTACATATCATGTAAAGCGAGCGATTTGAAGGAATTGGAGAATTCAGAGAAATTGTAGATACACAATGGTGGGTTGTGACTGCCGAAAGTAGATCTATGAACGCAAGTCAATTTAGGAAGCGATATAGGGCAGGGAGAAAAGTGAAAGTCCTTGACATATATGCCATCCAGTCATTCCTGATACCCTTAGAAGAGTCATTGCCAGTACTATTTCTGAGATATCTTTGTTTGGGAGCTGTTATAGTGCGTGATTGGATATCTTGCCCACACAATTTGTGTAGCTTCAATAAAATAGGGCACTTCAAGATTGACCAGGGACTGCTAATGTTGGTCTTTCACAGATCCTGTGTTAGTTTGCGTGATCTTAGGACGGGGGGCTGGCTATGTTTCAACTTTTAGCAAGAGTGTTTCCCTGTAGGAGTAAATTGAGGGTATAATTAGAGAGGATTCTTACTGTGGTTGAGATTGGAGCACTGAATTAATCATTGTCACAAGGGGTTGCGCATATTCACATAAGTAACGAAGCAAACAATCACGTGCATTCAAGGAACATCAATAGAATAACCATTTATCATACCTACAGCTGCACCGACGGTTCAGCCAATATGCTTAGTTCCACACAGGGCTGCCTTTCTTGCCTAGAGGACTTATCCGCACACCATTGAGAACAATCGGACTTGTTGGATCCCGCTGGCTTGCACCACTACCACGATCACTGCTTCCGCTACTTCCACTCTGCTGCCGATCGACTAGTGGCACTGTCCTTACTGGCATTGGTGGCGCAGGATCTTGATCCGAGAAATCAGTATAATGGCTGTTGCCGGACAACATCGATGTAGAGCGGGGACGTGCTTCATGACGAAGAGAGGCATGGCGAATGGGGTCCGGGGATCCTATCGGAGGGAAGCGGAAGCCAGTGGAACCCGAGATAAGGCGATTTATACCGGGAAGATCACCTTCTGGAGTCATAGGGTCCGTGTCGCTCGACATGCCCATCATTTGCTGCTGATGAAAGGCGTTCTCAACGATTTGCGCTTGGTACCAAGATTGCTGACTTTGATATTGAACTTCCTGCAATGACCTGTAACAAGCAGCTATCTGCTCATTTGTTCTTTTCTCCACTTGCCGACGTTCCATTGTCTTTGCAGCTTGCTCGGATTCTTTGCGCTCCCTTTCATCAAGGCCCTGCACTGTAGCTGATTGAAGACTTTCACGCTGATCATTGAGCTTTGCGCCGCGAGCTTGCAATCGCTCCCGTTTCTGTTGAGTTGCAGTAGCTTCGGCTTGCACTGAGGATCTCTCCTGATAGGCAGATTCCTTGCAACGAAATAGCTCTTCGCGGCTTCTTGACTGTTGATTTCTTCCTTCCTCCCAACTCATCTTCTTGGACCTCCACTGCTTGGAATCGTTCTCGGGAACAGAGCCCATTGCATCAATCTCGTTCATTATAGAAGCTACAGCTTCGTCTGCTTGGCGGAAATGCTGGTTCCATTGCAGGTGACGGTTGAGATGTGCTTTGTCTTCGCCGGCTATTTTCGCGATCTTCGCTTGCAATATGTCGACTTCCTTCTTGAGGGCCGCAGAAGCAGCTTTGTTCTCTTTCTTGGTGCGTTTTTGCCGGGCTTGGGATTCTCCGAGACTGGCCTCGAGAGCTGCAATGGACTTTCTAAGGGTGGTTGTAGGTGTCGTTGGCGAGGACGGGCGGAGTGACGGGTGGGGAGTGGTTGATGAGACAAAGAATTCTACCAGGCGATGTCAGCTTACGCATCCAAGTACACAGGATAAGTCATCAACTACCTCTTTCATCGATGGGCGGGGATGGTGTAGATACAGTTGCTGAGTGTATAACCACACCATCCTCGCTCCGAACGAAGGTGCATTTATAGCTTGAAGAGGGTGAAAGTCCAAAGACTTCCCCGGTCCACTGCTGATCTGCCTCTTCGTCCGACGATTTTGCTCTCGGGGATTTCTCAATCTTGGTTGATGTCCAGTCTGCACCGTTGAGTCGCATATAGAAAGGCTTTGATCGATCAATGCCAGCACTGACGACCACATCGGAACCCTTTGCTGAGATATAGCTTGCGTCAAAAGTGAAGCTCGTAGGTTGCACATGGGTAATCCATATACGACCTTCCTCACTCACAAACGGAGCACTTCCAAGATTTTTGGTGTCAGTTGCATTTGATCCGATGGCTTCGGATAGTGCATGTGATTGCTCCATCTCTCGAAGTACAGTGACCTTTGTTGCGGCAAATGCGGCCCATAATGGCTGTTGACTTCTAACGTAGGTGCCTTGCTTTCGCTTCTTCTTACCACTTGAGACCTTATCGCGCGACTCTTTGAGATTCGAGATGGATGATTTTGTTACGAGGTCCGAAGACATCCGAGCGAGGAAGGGAGTCGGGTCTGTTGATGGAGCTATTTCTGAGTGAGCCTGCGAACCTGCCACAGCCTCCGGGTCGGTTTTCTTTCTGAAAGGCACTGCCTGAGAGTACTCCCGCTTTGTATACCACCGCCTGGCAACATGAACCAGGCCTTGTGTCACAATATGTAGGGCGACCAATATTCGAAACCAGCTCGCCGGTGAACGCGTGGTGATGAACTCGTCACCGGAAAAGGACGGAAGGCCTTTAGGGATATATGACACCAGGGATATCTTTGTAGACCAGTCGAATCCGTAGATTCGTTTCGAGATCCATTTGTGACGGACTATGTGAGTGACCAAAACAATCAACATGCAAAACAGAGTACTATCCGAGCCGCCATGTTTATTCGAACTACCTCCCCCAAGGGTTGTCGCAACCACAGCTTGGGCTAACTCAAGGCCAAGGAATTGCACCGGCGTCCACATTACAAGCCAAAGCACCAAGCCTATGATGTCTGTAAGAACAATAGTAGCTAGCGAAGGTGTGCCACCAGAACCTTGGAAAATGTCGCTGAGGGTTGTGGGAAGAGAGAATGATCCAGCTGGCGGCATAAAAGTAAGAACTGCAAAGAGGGCGTTCGTAAGAGTCAGCAAGGTTGGGGGCAGCGAAAGTAGGAAGATGAGAATTGCAATGGTGTCGCCCAATGGACATGATCTTAGGATAGTTAGCGCTAGGTTAAAGATATTGTTATCGTGGACTTTTGGATTCTTCGCTGCATTGACGTCGATTTTACGATGGTTGGTTTCGAGAGACCCATTGTGGTAGGTGGTTATGATGGTAGGTGCCTCCGAATCCTCTGACAAGTCTTCTGGCGGTTTTGAACCAATTCCTACACCGAGTTTCTCCATCTGGGTACCATTCCTCCATGATGTCGATATCCCAGCTGCGCTACCATCCACTGTTTGTGCTGTTGGCTGGCGAAAGGGCGAGGGGGAAGGTGGGGTGCTGGCTTGGTAGGAGCCAGCGACGGGTTCATTGAGATGGCTACTGGACTTTCGCTTGGTTACTCTCTTGCCGGGAGCGACGATGCCATTTTCATGACGGCTGTTGCGTTGGTGAGCGGTGGTCTTCTTCGCACCTCGTGGCATGAAGCCGCAGATTCCGTCGGCGTGGTGCCAGCCAGCGCGCTCTCCCGATTAGACCAAGAACTAGGCGCTGTAGAAGATTTTTGTCCGGCTCAGTGTGGACGAGAGAAGGAAAACGGTATGGCGTGTAGACCGTGGGTGATCTGTAGTGTGACGGCCATTGCTCGTATGTTGGGTATCATAGATTAAGTTACCTTAGGTTGTGTTTGGATGACTAGCAGTCGGTACGTCTATCATAATTGCGCCTAATTTTGAGATCGGAGTTTTTGGGCACGTCGCACCAAATTGTAGAATAGTGGATAGAAACGAATTTTTAGCGTGTGAAATTTTGATTGATAATTTAACAATTAGGGCCTTCTAAGAGAGACAAACACTATTGCCTTTTTTGTTTCTACAACACCATAAGACCACCTGATAATCACATACGGTGTCCTGTCCCTGCTGTGCCTGATTCAGCAGCCGAGGAAGTAGATACACATGCTGTCTGCTGTCTGCTGTCTCTTCAAGTATCCAATGATGAGCTCCGTCACACAAATTTGCGCTTCAGACAACAGCAGAGCACAGTTAGTACGTGGTACTGTAGTAGAATAAGACTACTACATACTTTAGCTCTTCTTCAAGCATCTTTACTGTCGATCACTCCGTACTGATTGGGGAAAATGTCATGCTTTAGCCCTTGTACTATCTCGCCCACTGCAATTCTGCGACCGCACAGTGCATATTGCTAGGATGTGTGTCTTTTCATCCACATCCTGCGTGATTTTGTACACAAATTCATGCAGAAAATACGTGCTCAATAGGATAGTGTGCATGTCCGTTCAAATAACCTGAAATAGAGGCTTTTCGAGTCCTCAGATGTGAACGCTCCGAGCGCATCCGAAGCACTGTTAGCTTTCATGGACGACTTGGAGTAAGTAGGTCACGCTTTTGCATCTTGATATGATGCTTATGGCAGTTTGGTTTTTTTGGAGTTAAAAGGGTTCGCCCTGCAACTACGTTTCTTCAACGGGCTCCTATATCTTCCTTGGCTCCCTCTCTGTCCCAACTATCTTTTTCAAGCTTATCCACTCTCTCTAACAGGGACTTGACTCTATATTCGTTCCTTCTTTTTGCTTCTTCTTGCGCCTCCCATGTCTCTTGGAACTTCTCGAGCATAAATGCCCTAAGAGGTGTCTTTTCACCCTTTCGATAGTCATAGACAACTATGTCCTCTAATCATGACTCGGAGTTAGCAGCCCGCTCTTTGTTGACGAGACAGCAGACTAGAAACCCAATCAAGGTTGACACAAATGGAAAGAAGATAAGTCATGGTCTCGGCCATATACAGCGGCCCCAGATGATCTACGCTTTGAGAAGGGATGATTTAGAAAGTACGAACCCACACAGCGCGCCGCCGGCCGTTGGTGTCGCTCTGAGATTATAATTACATCTAGAATGAAAGAATCCGTCGAGGGCGTAGGCAGAGGACGGAGTTTGTGGTACACACAGATGCGGTCAGGCCAGGCCATGGGCTGTTGTTTATTGTAATGTCAGCATTAACTTCTGGATCCAGACACTTTTGTGTCGTAATATATAGATATGTATAGCCACGGTATAGGGTCTTATGGAAGGCTTCCTCATACGAATTTGAAGTCCGTTTTTATACTCCGTAGTATTAATCCGTCGCCTTTCGGTGTCCATAGCTCTGCCCATTCTTTTCTATGCGCAGGGTCGATATGTGTGGCGTAGTTCTGCGCCCAATTGATACGAGCAGATTCGGCGTAGCGAACGTAGGTCACATTGTTGACATGACCTTTGCGGGATCGTTAGAACTGGATTGGGACAACTAGCGAGTGTTTGATCAGTATACCCTATGGCTGTATTAGTTAAGAGCTGTTTTCTGGGCACTGAATAATGGGACAATGTGGACACAACTGGTCAGCAACGTACCATAGCATCCTATGTTACCCATAAACGTTGGTCATCAGCATGGAATAAGTAGTATCAACGTAATCGTTCCCACAGCGCATACCATTTCCCCCCAAACTACCTCTTGCCCCTCTAGCCCCGCTCTCCCCTTCCCCACCAGGAATCCCTCACTCCCCGCGAGCAGTTCCCTCCAATCCCTAGCCACTATCCTCAGAATCCCACCAGCCTCATCTATTTGTGCAGGATTTAGCCCAAATAGTATTCAATTTCCTATCCGAGCCTTGAGCTCGGACAGCCAGCGTGAGGGAAGAGAGACCGAGGCTGGGGGTGGAGTAGCGGAGGAGAAGTTGTAATGGGGACTTGGCCGATTGAAATGGAAGGCAGGACGGGAGGATGCTTTTTTGAGTATACAGAGGTGAGGGAGGTGGTGGGGACGGTGCATTGTCCTCTAACTGCCAAAAAAGTAATTGCGGTTGAAAATGAGTGAATGATTTAATTCCGAAAGACTGAAAGTAAGTTCACCAGTACTTCCTTCCGACACTTGGGGCCTGGCCCTGCTGGGGCATGAGCGGAAAGGTACCGCCTGTGTGCTGTCGTTACAGCCTTACGGTGAACCCTTCAAGTACCCAGTGTAGATGAATTGAACCGTGATGTTTACTCTAGATGTCATGCAGAGGTCAGGCTTCTTGCAGTTCCTTGAACCAGGTCGCTCTGGAGGTCGCTGCAGCGCCGTTCAAGCGTCTCACTTTTCAGCTCTCGAATCACCGACATCTGGCCTCTCCGAAACTCGCGACGCTAGCTTCAAACTGCTTCTAAAATTATGAGTACAGCCTTGTGCAACTATACCACAGCACTTGATGAGTTGATGTGCTCCGTACGTATACAAGTGATTGGACAGTGAATTTTGCAAAACATGTTAGTTGTGTGCCTGGATACGAATAAGGTACGATACCAAATGATAGTCCGAGGGTCGGGTCGTTGGACACCAAAACCTGAACCTCACCAAATATATCTGAATATCACAGATAGAAATCTACTAGAAAATTGAGAAAGAATCTCAAGCATCTAATCTATAGTTCTGAGAGTTTTGGAACTTCATTAATTCATGTAAGTTGGTAGTAATTAGACTCTTGTTCACAGACATATTGGGGTTCTGGTAAGGATCGTTTAGATTGGTGTCCAACGACATTTGATTCCGACCCTCGGTCCATATCCTGCAGGGCAGCCTCCGGGGTATCAAGTATTAGTACACACACTTACTAACGTTAGTGTTGAAGACCCCCTTACCGTTCATGGCTAGAATACTGCCTGCTGTAGTTACTCCAATGCCTATCCAGGTTAGAGTCTATCTAGAACATTCTGCCAAGAAAATGGTGTACTAACAACTGATACCCCCGTAATAATCTCATTTCCCTATAAGATTAAGCAAACCATGTTGTATAGAGGCTGCAATCCCACAGTCGGGTTCGGGAAGCGAGAGCGATCATTGGACACCTTAATGCGGCGTAAGCCCTCTCGTTATGATTGATATGCTGTGCTGAGATCAGCTGCTTCGAGGTAAGATACCTTATAAAAGGGTCTTGGATCCCTCGTCAGCGCTCAGCCGCACAGATCTATCTTTCAATAATTTTCAAGTCTAAAGTACCTCAACTGAAAGTTTATCTTCACTTCGTTCATTATGCAAACTAAAATTTCCCTCTTCGCGTCTGCGCTTTCCATCTTTTCAATCGTTTCTGCACAGAGTGATTCTGCCGCAAGTCAGTCTGACGAAGTCCGCACGGTACGTTCGCATGAGATGTTTGCAACCCTAATCCGCCTCTGACAATATCCTAGCTCTCCTCCCTTGTGGATTACATAACCTCTGCCGCAGCCAACCCCTCCTTCACCTCTGCAATTGGTGCTGTTACAGTTTCTCCAGAGGTCATTTCCTCTCAAGGCGAGGCCTATCTCTCAAGTGCCGCCACCGCGACCGCCTCACTTCCTCTGCCGTCGTTCGTCAAAGACCAGCCATCCTCGATCCAGGGCCCCATCTCTTCATACTACGTGGGAGTCGGTAGTGTCATCTCGTCGCTCGCCAAAACCTCCCCGTCAGGCTCGATGACAACCAGTGCCTCCGGATCATCGACAGGCGCATCGTCGTCGGTCAGCTCCAGTGGTAGCTCTAGCACCAGCGGCTCAAGCACAACTCCTGCGCCCTCCAAGTCGTCCTCATCAGGTTCAAGTTCAGCTACTTCACCTTCTGCATCAGCCAAGGCAAGCAA
>JAABUO010006355.1_pt1 | contig 13617 bp, 9 predicted proteins | sample 5559291 | NCBI WGS metagenome assembly JAABUO01 (sample SAMN10711878, study PRJNA513372) | rock metagenome | isolation source: Antarctica rocks | place: Antarctica: Victoria Land, Finger Mt sud | reverse complement strand
CGGTGCCGCAGTTCCAGGTCCGCAAGTTGCCCGCGGGTGGTGTTGGTGACGAATGCGGTCAACCGGTTTCCGTCGACGTCGGTGAACCGGAGTTGCGCTCCGGGGTGCGGACGTTCGGCGCGGATGATCACCCGCATCCCCGGCGGCCACGTCTGAAGGTCGAGGATCCCGGTCAGCTCGGTGACCCACGCACCGTCGCGGACCTTGCCGTCGGCGTCGTAGGCCGGTGTCCATCCCTGGTCGGGGATCTGGTTGATCTTGTCGACGATGTCCTGCGACAAGCCGAACCCCACCGAATAGGACAACCCCTGCGAGAACAACCATCCCAGGAACTCGTGGGTGCCGCCGCCACCGTCGGCGCGGATCAGAACTTTCCGGCCGATCCGTCCGCCGCGGCGAGCGAACGGCAACTGCCGCAGCGCATCTTTGGTGACCTGGATGTGGTCGGCAGCGGTGTTGGACCCGGCTCTGCCTGGTCGGAGCATCATCGACAGCGGCTCGCCGGTGCCATCAGGGCCGTGGTCCACCCACGAGCCCAAGGGGTGAAACCCGAAGCCCCGCTTGTACGTTGGTGCCGCCAGTTCCTTTTCCGAGTGGGAGGTGATCAACGTGGCGTCCAGGTCGATGACCAACGGACGGTCCCGGCTGATCCCGAAGTCGGGGGCGTCCCGCCCGGCCAGTTTCCACACCCGTTCCCGGACAGTTGCTCTGGCCTGGTTGATCGCGGCCAACGCCGCTGTCGGGGTGGCGGCCAACGCGTCGACAAGGCGGGACACCGTCGGGTCGGACGCGACCCGGCCGAACACCGCCGGTTCGGACCGCAACACGCCGATGTCGGCCAAACAGTCACCGCCGACGGCGACGCTGATCGCCAGGTCCAGAAGGATTTTCCCCGGATCCAACACGGCCCACTGCTTGCGCCAGGGAGTCAACGCCGCCGACAACGTTCGGTCCAACCCCACCTTGCCGGCGGTGGCGACGAGGAGCACCGCACCTGCGTGGGACACCACCCGCTTCCCGGCGGTGTCCACTTTCAGCGGCGGGTAGGAACCGGTAGGCTGTGGCATCAGAAAGGTGCTCCTGTTTTGTGACGATGTTGACCTTAGAGACCATCATTATCCCAGGTAGGGGCACCTTTCGCCTACTTTGAAACACCCAGTTAAGTACCCCCGTGAAAGCGCGAGGCTAACGCCGTCGATCTCCTACGGTCAGCGGGCAACCTTTTCAGCCAGCGCGGGCGGTGCTTTCACGGGCAGTGATCGAGAAGCCGGCGGGAATCTCGGTGTCTTCAAGTGGTCGGCCCGCGATGCGGTCGAGGAGGTGATCGACGGCAAGGCGTGCGATTCCGATTTTGTCGGGGGAGACGCTGGTCAACGTCGGTGTGGCGTAGGAACACTCTTCGAGGTCGTCCCATCCGATGACGGCGACGTCTTGGGGCACTCGGACACCGTGCTGCTCGAGTGCTTTCATGACGCCCACGGCGAGGAGGTCGTTGAAGCAGAACATCGCATCTACTGCAGTGCCTTTGGTGATGATGTCGGCGGCGATGCGGTAACCGTTGGCTCTGGTCCAGGTGGCGGCGGGAAGGATCAGCTCGGGGTCCAGGGGCAGGCCGGCGGCGGAGATCGCTTGGCTGTATCCGCGGAGTCGCCGCGCCGCCGGACCTACGATGTCTTGTTCTGGCATCGATCCGATCGCGGCGATCCGGCGACGACCCAGCTTGAGCAGGTGCTCGGTGGCGTCTCGGGCTGCGGCTACATTGTCGATGGAGATGTGGATGAAGCCGCCGGTGTTCACGCTTTCGCCGAGCAACACGGTGGGGAAGTCCAGACCGCGGTCGGTCAGGTCCGTGGGTGTGACTGCCAGGGGGCTCAGGATGAGGCCGTCGATGATGTTGGACCGGTATCCGTCCAATACCAGCAGTTCCCGTTCCCGCACTCCCCCGGTTTGATCGATCAGGAGGGTGACTCCACGTTCGGCGGCGCGGCGTTGCACGTGGTTGGCGAGTTCGGCGAAGTACGGCACTGCGATTTCTGGGACGGCCAGGGCGAGCATTCCGGTGCGGCCCTGGCGCAGCTTCTGCGCGGAGACGTTCGGTCGGTACCGGAGGGCTGTGATGGCCCTTTGGACTCGTTCGCGGGTTTCGGGTCGGACGTGGATGTAACCGTTGACGACGTTGGAGACCGTCCGTTGGGAGACGTCGGCAAGTTTGGCGACGTCCCGCATGTTGGCGCTCATCGGTGCCGTCCTCCTTCGCGCGCCTGCGGTGCCGGTGAAACTTCGCTTCTGCCCTTTGAATGTTGCGTCCAACAGCGGTGCGGTGATGAGTGTTATGCGTCCATCATCTCCTACTGCACGACAGGGCGTGGCCGGTGGAAGCGAACTTCCGTTTGGCCACGCCCTGTCTTGGGAGTTGTTGGCTACTGCTTCAAGGCGGTGGTGATGTTGTTGCTGCCGTCCTTGAGGGCCTTGTCGACCGGCACGTTCTGGAACCAGTTGGCCTCGACGGACTGCGTCAGGATCTTTTGGATGGCGGGCCAGTTGGCGATGTGCGGCACCGGATGCGCAATCGTCAGACCGGTTTGGGCGTAGTTCTTCCGCTGAGGCGCCGCGGCGTATTCCGCGCTTTTGAGCACCGAGGTGCGGGCGGAGATGTGGCCGGTGCCAAGGGCCCATGCTGCGTCGTTGGTGTAGAGGAAGTTGATGAACTCCAGCGCCGCACGGTATTTGACCGGGTCGGCCTTGGGCTGCACCGGGATGGTCCAGGTGTGGTTGTCAGCCCACACCGCGGGGGTCTTGTAAAGGGTCGGGAAGTTGGTGGCCTCGTACTTGAACTTGGCGTCCTTGTTGTACTGGTCGACCACCCAGGTGCCGTTGAACAGCATGGCGACATTGCCCTTGAGGAAAGCTGCGCCGGCGGCGTCGTAGGTCTGCTTTCCGTCCATGAAGCCGCCGTTGACCATGGAGTTTTCGAACTCGACGGCGGTTTTCGCCTCCGGGGTGTCCAGGTTGCCCTTGGTCAGGTCGGAGCTGAGCACCGAGCTGCCCTGCTGCATGATCAGGCTGTTGACAAGGTGCGATCCGAGGTTGTCACCCGAGCGGGGCACTGCGAGGTAGTTCTTGCCGGTCTTCTGCTTCATGATCTTGGCGTCGGCGAGCATTTCGGCGGCTGACTTCGGCAGCTTGGGGGTGCCGTCGGCGTTGACCAGGCCGGCCTTTTTGAACAGGTCGACGTTCACGTGCGCCAGCGCTGCGTGGACGTCGAACGGAACCGCGTAGGTGACGTCGTTGTACTTGATGGCAGCCTGAGCGGAAGGGACGGCGTCGGTGATGTCCGTCTTGGTGACCGGCAGCAGCTTGTCCAAGGGAAGCAGCAGGTTGCGCTTGGCGTAGTCGACCAGACTGGACCCGTGCATGATCGCCACATCTGGCGGCGTTCCGCCGGCGAAGGCTGCGTTCAGCGCGTCGTAGTAGGAGTCCCACGCCGCCCCTCCGAGGCGGGTGACCTTGATGCCCCACTTGTTCTCGGCGTTGAACTTGTTGGTCAGCGTCTGGATCGTGGGGCATTCTCCGACGGCCTTTTTGAGGTCGGTGCTGCTGCCGACGTCGGTGGTGCAGTCGCCGAAGAACCGGGCCAGCTGAAGGGTGGTTCCCTTGAGCTGGTCGTCGGTGACTTTGGCGACGGAGTCGGCGACAGAGCTGGCACCGGAATCACCGCTGCCGCCGGCTGCTGGGGCGCTGCTGCTGCTCGCGCCGGCGCAACCGCTTAAAACCAGGGTGGCGGCTACGCCGACACAGGCGACAATGCGGCCGAGCTTTCGTTGTTGGGAACGCACGGATCTCTCCTTGGGGTTGGGGTATGGCGGGAACGCATGAAGGAACAGGCAGATGTGTTGAGCGAAGGCGCCTACTTTTCGCCGCTGCCGAGGGTGATTCCGCGGATCAGCTGACGTTGGAAGATCAGGAACACCACAATCAGCGGCAGGCTGCCGACCAATCCTCGAGCCATCAGGTCGCCCAGGTTGGTGGTTGCCGCGAAGTTCGACTGCAGCGACGCCAGACCGGTGGTAACGGTGAACCAGGCGACCTTGGTCGAGGCCACCAACGGCCACAGGTAGTCGTTCCACGTCAGCACGAAGGTGAAAATTGCCAGGGACGCCATTGCAGGACGGGCCAACGGCAGCATGATGGTGTAGAAGATGCGCCACGGTCCGGCGCCGTCCACCCGGGCTGCCTCTTCCACCTCGGCGGGCACCTTGGAGAAGAATTGCGTCATGATGAACACGCCGAGGGGCGCTGCCAAGCGCGGCAGGATCAACGCCGGGTAGCTGTTCTGCAGATGTGCTCCGGAGATCATCAAGAACAGCGGGATGAACATCGCTTCCTTGGGCACCATCAGACCGGCCAAGGTGGCAATGAAAAGTGCCTTACGTCCGGGGAAGTCGATCTTGGCGAAGGCGTAGCCGGCCATAGCCGAGAACAGCACGGTGATGATCGTCGTGAGCACGGTGACCACGAAGCTGTTGACGAACCAACGACCCAGATCCCCGTTGTGGAAGACGCCGGTGAAGTTCGCCACCGTGAAGTGGGTGGGGAACAGCCCGGTCGAGCCCTGCTGCAGCACATCGTTCGGAGTCAACGCCATGGAAAGCATCCACAGGATCGGGATGAACCAGGTGAATGCTGCCGCGATCATCAGGACGTGGTAACGGACAGAGCCGCGGCGTGCTTTGCCCGAGGGCGCATTCTTGGCCGGGCCGGGCGTGCGCTGCAGGTTTGCCCGTGAAGCGGGATCGGCGGTTGTCAGGTGTGCGGGGGTGCTCATCAGGCGTCCTTGGTGGTGAGTCGGAACTGGATCGCCGAAACCGCTGCCATGACGACGAACAGGAAGACGGACAAGGTGGCGGCGTAGCCGAGCTGATAGTTTTTGAATCCGGTTTCGTAGATGTGTTGAATCGCCACCTCGGTGGACGTTCCCGGCCCGCCCTTGGTCATGATGAACACCTGCCCGAAAATCTGGAAAGACGCGATCAGTTGGGTGATGGTGACCAGCACCGTCACATGCCGCAGCCCCGGCCAGGTGATGTGCCGGAAGCGTTGCCATGGACTTGCCCCGTCCAGGCCGGCCGCTTCGTACAGGTTGGGTTCGATGTCCTGAAGCCCGGCCAGGAACAGCACCAGGTTGAACCCGACGCTCCACCACACCGTGGTGGCAATGATCGACGGCATGGCCAGGTGCGGGTCGGACAGGAAAGGGATGCCGTGGATGCCGAACCAGCCAAGGAACCCGGCGATCAGTCCTCGGTCGGGGTTGAGCAGGTAGCTCCAGATCAGCGTCACCGCCGAGATCGGCAGCACGAAGGGAAGGAAAAACACCGCCCGATACACGCCTCGTGCCTTGCGCTGGTTGTGCAGCAGCAGCGCCAGTCCCAATCCCAGCGCGATCAGGATGGGAGTGGTGAACAGGGTGAACATGAGCGTGTTGCGAAGCGAGACCCAGAAGTCAGCGTCGTTCCACGATCCGTCCTGTGACGGGGCGAACCCGAGCAGAACGAAAAAGACCAACGCGAGGGCGGCGATCGCGACCGCGGCCTTCGGTGAGCCCTTTCGTTTCCACGAGTGGTACGCCCACGCTGCGCCGCCGCCGAGGATGACCAGCCGCACCGCCCACTCGTTATCCAGCGTCCATGATATGCCGGTGCCCCATAGCATGCGGCTGTAGTTCGCGGTTCCGATGAACTTGTGCAGCGGGCTCAGCAGATCCCAATTGAATCCGCTCATGTACAACGCCTGAACCACCGGATACAGCAGGAACATCCCGTATACGAGCAGAAACGGTGCCAGGAACAGCAGACCGCTGACGGTGGCTCGGCGACGGTTGCGCCGCATCCTGGGAGCCGGAGCCGGCGGTGCGGTGGTGTGAATCGGCATGCCAGCCAGTTCAGCTGTCGACATTGACACTCCTTTGCTACGCAGCAATCGATACGATAGGAGTGTGCCGTCGACAGGATGTTCTGTCAAGAGTTTTCTTTGCTACGTTGCATTTCCGTTACTGATCGGGCATCGTGACGGCATGACCCCCCCTGATCTGCGGCCCGACGACTCCAACTGGGCTGCCACGTTGCTCGAGCAGGGCTATCCGCGCCCGCAACTGGTTCGGCGAAGTTGGACGGACCTGAGCGGAACCTGGGAGTTCGCGTACGACGATGGCGACGAAGGCCTCAACGCCCGGTGGTACGGCCCCTCGGGAGCATTCGACAAAACCATCAAGGTGCCATATCCACCGGAATCGTCCTCGTCCGGCATCGGAGACACCGGATTTCATCCGGTGGTCTGGTACCGCCGCCCACTCATACGCGACTTGTTGCCAGAGCAAAACCGGGACGCCGGTGACAGCCGGTTCCTGCTGCATTTCGGGGCCGTCGACTACCGCGCCGACGTCTGGCTGGGCGGTCACTACCTGGGTCGCCACGAAGGGGGCAGTACACCCTTCACCTTCGACATCACCGACCAGCTCGATTCCACCGAGGGGGCCGCCTTGGTGGTACGGGCCGAAGATGACCCGCATGACGTCGCTCAGCCTCGCGGCAAACAGGACTGGCAAAACGAGCCGCACGGCATCTGGTACCACCGGACCACCGGCATATGGCAGCCCGTCTGGATCGAAACTGTGCCCACCATCCGGATCGAGGACCTGGCGTGGCTGCCCGACTTGACCACCGGGTCGGTGCAGATGCGTCTCGAGCTGGCCGGCCGGCCGGCCGCACCAGTCACCGTGAAGGTTTCGCTCTCATACCAGGGTGCAACGCTGGCGGAGATCCAGTTCCAGCAGAGGGAACCGCGCAGCAGCACTGCCATCACCTTGGCGGCTCAGATCAACGGCCAAGCCTACGAAAAGTTGCTCTGGTCCCCCGAACATCCACGACTGATCGACGCCACCGTGCAAGTGTGCACCCAGGACGGCACCGCAGATGAGGTTCGGTCCTACTTCGGGTTGCGCAGCGCAAACCTGTCCGGCGGTCACTTTCTGCTCAACGACCGTCCCTACTACATCAGGGCGGTACTGGAGCAAGGTTACTGGCCTGACACGCACCTGGCTGCCCCTGACGGGCTGGCGCTGCGCACCGAGGTTCAACTGGCCAAGGATCTGGGTTTCAACACCGTTCGAGTCCATGAAAAGGTGGAGGATCCTCGCTTTCTGTACTGGGCGGACCGGCTCGGCATCCTCGTCTGGGCCGAGAGCCCCAGCGCCTTCGAATTTTCCGTCACCGCGGTCGAGCGGATGACCCGGGAATGGATCGACATCATTCGGCGCGACGTCTCCCATCCCTGCATCGTGACGTGGGTACTCTTGAACGAAAGCTGGGGTGTGCAACACATCGCCCATCACAGCGACCAACTAGACCACGCCCGCGCGCTGTACCACCTTGTTAAAGCCTTGGATCCGTCTCGCCCTGTAGTGAGCAACGACGGCTGGGAACATGCGGACTCCGACATCTGGACGATCCATGACTACAGCATCAGCGGCGCGGAAATGCTCGCCTCGTACGCCGACCGCAGCATCGTCGACGCCACAATGGCAGGTATCGGACCTCTCGGCCGGCGCATGCGGCTGCTGGAAACGCCCGATCGCGGGCAGCCGATCATCGTGTCAGAATTCGGAGGAGTCAGCTACGCCCCCGCCGACCCGAAAGCTGCCTGGGGATACCTGATCGCACAAAACGCCGCGGAGCTCGAACTACTACTCACGGAACAATTCCAGGCACTGCAATCAAGCCCGGTACTCGCCGGCTTCTGCTACACCCAACTGACCGACACGCTGCAGGAAGCGAACGGACTCACCGACCCCCACCGACGTCCGAAACTGGCCTCCGAAACCATCCGCAACATCGTCCAGGGTCAGTTAGTGGACATCAGCTCGCACCGACGCCCCAAGAAACCGATCGAGCAACCATTCGCCCCTGTCGAACACCACCAAGTTACCCGTGCCAACAACAACAACCAAACGGTCACTACGAGATAACGGTTTAATTAACTGGCGCACCCCGTGCGAATTCAATGGCGTAGATCCCGATCACCTGTTCGATGCGGTTCGACCGCCGTGGGACACTGACCTGCGGCAAGCCCCGGCCACTGCAGATACCTACGCCAAAAGATACCTACGCCAAACAATTTGGAAGAACAACTACGACCCCTATTCCGAGTCGGTTTCTAGCTGTTGTCGTAACACTGCGGCTATTTGATTGCGTTGATTAGCTTATCGAGGCGTTGTGCCGGGATGTCCCAGTTGAGTGTTTTCCGGGGCGGGCTGTTGAGCTGGACGGCGGCGATCCTCGGGTCGTTGGGGGTGTAACGCGGTTGGCCACCGGATCATCCACATCCTGCGCCAGCTGGGAAACCCGCGGCGGTGCAGTTGGTTGGTGAATTGTTCGGTCACGGTCTCCGCGATCTGCCCTCACAAAACCTGCGCCAGAACCCATTATTCGGCGTAATTCCTTCACTTGGGGTTCCAGCGGTCGTCGCAACACCTGACCTTTCAGGAGTTCGCGATGTCAGTGCCGAAAGATCGTCCCCAGCCCGGGCCCGGCGCGCCCTTGACAGCCGAGCGGGAGCAATACCGTCGGCTGATGGCCCAGGGACTGAACAACCATCAGGCGTGTCTACTCATCGGCGTCAAACCTACGACCGGCATGCGGTGGAACAAGGGCCGCAACATGGTCGACCACACAGGCAAGGCCCGCTACTACCCGCCGATCCACGCCGAGCCGAAGGTGATCTCACCGCGGTACCTGTCGGAGGAGGAACGGATCCTGATCGGCGACCTACTCGCCGCCGGCCACAGCCATCGGTCCGTCGCCGCCATACTCGAAGCCGAGCCGAAATGATCCGTGTGCATGAAGCCGGCCGTGTTGTCTCCTGCGCAGTAACTGAGGAACCGTAGGCGTGTCACTCGTCGCGATATTCGGCATAGTTTGGTCGCTTGGGTTCCAGCGATCGTCGCAACACCTGACCTTCGGGCGTTGCGATGCCAGTGCCGAAAGATCGTCCGAGGAATGATCAGAACCTGTGGATCTGAAATCACGGGTTGAGCCGCTTGATGGGCGTACCTTCCCGAAGATCCCTGTAAGCCCTCAAGCGAGGCCAGCGTGCGAACGCCGGTCGGGAAGGTACGTCCGTGTTCACGGTAGTTGCTCAGGAAGGTTCGGAGAAGTCGCCGGTCCCGGCGGTCGGGTCGCTGTTGGATGAGTTGGTCCGCGACGGCGCTCTTCAGATGCTGGCGGCGGCGTTGCAGGCCGAGGTCGCCGCATACATCGGTCAGTTCGCTGATGTCCTCGACGAGGACGGGCACCGGATGGTGGTGCGCAACGGATACCACGAGCAGCGGGACGTCGCGACCAGGGCCGGTGCCGTCACGGTGACCGCGCCACGGGTGATCGGTGTCCGGGCGGACGGCCGGAAGGAGCTCGTTGCGTTGACCGATGGGTACCGCGAGTCCACGGAGTCCTGGGCGGGGCTGCTGCGGGACGCCAAGCGCCGTGGGATGCGGGCTCCGGTGCTCGCGATGGGCGACAGTACGCTCGGCTTCTGGGCGGCGTTGCGGGATGTGTTCCCGACCACCCGGGAGCAGCGGTGCTGGTTCCACAAGTCCGAGAATGTGCTTGCTGCGCTGCCGAAGTCGGCGCACCCCGGAGTGATCAAGGCGATGCAGGAGATTTACAACGCCCAGGACAACGACCATGCGAGGGTCGCGGTGAAGGCGTTCAAGATCGACTACGGCACCAAGTTCCCCAAGGCCGTGGAGAAGATCACCTGCGACCTTGATGTGCTGCTCGAGTTCGACAACTACCCGGCCGACCATTGGCTACATTTGAGAACCACAAATCCCATTGAATCAACGTTCGCGACCGTGCGGCTTCGCACCAAGGTCACCAAGGGCCCCGGATCCCGCGGCGCCGGATTGGCGATGTCATTCAAGCTCATCAAGGCAGCTCAGGGCCGGGGGCGCGCCGCGAACGCACCCCACCTCGTCGCCCTCGTCCGAGCCGGCGCCACGTTCCTTAAAGGCAAACTCATGGAACGACCCGTCGACCAGAGGGCCGAGATCATGGTCGCCTAGAAGATCTTGATCCACAGGTATTGACTATTCCTCCCAAATCGCCCGGAAATCGGTTACTGCGTGACACCCGGTCCGCGCGGCAGCGCACGCAATCGCTCTTGCTCGCCCCTGTGGCGACCCCGTGCAGGTGGGTGACACATGATGACCGTTGCTGCAGGTGCTGGGCCAAGCCTTCAATGACCCTGGGTAGTAGACGTCTGGGTCGGGCGTCACTCCCCTGGCGAGATCATGCGGTCCATGTCCCGAGCGTCAGTAAGTCGTAGCACGCATCGTCTCATGTGTCGGTGTCGGGCTCGTTCGCCGCAGTGTGCGGCCACCCACCACATTGCCCTTCTGGACGACCCCGTTCAGACGACAGCAGAGGCAATCTCCGCTTTCGAGCTCAGCGTGACCTGGGAATACGGGTGACTAGTGGATTGAGTTGGGCTAGTACTACAGTCGCACCTATGGTTGGTGTCCTCGGGTTCGGTAGTGGCATTGGCGGGCCCGGTGTTGGTGGCGGCGTCGCCAGGTTGATCGGGTGAGGGTGGCGTCCTGGTCGGGTGGGTCGGTCCAGATCAGATAGATCAACAGTCGCCGGATTTCTGGGACGCTCAGGGCGATGAGGGTGCCGTTTCCTGGTTCGAGGCCCCCTTTTTTGACCGGGTGACGGTCAGGAATGCGTGGGCGAGCATGGATAGGGTGATGTGTCGGTACCAGCCGGTGTACTGGCGGACCTGGTAGTGATCCAGGCCGGTCTGGCCTTTGGATGTTTGGAAGGTTTCCTCGATGGCCCAACGGGTCCCGGCGACGGTGACCAGCTGGGTCAGGCCGGTGCGGGCCGGTGCGTGGCACAGGTAGTAGGCCAGGTCGGTGGGGTCGGGAATGCTGCGGCGGGCCAGCAGCCAATAGTTGGAGTCGGGGAAGTTGATGCCGTGGATCGGCGTTCTGGCCCAGTCGTAGAGTCGGTCGCCTTTGGCTCCCTTACCCGCTGATCGTCGCCGCCAGGCCTGCGCCGGCAGGGCGGCGATCAACGCGTCGGCCCGGAACTCCTGGTTCTCCCGCGGGCCGGCGGCGATGACATGCTGATTGACCGGAACCGCGAGAACGTAGGACAGGCCGAGTTCTTCGATCTTCACGCGGAGTTTGAAGTGCTGTCCGTAGACTTCGTCGGCGGTGACCCAGCGGGCCGGCACCCCGTTGGTGACGGCTCGCTCCAGCATCACCATGGCCTGCTCGGGTTTGGTGGCAAAAGTGACGTCCTCGCCGATCCCGGCGGTGGCGCAGCGGTCGGGGTCCTGTGTCCATGCCTTGGGCAGGTACAACTCTCGATCCAGGAACGTCCGCCCGGCCGGGGTGGCGTAGGTCAGGAACACCCCTATCTGGCAGTTCTCGATCCGCCCCGCCGTACCGGAATACTGCCGGGACACACCAGCCGATCGGGTGCCCTTCTTCAAAAACCCGGTTTCGTCGATGATCAACACACCGTTCCGGTCACCCAACGCGGCCACCACATAGGTCTGCAGATCATCACGAACCAGATCAGGATCCCAATCAGTGGTCGACAGCAACCGCTGCATCCCGTCCGGGGTGGCATCCCCAGCCCGCTCCGACAGCGTCCAAGAGTTCTTCCGTTCCTCACCGGACAGCAACCCCCGCACATACGCCAACGCATGCTCACGAGGCTCTGACCTGGCAAAACGCTGCCCGATCAGGGCGTGCAGATCCGCCAACCCGTCCGCCCACTCCTGCACCTGCGCCACACAAAGATCATCACCCATCACCGCAGGATCGGCCCAACTCAACATTTACCTGCGAAGACACGCCGAAAAGACCAGAACAACCACGACTGTAGTACTAGTCGGACACTGCGACAGTTGGCTGCGGCAATGGCCCTCGGTCGGTGAGGGAGGTAAGGAAAGAGGACACCAGCGCCTGGATTTGCCCGGCGTTGGACGCTGACCCGAACACGTAAAAGTCTGGGCGTACCAGGACCGCCTTGGCGCCGAGCTGTCCGAGCCAGGTGGCGTACGTGCCGTTCACGTCGTTGAACGTTGCAGGTACGGCCTGGCGCCCGGGCGCAGCAGCGGAAGGCCGGGACGCCGGGTCGAAGGTGGTCATTTGGATGCCGCATCGTGCCAGCGCGGAGATCTGCCCCGCATCCAACTCTCGAGCGAGGCGGTGGTCGGCGAGCACCAATGTTCCTGAGCCGAACACGTCGTCGTAGCGCATCGGCTTGGGGTGGTCGGCGGTGGTGATTCGGCCTTGCCACGACAGGTAGCCGCCGGTGCTTCCGCTGTGCAGACCGGGCCCCAGACGGGGCGCGGGAGGGGGTTCGGGAATGCGGCCGCTGGCAAACTCCGCAGTCATTCGAGAATCGCGTGCCCGCGCCTGCTCGAGGTCTGTCATGCAGATGATCTGACCGAGGGCCATGGAGAACTGGATGAAGTCTGCGACGTGTGTCTCACGCTCGGCGGTGTAGGTGTCGAGCAATCGGTCGTCGGCGAGACCGCGGAGCACCAGATCGAGCTTCCAGGCGAGGTTCAGACAGTCGCGGAACCCGGCCGCCAGCCCCTGCCCGGCGAAGGGCGGCATTTGGTGGGCGGCGTCGCCGAGGAGGAAGACGCGATCCCGCCGCCATTGGGAGGCCCACGCCGAATTGAAGGTGTAAACGACGCCGCGTTCGAGGGTCGCGGTGTCCGGACGGACGCCGAAGGGCTCCAGGAGCTGCCAGATTCGCTCGGGGCGGGTGAGCTCTTCCACGCTTTCGCCTTCCAATCGCATGAATTCCCACCGCCGCCGCCCTGGGCCTGCGGGTACGACCGTGGTCGGGCGCGCCGGGTCGCACACCTGCTTGGCGAGGTGGGTGAGGTTCAGGCCGGCTCCGGGTAGGACGTCGACGACCAGCCAGTCGAAGAAGTAGCCGAGGTCGTTCCAGTCGATGCCCAGCCCGGTGCGGGTGGCGCTTGCCGCACCGTCGGCCGCCAGCACCCAACGAGCACGCACAGTGGATTTCTTTGCAGAGCCGAGGGAGGTCACCACAACATCGACACCGGCGCCGTCCTGACTGGTGACGGTGGCGGCTACGCCTCGACGCAGAACGGCCAGCGGTTGCGCCCGTAGGGCGGCGTCGAGGTGGGCCTTGAGGGCAGGCTGGTTGTAGAAGTAGGTGTTGTTCCAGCCGGAGGGGTCGATGCCTGTCCAGTCGACGAGGTGCAGAGTTTGTCCTTCGCCGTTGACCCATACGTACATGTCGTCGTAGGGCTCGACGGCGTCTGGCATGCCGTCCGGCGGCAGGCCGGCGTGCTGGAGAAGACGAGCGATCTCGGCGTCGTGCGCCACGGCCCGCGGCAACGCGTATGCCTGATCCTTGCGCTCGAGCACTAACACGCTGTGGTATCGACCGCAAAACCATCGCCGATGTCCAGGAGTACGGGGTAGCCCGGCTGCTGGATGAGTTGGTCGTGGATCTGAAGGTCGGCAGGTGGCGTCCGCAACCGGCTCGTCGGGTGTTCATACCC